>JGI26086J50260_1002265_pt1 | contig 10454 bp, 9 predicted proteins | sample SaaInl3SG_22_DNA_FD_50260 | JGI IMG/M metagenome (IMG submission 50260)
TATCTCTTTGGAAATAGAGGGGAATAACGCTACTGCTATAAGAGAGATAGATGGTGGAAAAGAAACATTGGGCACCCAACTTCCACTGGTTATTGGAGGGCAAAAAGGATTGGTAGAAGAAAGCGATCTGCGTATTCCAAATATGAGGGGTATTATGATGGCCAGACAAAAGCCGCTTCACGTGAGACCTGCAACTACTTCTGAGTCGTATACCAAAGAGATTTCATTTAGCAAACCAGAAGCCAAAGGCGCTGTAACAATGATTGATCCAGCCAATATAGACCAGCTCATTTCTTTATTACACAACGAAGCCAAGGTTTTATAACCTAGCTATAAAACACATTATTATGTCCGTACTCATATATACCGAAACAGAAAAAGGGGTTTTTAAGAAAAATGCATTTGAAGTGGCTTCTTATGGCGCTGCATTAGCAGAGCAATTGGGCACTGATTGTGTCGCTGTTGCTATAAATCCATCAGATGCGAGCCAACTACAGTCTTATGGAGTGGCTAAAATATTAGCCATTAAAGAAGCCAAATTAGATACTTTTAATGCCAAGGCATACGCAACAGCTATAGCCCAAGCAGCCAAAGAGGCTAACGCACAAGTAGTACTTGTGAGTAGCTCTGCAGACAGTAAGTTCTTAAGCCCTCTTTTAGCGGCTCAATTGGGTGCAAGTTTTGCCCCCAATGTAGTGGCTCTTCCAGAGAGCACTGCCCCTTTTGTTGTGAAGAGAACTGCTTTTAGCAACAAAGGCTTTGCCCACACAGAACTCACTGGATCCATTAAAATGATTGGCGTAGCCAACAACTCTTATGGCATTCATGAAAAAGAAACCAGCGCTAGTGTCACAGCTTTTTCACCCAATTTAGAAGATCGTTTATTTGCCACTAAAACAACCTCAGTAGATAAAGTAAGCGGAAAAGCAACCATTGCAGACGCAGATGTGGTTGTATCTGGAGGAAGGGGACTTAAAGGACCAGAAAATTGGGGTTTAATTGAAGATTTAGCCAATGTCTTAGGAGCAGCTACTGCTTGTTCAAAACCAGTATCAGACCTTGGATGGAGGCCTCATGGAGAACACGTAGGACAGACAGGAAAGCCTGTAGCCACTAACCTATACATTGCCATTGGAATCTCTGGAGCCATACAACATTTAGCAGGGGTGAGTGCCTCAAAAGTAAAAGTGGTGATTAATACAGATCCAGAAGCACCATTCTTTAAAGCGGCAGACTACGGAATAGTAGGAGACGCCTTTACGGTTGTCCCTGAACTAATTGAAAAATTAAAAGCTTTTAAAGCACAGAACGCTTAAAATTTATTAAATTGCGCCCCTTAAACTGGGCCACACCATACAAGGCTGATTATTTTATTAATTGGCCTTTTTTTATGACCTTTAAACTATGACCTTAATTCCATTAAAAATAAAAGGGATCTCGTATAGTCAAACCCAAAATGGGGCCTATGCACTAATCCTCAATGAAATGGAGGGAGACCGAAAACTCCCCATAGTTATTGGTGCCTTTGAGGCTCAATCCATTGCCATAGCCCTTGAAAAGGAAATTAGTCCTCCTAGGCCCTTGACCCACGATTTATTTAAAAATTTTGCGCAGCACTTTCATATTGGCTTAAAAAAAGTAATCATTCACAAACTTATAGACGGCGTATTTTACGCCAATATTGTTTGTGAACAAGAAGGTGTTGAAGCTGTTTTTGACGCCAGAACTAGTGATGCCATAGCATTGGCCTTACGCTTTAACGCCCCTATTTTTACTTATGAAAGCATATTGAGTAAAGCGGGAATAAACCTATCCGTAAAAGAAATACCGACTGATCTTGGAGAAATACCTACAGACGCTATGAATGAAATAGCTCCAGAAAATAATTTAAAAAAGTTAGACCTAAACGGACTAGAAGCAGCTTTAGACAAAGCAGTTAAAGCAGAAGATTACGAAAAAGCTGCTAGAATCAGAGATGAAATATCCAAAAGAAATTAAGATGTCAAAATACTTGAAGTTTTCTATTTTAACTGCTGTTCTTGTTCTATTCATTGGTCTTGGCAGCGCCACTTTAGAAGCAGCACCCACTGCACTGTCTGTTGTTGAAACCAGCCTAAACACTATTGACATTCAAACCCAATCGGGCCCTGAAACCATTATTCCAAATGCCTCTTTTTCTATGAAAAGTTTGGGGAGGGGTTTGCTGGGAATGCTCTTTTTAATTGGAATTTCCTTTGTGTTTTCCTCTAACAAACGCGCTATTAATTGGAAGATGGTCGGTATTGGTCTCAGTATCCAAATAATCTTGGCTATTGGAATATTAAAAATACCTCTGATACAAAAAGGGTTTAGCTTCGTAGGACAAATTTTTGTCAATATCCTAGATTACACCCTAGTGGGAAGTAAGTTTTTACTAGGCAACTTATTGGACCTCAACAACCCCTCTATTGGCTATATCTTTGCGTTCCAAATACTCCCTACCATTATATTTTTCTCTGCTTTAACCTCAGTGCTTTTTTACCTTGGTGTAATACAGAAAGTAGTCAAAGGCCTTGCATGGCTGCTCACTAAGTCTTTAGGGATTTCTGGAGCGGAAAGCCTGTCTGTTGCCGGGAATATTTTCCTAGGACAAACAGAAGCCCCTTTGCTCATTAAGGCTTATTTAGAAAAGATGAGCAAGTCTGAAATTCTATTGGTAATGATAGGCGGAATGGCTACGGTGGCAGGAGGCGTACTGGCTGCTTATATTGGTTTTTTAGGTGGAGACGACCCTGTGTTAAGGTTAGAATTTGCCCGTCACTTATTGGCAGCATCAGTCATGGCAGCACCCGGAGCCATTATTATTTCTAAAATATTATACCCACAGACAGAAAAAATTAGTACTGACGTACATGTCTCTACTGAGAAAATTGGATCTAACTTTTTAGACGCCATATCTAATGGAACTTCCGAAGGATTAAAGCTTGCAGTAAATGTAGGCGCCATGTTATTGGTGTTTGTAGCTTTTATAGCCCTTTTCAATGGAATTTTTAACTGGGTTGGAGACGTCACCTCACTCAATGAATGGATAGCCGCAAACAGCAGCTACTCTAGTCTTTCTCTTGAGGCTATCCTTGGAACCGTATTTGGGCCACTCATGTGGGTCATTGGCGTTGCGGCAGAAGACATGTTTCTTATGGGACAATTATTAGGTATTAAATTAGCCTCTAGCGAATTTGTAGGCTACACACAGTTGGCTACACTCAAGGAAGTGAGTAGTGCCACTCATTTTAGTTATAGTAAATCAGTTATAATGGCCACTTATATGCTATGTGGCTTTGCCAATTTTGCCTCAATAGGTATTCAGATTGGTGGGATTGGATCACTTGCCCCAGGACAGAGAAAAACCTTATCTGCCTTTGGCTTGAAGGCTGTTTTAGGCGGTTCATTGGCCTCTTTACTTTCTGCTACAATAGCTGGAATGATTTTAGGGTAAGCCCATTTTCTTATAGCAAAGCTAGCCCAACTACCTAAGCAATCTCTTTGAGTAAACTCAATTTAACAAAGGGTTTTCGTTAATAAGTTTTTAATAATCTGCGCTTAAACCTTGGCATTTTCTGCTTACAGCTTATACCTTTATAGAAGAAAAAATAACCCATGAAGCAATACCACGATTTATTGAATCACGTCTTAAAAAACGGTGTTCAAAAAGGAGACAGAACAGGTACAGGAACCCTCAGTGTTTTTGGATACCAGATGAGGTTTAACCTCAGTGAAGGTTTTCCTATGGTAACCACTAAAAAACTTCACCTTAAATCAATAGTATATGAACTTCTATGGTTCTTAAAAGGAGACACCAATATTGGCTATCTGCAGGAGAATGGAGTGCGTATTTGGAATGAATGGGCAGACAGCAATGGCGACCTAGGTCCAGTTTATGGCAAGCAGTGGCGCAACTGGATGGAGAAGAAATTGATCAGATCAAAGAAGTCATTCAAAGCATAAAAGAAAATCCAAATAGCAGAAGAATGATTGTTTCTGCCTGGAACCCAAGTGTCCTTCCAGATCCTAAAACTTCCTTTGAAGAGAATGTAGCCAAGGGAAAAGCGGCACTCCCGCCTTGCCATGCATTTTTTCAATTCTATGTGGCAGAAGGGAAACTATCCTGCCAACTCTACCAACGATCTGCCGACATTTTTTTAGGCGTCCCCTTTAACATTGCCTCCTATGCCCTACTCACCATGATGATGGCACAGGTTTGTGGGCTTGAAGCAGGAGATTTTATTCATACTTTCGGTGACGCCCATATTTACAACAACCACATGGAGCAAATTGAACTTCAACTCAGCAGAACACCCAAAGACCTGCCAAAAATGACTTTAAATCCTGAAATTAAAGATATTTTTGATTTTGACTTTGAAGATTTCACCCTAGAAAATTACGATCCACACCCCCACATTAAAGGCGCAGTAGCCATTTAAGCTATGAGAGAAATTTGTATGATTGCTGCAGCTGCAGAGAACAATGCCATTGGAAAAGACAATGACTTGCTGTGGCACCTTCCTTTGGACTTTAAGCACTTTAAAACCCTCACCAGTGGCCATACCATTATCATGGGACGTAAGACCTTTGAGAGTTTTCCAAAACCACTGCCCAATAGGAAACATTTGGTCATTACAAGAAATAAAGACTACCAGATTGACCATCCAGACTGTGCCGTTCACTTCTCACTAGAAGCCGCTTTAGAGGCCTGTAAAACAGAAGTAAAGGTATTTATCATTGGGGGTGGGGAAATATACAAAATAGGATATCCTTTAGCCACCACCATTGAACTCACTCGGGTACATGTGAGCCTCCCGGCCCACGTCTTTTTCCCTGAAATTTTAACCAAAGATTTCGAGTGCATTCAAAAAACTCCTATGCCTGCAGATGAAAAACATGCCTATGCATANACTTTTGAACGATACGAAAGACTTGCCTAACTGGGTTTAAAAGTCAGTGCTGTAATGAAGTGTCGTACGAGGACATGAAGGCATAAAACTTTTCAATACATCCGTAGCGCCATTCGAGTAAAATTCATAGCTAGCTGCTTTAGATATTAGATCATTTGCGGTCAATTCTTCTGTAACTGTTTCACGGACCAATAGCCCTTCCTTTTCCAATACCTTTTTGGTTTGCTTGGCCACAGCGCCAGCAGCATCTATTATTTCTATCCGAGACGACAGTATTTTTTTTATGGCAGGGATTAAATAAGGATAGTGCGTACAACCTAAGACGAGGCGGTCAATCCCTTTTTCCTGCATAGGTAATAAATAGGATTTCAAAAGCTCAGCCACCTCCTCTCCGTCTGCAAAACCACCTTCGATTAAAGCGACCAATCCAGTACCTTCCTGCTCAATAATTTCAACCCCCCCTGCATTCTCAAGGACTGTTTTATGAAANAGTGCACTACCAAGGGTGCCCTTGGTAGCCAANAGGCCCACTTTCCCAGTGAGTGTTTGCAAAGCTGCTGGTTTAATTGCGGGCTCAATACCTATAAAAGGAATTGTATATTTTTCTCTGAGTACGGCTATTGCATTGGTTGTAGCAGTATTACAAGCCACCACAATCAGCTTACAACCTTTGCTGATTAGAAAGTCTGTGTTTTTAATAGATAAAGCTAAAATAGTTTCTGCGCTTCTTTCTCCATAGGGTGCGTTGGCACTGTCTGCCACGTAAATGGTAGATTCATTAGGCAATAGGTTGTTCACGGCAGACCAAACAGAAGTGCCCCCTACTCCAGAATCAAAAAAACCAATAGGACCAAAAGAATTACTCATACTACTAAAATAAAAAAACCGCCTCTAAAGAGGCGGCTTTATCTGAACAAAGATGGGAAATTATCTTAGAATCCCAATTCTTTTTTAACGTCTGTCATTAAGTTTTTACCTCTAGACACCAATAAACCATATCCTTGAGTAGCGTCTAAAACATAGTCAAAACCTTGTGCGGTAGCCACTTTTTCAATGGCTGCTTTAGCTTTTTCAGAGATAGGAGCAAATAACTCAGCCTGCTTTTTTTGCAATTCCTGCTGTGCAGCTTGTTGTGCTTCGTTAATTGATTTTTCAAAACCTTGAAGCTCTAAAGCCCTTTTTTCGTTTTCTTCTTGTGTCTTTGAAGCAGACTCATTCGAATACAAAGTGTATTTGTTTCTCAACTCAGTCATTGAATCTTCAATATCTGCTCTGTAAGTTTCCTGCAATTTCTTTAATTCAGCATCTGCCGCCTTCATCTCTGGCATCTCAGATAATAACGCTTGTACATTAATATGCGCTACTTTGCTTTGGGCTTGCGCAAAACTTGTCGCAGCTACAAATAGGAATAATGCAACGGCTATTTTCTTTAAATTCTTCATCGTGTTAATTANATTGAGTGTTAATTTTTTGTTTGTTGTTAAATCTAGTGTTCAAATATAAAATTTATTCTGGTATACTGTCTTTTTGTTGGGCAGGAAGTTTGTCAGTTTTCTTTTTTTCTCTTGCTTCTTTTAGTTTTTGCTTCCGAAACTCGTAGGCTTTTAACCTATCTTCCCTCAATTTTTGCTGTGCTGCTTTCTTTTCGGCAATCTGTTGTTCCTTTGAATTTATCTTTTCAAGTTCTTCTGCCGCCTTATCTTCTAAGGCTTCATTTACAGGAGCGTCTTCTTCTGAACCTTGATTTATTTCTGCATCACTAAGCACCATATTGGCACTCATGTCTTGCCTACTCAAAGCTCTAATGACTAAATTACTCAAATTAAAACGTTCGTTCGCGAATAAAATAGTAGTACTTCCATCTGACTTATCCAGGATGAGGTCATACCCTTTTTCTTTTCCCAATCGCTGCACCTCATTAAAGACCAAATCCTGTATGGGTTGAACAATAGAAGTTCTCAAGGCGAATAAATCTCCTTGAACCCCAAATCGCTGTTGCTGGTAAGCGACCAAAGATGCCTTGGCAGATTGAATTTCTAATTCTTTTTCCTCAACCAGGCTTGGCGTGAGTAGTGCTTTTTGCGCAGACAAGTCATTCTCTAATGTCTCCAGGGCTAATTTTCTAGCGGCTATTTCCATTTGCCAGCCTCCTACGCGGTCTTCTAAAGAACGTTGTGCCTCCAAATAAGAAGGCAATTTAGACAATATATAATCCATATCTATATAGGCTACCCTGGCCTGTCTTTGAGCGTTAACGCTACTCAAACCAAGCCAAAAAACAAATAGTAGGTATGTAATTGTCTTTGTGATACTTAAATATAATAAATATTAAAAACGCTGTCCAATGATAAAGTGTGTCTGCCATCCTGATGGTCCCACAGAACCAGGCTGATTGTCTGCGTCAAAACCATAACCAAAGTCTATTCCCAACAAACCAAAAGCAGGCATAAAAATACGCACCCCTACTCCAGCTGATCTTTTTATATCAAAGGGATTAAATTCCTGAATGGTATTAAAGGCGTTTCCACCCTCCACAAAAGCCAATCCATAAATAGATGCAGATGGTTTTAATGTAATGGGATAACGCATTTCCATAGAGAACTTATTGTACACTACCCCACCTTCTTGTTGGTTTGTCGTAGGATCTATTGGGGTAAGAGATTGATTTTCATAACCCCTCAATTGAACCACCTCTCTACCGTCTAATGTAAAGTTACCAAGCCCGTCTCCTCCAACAAAGAAACGCTCGAAAGGCACATTACCAATGTCTGGATTGTAGTTGCCCAAGAAACCAAATTCCGTATTGGTTCTTAAAATTAATTTACCAACTATTCTGCTATACCAGTCTCCTTTGAAGTTTAATTTGTAAAATTCCAACCACTTAAAACGAGATTCTTCTAGGGTTTCTAAGCGCCTTAATTGGCTTGCAGAAGCTTCTCCAACAGACCTTAAACCTATAATCTCATCACTCTCTTCTTTAATAGACTTAAAATCTTTAGATCCTAATAAAGANAAAGGTGGCGTAAACTTAGCCAAAAACTCAAAACTAGATCCTCCTGTTGGGAAGATTGGATTAGGCCCAGAAGATTTTCTTGAAAGGCCAAAAGTATAGGTCAAAGAGTTAGANGTTCCATTACCAAAATTAAACAATCCTATATTGTAGTTTTGAAAATCGTATTGTTGGTAGCCCAATGCGTGAGACACAGAAAAGTAATCGTCTGGCCACTGAAGGCGCTTGGCCAACCCAAGGGAAATACCCGTAATGGAAAACTGCCTGTCCTTATCTACATCTCTAGCAACAAAATCAAAGGAATACTGCTGTGTTCTGGAAAGAGAGACATTAAATCTGATCGGTTTTTTACCCCCCATCCAGGGCTCAGAAAAGTTTAAACTGTATACCTTAAAAGTCCTACTCGCCTGTAAACGAAGGGCAAAAGTTTGCCCGTCACCCATAGGAACCGGCTTGTACGCTTCCTTGTCAAAAATATTTTGCAATGAAAAATTACTAAAAGAAAGTCCTAAGGTTCCAATAAAACCACCACCACCATAACCCCCTTGGAGTTCAATTTGGCTGGATCCCGCCTCTACCAAACTATAAGCCAAATCTACGGTACCTGTATTGGGGTCTGCATTTTGAACATCTGGCGATATTTGCTCGGCGTCAAAAAAGCCCAGCTGCCCCAATTCTCTAATACTTCTAATAATATTGTCTTTAGAGTATTTCTGACCAGGACGGGTCCTGAGTTCTCTGAAAATAACATGGTCATTGGTCTTATCATTCCCATTAATAGTGACGTGATCTAAGAAAGTTTCTTTTCCTTCTATAATTCTAATTTCAAAATCAATGGTATCATTGGCCGCAGAAACTTCCACTGGATTAATNCTAGAAAACAAATAACCATTGTTCTGATACAAATTGGTAATATCTTCTCCGTCTGGTTTGGTATTGTCTGCGATACGCTTTCTAAGCAGCACTCCATTGTAGGTGTCTCCTTTTTTAATACCCAATACTTGAGACAAGCCCCTATCCGTATAAACAGTGTTTCCTACGAAATTAATGTCTCCAAAGTAGTATTTATCGCCTTCTTCTACTTTAATTTTTAATGCAATGTTTTCATCGTTTACCTTAGTGAAGGTATCCATGAGAATTCTAGCATCCCTGTAACCATTTTCAGCATAAGCATCTTTAAGGCTTTGCAAGTCGGTCTGATAATCTTCTGGAATGTATTTAGATTTTTTCCAAAACCTGTAAAAAGCCTTTTCCTTAGTTTTCTTTAAGGCTTTTTTAAGTCTTGCCGCACCCAAGGCGTCATTTCCTTCGAACTCAATCTCTGAAATCTTAACCTTAGCGCCTTTGTTAATGTTAATGACCATTTTCTGCGCATTGGTCTCCGTAGTGTCTGCAGCCGTTGCAATAGTCACTTTAGTATTTAAATACCCCTCTTTCTTATATTTATTTTGAAGATAATTTTTTGAATTTGCAATTAAACTCTCCGTAATCTTCTTTCCTTTCTTTAAATCCGTATCGGTTAATATTGCGTCTACTTTTCTAGACTTCACGCCGTACACAGTTACNTGAGATAAAGTAGGTCTTTCAATAATCTCTAANTCCAAGAAAACTTTTTCGTCTTCAATATTAGTGATGAAAAAATTAATATCNCTAAAGAGTTCTAAGTCCCATAATTTACTGATCACTTCGCCTATTTCTTCTCCTGGTAAAGTAATGGGTTGCCCTANCCTTAATCCTGTAAANGTTTTCACAGTCTGGGCATTGTAGCTTTGTAAGCCAACGACTTCAATACCCCCAAGGATATATTTTTTACCGTCGTCGTATCCGCCCTCTTGGGCTAAAAGGAGGGTGCTGCTAAAAAAAAGAACCAATACCATAAAGGNATTGGTTATTGATGCAATAAAATTTTTATTTGCTAAGTTGTTCGCTTGTTTTTCCAAATCTTCTTTCTCTATTCTGATAATTAGCTAGGGCAGACTCTAAATGCGCTTTACTAAAGTCTGGCCAACAAGCTGAAATAAAATACAATTCTGCNTAGGCAATTTGCCACAGCAAAAAATTACTAATTCTGTGTTCCCCACTGGTTCGCACCAACAAATCTACCTCTGGCAAATCATGCGTGTAAAGATGGGTATTTATAATGGTTTCATCAATATTATCTGGTGAAATTATATTATTTTTAACTTTGACGCTAATGGCTTTTACGGCTTGAATAAGCTCCTCTCGACTCCCATAACTAAGGGCCAAACTCAGCGTCATACCACTGTTATCTCGGGTCTTTTCTATCACTTCTTCTAACTCTTGAACCGCTTTCTTTGGCAGGGCAGAAAGGTCTCCAATAGCGTTCAAACGAATGTTGTTGGTCTCGAAGGTTTTTAACTCTTTTTTAAGGGATCGTATCAAGAGTTTCATCAATAAATCTATCTCAAATTTAGGACGGTTCCAGTTTTCTGTAGAAAAAGTATAGAGTGTTAAGTATTTAATACCCAATGACACACAATGCTCTACAGTGG
>JGI26086J50260_1002266_pt1 | contig 10451 bp, 8 predicted proteins | sample SaaInl3SG_22_DNA_FD_50260 | JGI IMG/M metagenome (IMG submission 50260)
AACGAACGAATTCAGGAAACCTATGACTGCATTAGTAATCGCTGAGCACGATAACGCCAGCATTAAAGTGGCTACTCTAAATACCGTGACGGCCGCGCTGGCCTGTGACGCCGATATTCATGTATTGGTGGCGGGTGATCAGGCGGGTGCCGCCGCGACGGCTGCGTCGCAGGTCGCCGGTGTATCAAAAGTGATTCATGTGGATGATGCCGGCTTTGCGCACGGTCTGGCAGAAAACGTNTCAGCGCAGGTGCTAGCCCTCGCCGCAGGCTACAGCCACATTCTTTTTCCAGCTACGGCCTCAGGGAAGAACATTGCACCGCGCGTGGCTGCGTGTTTGGACGTGGCGCAGGTGTCGGACATTTCCAAGGTCATTTCACCGGATACCTTTGAGCGCCCCATTTATGCGGGTAACGCCATTGCGACCGTTCAGAGCAGCGACGCGACCAAGGTGATGACGGTGCGCACCACAGGTTTTGACCCCGCGGCAGCCTCGGGTGGTGCGGCAGGCATTGAGGTGGTGGCGGCGACGCTGGGTCGTGGCCAGTCATCATTCGTGGGTAGCGAAATTGCCGCCAGCGACCGTCCGGAGCTAACGGCGGCCAAGATCATCGTCTCTGGCGGACGTGCGTTGGGAAGCGAAGAGAAGTTCACGGAAGTCATGATTCCGCTGGCCGATAAGCTAGGTGCCGCGGTCGGTGCCAGCCGTGCNGCGGTTGATGCGGGCTACGCACCNAACGATTGGCAGGTTGGCCAGACAGGGAAAATTGTTGCTCCCCAGCTGTACATTGCGGCAGGCATCAGCGGTGCGATTCAGCACTTGGCTGGTATGAAGGACAGCAAGGTGATTGTGGCCATCAACAAGGACCCAGAAGCCCCTATTTTCTCGGTGGCTGACTATGGATTGGAAGCGGACTTGTTCGACGCCGTTCCCGAGCTAACCAAAGCCCTTTGAGGCTGGCTCCAAGGCGCTGCTTGTCAGCGCCTTTTTCTATCTCAATGCACCGCCGAACAGCGCGGTGCAGATAAAAAAAGCTGTAACTGACTGGAGAATGCGATGACCTACAAAGCCCCGACGCAAGACATGCTCTTTAACATGCGCCATGTCGCTGATATTGATGCGATTGCGCGTATGCCCGAGTTTGAAGATGCGGGCTTTGAGACGGCGCAGGCTGTTTTGGACGAGTGCGCCAAGTTCAACGAGGGCGTAGTGGCGCCGCTGAATTGGATTGGTGACCAGCAGCCTAGTCATTGGGATAACTTTGCGGTCAAGACCACGCCCGGCTTCAAGGAAGCATTCGCACAGTACGGCCAAGGCGGATGGCAAGGGCTGCAACACCCGGTTGCCTACGGTGGTCAGGGATTGCCTAAGGTTATTGGCGCTGCTTGCGGTGAAATGCTGAATGCCGCCAATTTGAGCTTTGCTCTTTGCCCTTTGCTGACTGATGGCGCGATTGAGGCCCTAATAACGGCTGCCAGTGATGACTTGAAGGAGCGCTACTTAGCGAAACTCATCAGCGGTGAGTGGACAGGAACCATGAACCTAACGGAGCCGCAAGCGGGNTCAGACTTGTCCTTGGTGCGATCCAAGGCGATACCGCAGGCGGACGGCACTTACCTGATCTCTGGGACCAAAATCTACATCACCTATGGTGAGCATGANATGGCTGAGAACATCATTCACTTGGTTTTGGCACGTGTGGAAGGGGCTCCGGAGGGGGTCAAAGGCATTAGCTTGTTCGTCGTTCCTAAGGTGCTGGTCCAAGCTGACGGCAGCTTGGGTGCGCGCAACGATGTGACCTGCGTCAGCATCGAGCACAAGTTGGGCATCAAGGCCAGTCCGACGGCGGTGCTGCAGTTTGGCGATGCGGGCGGTGCAACCGGTTATTTGGTTGGGCAAGAAAACCGCGGCTTGGAATACATGTTCATCATGATGAATGCGGCACGCTATGCCGTGGGTGTCCAAGGGATTGCGATTGCGGATCGNGCTTACCAGAAGGCGGTTTCCTATGCGCGTGACCGCGTGCAAAGTCGCCCCGTNGATGGTTCTATGAACCAATCAGCCCCCATCATTNATCACCCAGANGTGAAGCGCATGCTNATGACTATGCGTGCGTATACGGAGGGCTGTCGCGCATTGGCGACCGCCGCCGCCGCCGCGTTCGATGCGGCGCACCATCACACAGACGCCGAGACGCGCCAAGCCAATAAAGCTTTTTACGAGTTCATGGTGCCGTTGGTCAAAGGCTTCAGCACGGAAATGAGTTTGGAGGTCACCAGTTTGGGCGTACAAGTCCACGGCGGGATGGGTTTCATTGAGGAAACNGGCGCAGCGCAGTATTACCGAGACGCCAAAATATTGACCATATACGAGGGAACCACCGCGATTCAAGCCAACGACTTGGTCGGGCGCAAGACAGCGAGAGATGGTGCCACGCAAGCGTTGGCATTGGCCGAGCAGATCGCTAGGACAGAAGCTGACCTGATGGCCGTAGGCTCAGACGATGCGCAGGCGATGGCGAGCAGTCTGAAGGCGGCTCGCGAGGCCTTTCAGTCGGCAGCACAGTTTATTGCAGCGAACGCCAGCGCTAATCCCAACGCCGCGTTTGCGGGTAGTGTGCCCTACCTTATGCTCACTGGTAACGTGATGGCTGGTTGGCAGATGGCCCGCGCTTTGCTCGCAGTAGAGGGGTTGAGCGGGGACGAGGTCTTTGGCGATGCCTTCTTACAAGCGAAGCGCGTCACGTGCCGATTTTATGCCGACCACATTCTCACTAAGGTGCCAGGCTTGCGCGACAGCATCGTGCAAGGGGCCGATAGCGTTAATGCCATGGCGCTTGAGGCGTTCTAGGCAGACGGCGCCAAAGCCAACCCCCTACAGATAACTGGTTAGCGACTCATTTCACCCACTGGAGAGCAAAATGACAACAGACAACAAACAACGCGTTTTACCTGGCGCCTTGGCACGCGTGCCTTTTCCTGTAATCGGTTCGCCCCTGTTCATCATCAGCAACCCCAAACTGGTTATCGCGCAGTGCCAGGCGGGCATTGTGGGTTCTATGCCCGCGCTGAATGCTCGTCCAAAAGAGCTACTTGATGACTGGTTGGCAGAGATTACAGAGACCTTGGCTGCCTATGATCTTGCCCACCCTGAGGCGCCGTCTGCTCCGTTTGCCATCAACCAAATTGTGCATAAGAGTAACGACCGTTTAGAGCACGACACGGCGTTGTGCGTGAAATACAAAGTGCCGATCATCATCTCTAGTCTNGGTGCGCGCGAAGAAATTAATCAAGCCGCTCACAGTTATGGTGGCGTGGTGATGCATGACATTATCAACAACAAGTTTGCGCACAAGGCGATTGAAAAGGGTGCGGATGGTTTGATTGCCGTTGCATCTGGNGCGGGTGGCCATGCAGGCGTTAAGAGCCCATTTGCGCTTATCCAAGAGATTCGTGAGTGGTTCAACGGCCCCATTGCGCTGAGTGGCTCTATTGCGACCGGTGATGCGGTGTTGGCAGCGCAAGCCATGGGGGCCGATTTCGGCTACATTGGCTCGGCTTTTATCGCGACCGATGAGGCGCGGGCGACGCCCGAGTACAAGCAAGCAATCGTGGACTGCAACAGCGATGACATTGTGTACAGCAACCTCTTTACGGGTGTGCATGGCAATTACTTGGCACCAAGTATTCGCAACGCCGGACTGGANCCAGACAACTTGCCTGAGAGCGANCCCAGCAAGATGAACTTCTCGAGTGAAGCCACCAAGGCCTGGANAGATATTTGGGGCTGCGGGCAAGGCATTGGTGCGGTCGACCGGGTACAAACTACCGCTGAATTAGTGGCGCGCTTGAAGCAGCAGTACGCTGCAGCGCGCGCACGTTTGAGCCTGTGAGGCATCAGGCGCGGTCAGCCTGAAATACGGCTACTGCCTAGCCTCTTGGCGCAACGCGGTCAGTAGCTTTTGGCCGGCGCGCCCGCTGACGTCATGGCCTAAGCGCTGTTGCTCAAGCTGAATGGCGGCGCGTGAACGGCTACCCAGTGCGCCGTCTACGGCACCGATGTCGTGGCCACGGGCCAAGAGCAAGGTTTGTATGTCTCTTTTCTCCTGACGTGACAGCCCCGCGTCATCNGTAGGCCANGGCGTTGTGAAGACCGTAGCGCCGCGNAGGCGGTCTGACAAGTGGGCAATGGCCAATCCGTAGCTTTCCGATGCGTTGTAGCTGTAGATGGACTTGAAGTTACCGAGCANCAAAAACGCAGGGCCTTTGGGGCCAGACGGTAGCAAGAGTGCGGCATCNGAGGTGGTGCGAAGCGGCGCTTGCAGCAAGGGGCTGCCGTCGACNCGCTCGATGCCTTGGGCNATCCAGTAAGANAGGTCGCGTACGCTTTTNCGGCCAACAGCGGCCGGCGGGCCTGATTGCGGTAAGCGAACTTCAAAACCCCAGACTTGTCCNGCTTTCCAACCCGCTTTTCGCAGAAAGTGCGCCGTAGATGCCAAGGCATCCACGGGGTTGGTGATGAGGTTACGCTTGCCGTCGCCGTCACCATCCTTGGCTAAGCGTAGAAAAGTGGTGGGCATGAACTGGGTTTGTCCAAAGGCACCCGCCCATGACCCCTTGAACAGCTCACGCTCAAAGTCACCCGCTTCTAAAATTTGTATGGCGGCGATGAGTTCGCGCGAAAAAAACGTCTGACGCCGACCCATACAACTCAGGGTACTCAGCGACTCGATGATGTCGCGTCCGCCCGTGTTCTGCCCGTAATTGCTCTCAACCCCCCAGACAGCCACGATGGTTTCGGCGTCGACGCCGTAGGTCGCCGCGATTTTTTCTAGAACAGCGCTATGTTGGTGCAACATGGCGATGCCATCTAGTACGCGTTCGTCGTCAACCAAGGTTGCTAGATAGTCCCAAATGGGTAACTTGAACTCAGGCTGATAATTCAGACGTTCCAACAACTCAGGTCGTGCGGTGACCGTTGCCATGGTTTTATCAAAAAAGGCCGGCTGCACACCCGCACGCTTAGCTTTCTGGCGCAGCGCTGAAACACAGGCTGCGGGTAAGGGGGCGGCAGCCTCAGCCTGCGATTCGGTGGCGGTCGTCTGCGCGTTCAGTAGTGCGGTCTGAGCGAGCAACAGGCTGACAATGAGATGTTTGCATAGCCTTGTCCCCGGTTGGGTCAGTGATAACACGTCTCTCATTGGCAGTTCATCCTTATTTACTTAGCCGAAAAATGCCTTGGCCTTCTCAAACCAGCCACCGCCGTTGGGACTGTGTTTGTCGCGATTTTTCTTAAACGATTCGTCAAGTTCTTTTAGTAACTTGCGCTGATGCTCGGTGAGCTTGACTGGCGTCTCGGTCACGATGTGGCAGTACAAATCACCCGCAATACTCGATCGTACCCCTTTAATCCCTTTGCCACGCAAGCGGAAAGTTTTTCCGTTTTGTGTGCCCTCTGGAATTTCAATGGTGGCTTTTCCGGCGAGTGTTGGCAGATCAATTTCGCCGCCAAGTGCCGCACTGGTCATGTTGACAGGGACTTGGCAGTGCAGGTCGTCGCCATCGCGTTCGAATATATCGTGCTTGCGCAGCCTGATTTCAATGAACAGGTCACCGGGAGGGCCGCCATTTTGGCCGGGCTCTCCATTGCCCGTGCTGCGTATACGCATGCCATCATCGATGCCCGCAGGGATTTTAATTTCAAGCGTTTTATTGGTTTTGGTCTGGCCTTGCCCGTGGCAGGTATTACAGGGATCCGCAATGATTTTCCCTTTGCCATGGCAGTGTGGGCAGGTCTGCTGCACACTAAAGAAGCCTTGGCGCATCTGCACCTGGCCCGCACCATGGCACGTGGTGCAGGTTTTGGCCTGCGTGCCGGGCTTGGCACCCGTGCCATCGCAAGGGGTGCAGCTATCCCATGATGGAATACGAATCTGGGATTCTTTTCCAGCCGCGGCTTCCTCAAGCGTAATGTCCATTGCGTACGACAAATCGTTGCCACGGAATACTTGGCGTCCACCGCCGCCACCGCCGCCCCGTCGACCGCCACCGAAAATATCACCGAAAATATCACCAAAGGCATCGCCGAATCCGCCGGGACCGCCGGGNCCCCCTGCGCCGCCGCGCATATTGGGATCCACGCCCGCATGACCATACTGGTCGTAGGCGCCGCGCTTCTCGGCGTCAGAGAGCATCTCGTAGGCTTCTTTCACCTCTTTGAACTTTGACTCGGCAGACGCATCCCCCTGATTGCGGTCAGGGTGCCATTTCATGGCGAGCTTGCGATAAGCCTTCTTTATTTCGTCGTCGCTGGCATTCTTTGGAACGCCGAGTACTTCGTAAAAATCTCTTTTTGCCATAGTCTTTTGGACTTAATGCCCGCATACCCCACGTCGCCGCGAGGTGTTTTTAGGTGAGTTGAAAATAAGTGCTTTTGAATGCCAATCGCCGCCCAAGCGTCTAGGCACTTGGGCGGCGTTGGCTAGAGAAACGTGCAGCGCACGTTACCTCGGGTGGAGACCGATTAGTCTTTCTTCACTTCCTTGACTTCTGCATCAACGATGTCGTCGTCATTGGCTTGGCTACCCGCCTCTGGCGCACCTTCGGCTTGTTGGCTTTGCATGTCGGCGTACATCTTTTCACCCAGCTTCTGGCTGGCGGTCATGAGTACGTTGGTCTTGGCTTCGATATCGTCCTTGTCGTCGCCTTTNAGGGCTTCCTCTAGCGCGGTCACCGCTTCATCGATGCTAGATTTTTCAGCCTCATCCAGCTTGTCCCCATGCTCGGCAACGCTTTTCTTCACGCTGTTAATCATGGTTTCTGCTTGGTTGCGTGCCTGAACCATCTCGACTTTTTTCTTGTCTTCGTCCGCATTTAGCTCGGCATCTTTCACCATTTGCTCGACCTCTGCGTCTGACAAGCCAGAGTTCGCTTTATGGTGATCTTGTTCTCTTTGCCAGTACCTTTGTCTTTGGCCCCAACGTGCAAGATGCCGTTCGCGTCGATATCGAATGTCACTTCAATCTGTGGCGTTCCACGTGGTGACGGTGGGATGCCCTCTAAGTTGAACTCGCCCAACATTTTGTTGCCCGTAGCAATTTCACGCTCACCTTGGAAGACCTTGATGGTCACCGCTGGTTGGTTGTCATCCGCTGTCGAGAACACTTGGCTGAACTTCGTTGGAATGGTGGTGTTCTTCGTGATCATCTTGCTCATCACGCCGCCCATGGTTTCGATACCTAAAGACAATGGTGTGACATCTAGCAACAGGACGTCGTTACGGTCGCCTGACAATACCTGACCTTGAATCGCCGCACCAACCGCAACGGCTTCATCTGGGTTGACGTCACGGCGGGGCTCTTTACCAAAGTAGGCCTTGACCTTTTCTTGCACCTTGGGCATACGGCTCATACCGCCGACCAAGATCACATCGTTGATGTCGCCGACGCTGAGGCCAGCATCCTTCATCGCGGTGCGGCAAGGTGCGATGGTGCGCTCGATCAACTCGTCAACCAAGCTTTCGAGCTTGGCACGTGTCATTTTGATGTTCAAGTGCTTGGGACCAGACGCGTCCGCTGTGATGTACGGCAGGTTGATGTCGGTTTGTGCACCGTTGGACAACTCGATTTTGGCCTTTTCTGCNGCTTCTTTGAGGCGCTGCAGAGCCANTACGTCTTTGCTGAGATCGACGCCTTGGTCTTTCTTGAACTCCNCAATGATGAAGTCGATAATGCGCTGGTCAAAGTCTTCACCGCCCAGGAAGGTATCNCCGTTGGTAGACAACACNTCAAACTGNTTTTCGCCGTCAACATCGGCAATCTCAATAATGGACACGTCGAACGTACCACCGCCCAAGTCATAGACCGCGATTTTTCTATCGCCTTTAGCCTGCTTGTCCAAGCCAAAGGCCAGTGCAGCAGCGGTAGGCTCGTTAATGATGCGCTTTACGTCCAAGCCTGCGATNCGTCCCGCATCTTTGGTTGCTTGGCGCTGTGCATCGTTGAAGTAGGCGGGCACGGTGATGACCGCNTCNGTGACTTCTTCACCCAGGTAGTCTTCAGCCGTTTTCTTCATCTTGCGCAAAATCTCAGCGCTGACTTGTGGAGGAGCAAGCTTCTCGCCGCGTATNTCAACCCATGCGTCGCCGTTGTCGGCCTTAGCNATTTTGTAAGGCATGAGATCGATGTCTTTTTGGACTTCTTTCTCATTAAATTTCCGACCAATCAGACGCTTAACCGCGTAGATGGTGTTTTGTGGGTTGGTAACGGCTTGGCGCTTGGCTGGTGCGCCCACTAAAATCTCGCCGTCCTCTTGATACGCAATAACAGAAGGGGTCGTGCGCGTGCCTTCGCTGTTCTCGATCACGCGTGTGGTGTTGCCTTCCATGACAGACACACAGCTGTTGGTGGTGCCTAAGTCGATGCCGATAATTCTTCCCATGATGGACTCCTGATGCTTGTAGCGNTGATGCGGGTTATTTGAAACTATGAAACGTATGTCGTTGTCTTTTGACAGATTTCAAGGTCAAGAGACAAAAATTAGTNGCTGGCGCCGAGTTACTTGGGTGCCGTGACCGTTACGAGGGCAGGGCGNAAAACGCGGTCTGCAAGTAGGTAGCCTTTTTGCAGCACGCTCACCACNGTGTTGGGCTCTTGCTCTGCGGGTAGGACGCTAATGGCTTGGTGCTGGTGCGGATTAAATTTCTCGCCATTAGGCGGATTGATTTGTACGACTTTGCTGCGCTCTAATGCACTGAGCAATTGTTTCTGTGTGGCGGACACGCCTTCACGCATTTGCTCAACAGTGCTTTGCTCAACGCTGAGCGCGGCCTCTAGGCTGTCAATCACGGGTAAGAGACTCTCAGCGAAACTCTCGACCGCAAATTTGCGGGCTTTTTGCACTTCTTCATCAGCACGGCGACGCGCGTTTTCTACATCGGCCTTGGCGCGTAGAACGGTGTCGTTAGCCTCGTCGAGTTGGGCTTGCAGCGATTCGAGGGTGACGAAGGGCTCAGGTGCGACCGCCTCAGGCGAGGGCGCTTCAGGCGCAGGCGCGGCAGCTTGGGCCGCCGCTAACACGTCTTGGGTCGAGGGTTCGCTGGCAGTGCCAGCCTGTGGTGCGTCGGGCGCTTCGTTGGGCTTATTTGATTCGGATTCTGNCATCGTTAAATTTACTTTAAGAAGACGTGGGATGGGCGTGACCGACAAGNCATACCGCCCCTACAAGTAAGTAGGTGGGGGTGGGTTGGCAGAATTCAAGAGCGGAAAAAACGCCCCATACGGGGCGTCTTCTCATTAAGCTTTTNTGGTTACAAAGAGTCCATGAAGCTGCGCAACTTGTCGCTGCGACTGGGGTGCTTTAGCTTACGCACAGCCTTTGATTCGATCTGGCGAATGCGCTCGCGCGTGACGTCAAACTGCTTACCGACTTCTTCTAGCGTGTGATCAGTCGACATTTCGATACCGAAGCGCATACGCAGAACTTTCGCTTCACGTGGCGTTAGGCTGTCCAAAATGTCTTTCACCACATCACGCAAGCCCGCCTGCATCGCGGCCTCTAGTGGCGCGGTGTTGGCGGTGTCTTCAATGAAGTCGCCCAAATGCGAGTCGTCGTCATCACCGATAGGCGTTTCCATTGAGATCGGCTCTTTCGCGATCTTCATGATCTTGCGGATTTTGTCCTCAGGAATTTCCATCTTCTCGGCCAAAACGCTGGCATCTGGCTCAAAACCAAACTCTTGCAAGTGCTGGCGACTGATGCGGTTCATCTTGTTGATGGTTTCAATCATGTGCACCGGTATGCGAATGGTACGCGCTTGGTCTGCGATGGACCGTGTGATCGCTTGGCGAATCCACCAAGTGGCATAGGTCGAAAACTTGTAGCCACGACGGTATTCGAACTTATCAACCGCCTTCATCAAACCAATGTTGCCTTCTTGGATGAGATCCAAGAATTGCAATCCGCGGTTGGTGTATTTTTTAGCGATGGAGATCACCAGTCGCAAGTTGGCCTCGATCATTTCGCGCTTGGCGCTGCGCGAATTGGTCTCGCCCTGAATCATGCGTTTGTGAATGCTTTTCAGCTTATCCAACGGCACCACAACGACCGCCTGCATAGACGCTAAGTCGTTTTGTAGCTCTTGGACGGGCGGGATGTTCCGCTCCATGATGGCACTCCACGACTTGCCGGCAGCCGCTTCCTTTTCAATCCACTTGGTATTGAGTAAGTTAGCAGGGAAAGCCTTAATGAATTGCTCCTGTGGCAGGCCACATTTGTCCACCAAGATGCGGCGTAATTGACGCTCTTTGGCTCGCACGGTTTCCACCTGATCGCGGACCATGTTACTGAGCTTGTCAATTGTCTTCGCCGTGAAGCGGATGGTCATTAGCTCTTGCGTGATGGCCTTTTGAGCCTTGATGTAGCCGGGTGAACCCCAGCCATCCTTGTCATAG
>JGI26086J50260_1002273_pt1 | contig 10441 bp, 11 predicted proteins | sample SaaInl3SG_22_DNA_FD_50260 | JGI IMG/M metagenome (IMG submission 50260)
TTCTGGAGCGCGGTGGGATTTACGCCATGCCCAACTTGCGCGGCGGAGGGGAGTTTGGCGAAGCGTGGCACAAGGCTGGCATGCTCCTGGACAAGCAAAACGTCTTTGACGACTTCTTCGCGGCCGGCGATTACCTCGTGGAGCAGGGCTACACCTCTCACGACAAGTTGGCGATCGCAGGCGGCAGCAACGGCGGACTGCTCGTGGGCGCCATCATGACCCAGCGTCCGGATTTCGCGCGCGTCGCGCTTCCCGCGGTCGGCGTCATGGACATGCTTCGGTACCACAAGTTCACGATCGGGTGGGGGTGGATTCCAGAGTACGGTTGCGCGGACAGCTCCAAGGCGGACTTCGACAACCTCTTTGGCTACTCGCCGGTGCACAACCTGCGGGACGGTGTGACGTACCCCAGCACCATGGTCACCACGGCAGACCACGACGACCGTGTGGTGCCGGCGCACAGTTTCAAGTTTGGGGCGCGCCTCCAAGCTGCGCACAGCGGACCTCGTCCGGTGCTGCTCCGGGTCGAGACCAACGCGGGTCACGGCGCAGGCAAGCCCATCGGCAAGGTTTTGGATGAGCAAGCCGACAAGTGGGCGTTTGTGTTGAACGAACTCGACGCCATTCAACCATGATCCAGGGACGTCGCATTGGGGTGTTTGCCGCCATGAGTTTGGACGGTTACCTCGCAGAACCCAACGACGGTCTGGATTTTTTGGCCAGCGTGCAGCGTGAGGACGAGGACTACGGTTACATGGGCTTTGCCAGCAGAGTGGTTGGCTATGTGGTGGGACGACGGACCTACGACGTGGTCAAGGAACTTTGCGATGGTCAGTTCCCCCATGTGGGCCGTTGGCCCATTTACGTGGTGACATCGCAGGCGTCCCAGCGTCCAGACACGGAAGGCGTGACGTTTGGGTCGTTGGACAACCTCGCTTCGTGGCTCGAGGCGAATACGCCAAAGGCCGCAGGGAATGAGGTCATTTGGTGCGACGGAGGAGGGCAACTCATCGCCGCGCTTTCTGACCAAATCGACGAGTGGACGTTGAGTGTGGTCCCGACGTTGCTCGGATCAGGCATCCCCTTGTTTCCAGAGGGCCGACCTGCTGTACGTCTGAAGGCCGTGGGCGCGGCGTCGTACGACTCCGGCCTCATTCAATTGAGGTATTCCCTCGAGCCTTAACGGCTTTGGACCTCCAGCCATCCGGCGAGGTTCCAGAAATTGAATTCGTCCTCCGTCCATCGCTGGGCTCCGGGCACCGCCACTTCCAGCGTGTGCGTTCCGGCGCTCAACGCTCCCAACCCCACGCGCCGAGGAACGACGTGGTCGCCTGGACACCAATTGGAGCGGCTCAAATCGGAGGAGGCGATGCGCTCTTCAAGGGTGTCGCCGCCGTACACGTATGTGGAAGGCCAAAACCCGCTCGTCGGGTTGAATCTCCGCATCGCCGCACAATCGTTGCGCCAGGGCGTCCAGGCGTCCACGGTGTCTCCATTCACGAGCAGAATGTGTTGCTGTTTGGTGAATTCGTCTCCACCGGAGTGGCCGCCGTGGCCGGTGGTGAGGAACAGGAGGGAGGCTTCTCCGGGCCGGTCGAGGGTGAAGTTCACGCGCAGGCTTGAGTCCGGCAGTTGGGTGAACGGCCGCTGGTCGTGGGCGAACTTGGTGGTGTTGAAGAGCGGCGTGACGTCGTGCTCTGGGGCCCAGTCGCAGGGCAAGGGGCTTTCGTCCACGACCAGCTCGGCCGACAGCGCATAGCCCTCGGCCGTCCAGGTGTCGATGTACGCCCCGACCCACAAGGTGTCGATGGCGCCGAGCCAAGGTTGAAGGCCCGAGAGGTCGGCGCGCCAATGCGCGCTGTCGGCCCAGGCGGCCACCGCTTCCGGCCTGTAGGCCTCAGCGCGTTCCGAGTGGCTGAAGTGCCCCACTCCAAACGGCGTGATGAAGCGCATCAGCTCCAGCGCGGGCTTTCGCGCCCCTTGCGCTTGGATGCCGGCAAACCCCGTGGTGTCGGCGTCTCCGCCGTCCTGCATGCGCTTGAGGTAGTCCCGACCCGCCTCGTCGGCAAAGGCAAACACGGCCCCGCTTTTGTCCCACGGGTCGCCGGCCGACGTCACGGTCACGTCCAGCCACACGTCGCACCGACGTTCCCGTGCGGGGACCACCACGGGCTTGAACAGGATGCGTCCCGCATCCAACCGGTACGTTCCATCCTCTCGCGGCGCGGAGTTCGCCGGCACGGACGGATCAAACGCGACCGAAGCCCCGCCCCAAAGAGGCACGCGGAACGATCCCTGTTCTGGCGCGTCCAAAGAAGAAGAACACGCTCCCACCAGGATGGCGAACAGCAGGGCGACGAGGGGGAGTTGAAGGCGGTTCATGCCGGCAAGTTCGGCTACCTTTCGCTCATGATGAACGCCAATTTCAGATCAACGTCGGGGGGGTGGATGATTTTGAGCTTGATCGCAGCTCTTGGTGCCGGCTGCGGTTCTTCTTCTGAGCACGCCGCAAGCGGCGAGTTTTGGCTTTCGCTGGCAGGCGATTCGGTGGANGCCTANGGNATGAAGCCCTACGTGTTGGCCATGCTCCAAACCGCAGACACCAAACCCCGTCCTCAAGACGAACTCAAGGCGGTGTTCGACGGCCACATGAACAACATCGAACGGCTGGCGGAAGAGGGCAAGTTGCTGGTGGCTGGGCCCTTTTACGGCATCGACAAGGTTCCGGGGTCGTGGCGCGGCTTGTTCGTGCTCAACACCTCCGACACAGCGGAAGCGCGGTCGTGGGTGCAGTCCGATCCAGCGGTTCAGGCAGGAGTCTTCCGCGTTGAGCTCGCGCCGTGGTACAGCAGCGGGGCCTTGCAGGCGGTGAATGCGATTCACGAGTCACTGGATGCGAAATCTCACGCGGATTGAGGATTTCGCACCTCCGAATTCCGGTGTATTTTCGCGCCTTCATTCGAATCCCTGACTTTGACTCTACCTCTCAATCTTCCTTTTTTGGAACCCACGCCAACGGCAGATGAGGCCAACGTGTTGGTGCCTTTGGCGTTAAGCTTGTTTGGGTTTCTCGGGTATTGGTGGGCGCATTACAGTCCGGCCATCCAGGCTTGGTTTGACGCGCGGTGGGCCGGCGACGACGGCAAGGTGAAGCGCGTGTTCTCCCTCAAGCTTTGGGGATTCATCACGATGGGGGTCATTCCTGCCGCGGTGCTGAACGTGACGTTGGGTTGGTCGTTGGCGGATTTGGGCGTGAAGTGGCCTGCGCCTGCCCCGTTGGAGTTGTGGTTGTGGTGGGCCGCCTTGCTGGGGTCGACGATTGTGTTGTCCATGGTGGCTGGAAAAGAGGGTGCAAAAAACTACCCCCAAATCCGCGCCAAGGAGTGGTCCCTGTCGACCATGGTGTGGAGCGGAGCAGGGTGGACGCTGTATTTGTCGGCCTACGAGTTCATGTTCCGTGGCTTCTTGATCTTCCCTGTGGCCAGTGCGATAGGAATGTGGCCTGCTGTGGCCATCAGCACCATGTTGTATTCCGTGACGCATTTCCACAAGGGAAAGGGGGAGACGCTGTGGTGCTTGCCCGTGGGGGTGATGACGTGTTGGATGACCGTAGAAACGGGCAGCCTCTTTCACGCAGCAGTGGGGCACATTGTGGTGTCGTGGTTCAACACGGCGTACCACGTCCGACGCAACCCCGACATGAAGTGGGTGGGGTGGCGCAAGGGGTAAGGTGTCTCAAGTCACATTGGAATGTGGCCAATGGCGCAGGGTCCTCGCACTCTTCATGAACGGAATGCAATGGCCAGTCTCCTTAAAGTCACCCTAGCCAATGGTGGCTTTTTGATGCGTTGAGATTGGGTTTATTTTTGGACATGTTTGTACGATTGATCTGGACGGCGCTGGCCGTGGTTTTGACCAGTGGATTGTCTGCCCAAGGCGACACCCTATGGATGGTTCCTGGTGGGGTAGGACTCGGCGGGGACACCCTGGCGGCGCTCCGTTTCTGCGCCACGCCCCAATTTCAAGCGTCGAACGAAACTTTGGGCGGAGCGTTGTCCAGTGTGGTCGTCGTGAATGCAGACTCGGTCTCGCACGAACTGGCTTGGACGGCGCAGGAGGGCATGACGTGGACGGTGGCTCCCGGTGCTTCTGTCGAACTCGACGTGTCGGGAATGGGCAACGTGACGCACCGGTTGTGGAGCGTCTCAGAACGAGGTCAAACCCTTGGCCTCTCCACCATGCACCGTTCCGGCTGGGACGACCTGCCGCACTACGAATGGAACCTGAACGAATGGGACCCGGCGGAGACTTGGAGCTTGGCAGCGGGTGGGAGTTTGGATCCGACTNCGGCCTACGTGCCAAGGCAGTTCACCATCAACGACCGGAATTTCCCCAACACCCTCACAGACTCAAGTTCCTACGTGCAAACCTCTGTTGGATCGGCGGTGTACATCTCCATCGTCAACCAGGGCCGCATGGATCAGGTGCTGCATTTTCACGGCTACCACGTGGACATGCTACAATCGAGTTCACATCAGAACCGAGTGGGGTGGTCCAAAGACACGGTGCCCGTCAAGGCCGGGGAACGCGTGGTGGTTCGGCTTGATCCCAACCAACCGGGCGAATACCCCGTGCACGCCCACAACTTGGTGGCCGTCACCAACGCCGGTTTTTACCCCGGCGGCATGATCACCTACCTCAACGTTGCGCCATGATGCCTTGGAAGAACCTTGTTGGCGGGATTGCTGCGACGCTTTCCCTGTCCATGCCCGTTGCGGCGCAGCAGGTGCCGCCCTCGCTGTTCTCAGAAATGGACGGAATTCACTTCTTGGACGACGGAACCGCGCTTCCCATTTGGGGATATGGTTGGGTGGCGGACGGGTTCATCACCTTGCCGGCTCCGTTGTTGACTTATGACGAGGGGGCGGTGGTGAGCTTGGCGTTTGAAAACCCCAGCCCGGAAAGCCACACCATTCACTTGCACGGCCTGGATGTGGATCAGGCGAATGACGGGGTCCCGGCCACGTCTTTCTTCGTGACGTCCGGTCAGTCGACCGCCTACGATTTCACGGCGACGCATTCTGGCACCTACCTGTACCACTGCCACGTGACCACGACGTTGCACCTGACGATGGGGATGTACGGCATGGTGTTGGTCACGCGGCCAGACGGAACGCTCTTCGAGGGCGGTCCTGCCGTGGCCCAAGACGTGCCGTGGCTTTTCAGCGATTTGGAAGTCGCGACCAACTTTGACCCGGTCGGCAGCTTCCCGTTCCATGACATGCGCCCTGACGTGTTCATGGTGAACGGCAAGGCGGGCAGCCAATTGGAGGAAGAGGTGGTTTGGACTTCTGCCTCAGAACCGACCGCGCTGCGCCTGGCGTCCATGGCCTACAGCAAGGTCACCTGCCATTTCCCGGAAGGATTGAATGCGGAGCTTTGGATGAGCGACGGCCGGGCAGTGCCCGTTGAAGCGCTGGACAGCCTTGAGATGTATCCGGGCGAGCGATTCACGGTGCTCGTGCAGCCTGAGCTGGGTTACGAGGGTGGCGTCACTGCCGTGTTTGGGCACATGGTGGACGGCGAGGTGGAGGCCGAGGAATTCCTCCAAATCCGAGATGAGTCGTTGCATCCGAGCCGGGTCGAGAATCTTGAGGCGGCGGTTTGGTATCCCAACCCTGCAAACCGACAGGTTCACATGCCTGAAGCGACAGGTCTAGTTGTACGAATCTGGAGTCTGACGGGCGCGCTTGTTTTTGACGGGACTATTCCTCCGAAAGGCTTGGACGTGTCTTCGTGGGACGAAGGACTGTACCTCGCACAGGTGGAGGGACGGAGCGTTACTCGTTTCGTGGTGGTCCACGGGGCTCGGTAACTTCAGTTGCTTGGATTGGTGACTGACGGAGCGCCCCGCCTGACAGGGTGTCCTCAACTTTGAGGTCAAATCAACAGCACATGTTTTTCTTTCAATCAACCACCGACTGCTCTGCACAAGACGTGAAGAACGCGCAGTCGGATCCCAACGCGGTCATCGTGGATTGCCGCACGCATTCGGAAGCCAGCGCGGGCAGCGTCAAGGGCGCTCACGTGAAAGACTGGCTCGGAGGCGAGCTGCACCAAGCCATTTCGTCGTGGGACAAAAACAAGAAGTACTACCTGTTCTGCCGCAGCGGAAACCGCAGCGGTCAGGCCACGAAATTCATGCGTTCGCACGGGTTTGAGAACGTGTACAACGCAGGCTCCATCAGCAACCTCGCCGGCCTCTAAGGCGTCGAGGTGAGTTCATTCAACAACTCCACCATGGTTTGGAATTCCGTCTCGTCGAACAGCCTCGTCAGCATCGCGATGTTTCCTTGGCGGTCGACCACCACGTTCCGTGTGACGCCTGATTTTTTGGCGGAGATGGAGTGAAACACGGCCCCGGAAGCGTCCGGACACATGGGGTAGGTGACGCGCATTTGTTCTGCAAATGCGCGCACTTGCGTTTGGGGCTCGTCGTAATCGACGCCGAGCAACACAAATCCGCCCTCGCGATCCTTGTACGCTTGCCAAACCTCCGATTCCAAGTGCGGCATCTCGGCCCGACAAACGCTGCACCACGACGCGGTGAATTGCAAGACGTACGGCGTGCCCAACAACGACTCCCTCGAGTATTCCGTCCCATCGAGGTCCGTCAAGGTGAAGTCCGGCACGGCATCGCCCACACGGACCACAAACCCGCGAGGGTCAGGCGTCGGGGTTTGGCCAAGGGTCGAAAAGGGCAGGAGCGACAGGGAGGCAATGAGGATTCGGAAGGTCATGCCACCAAGTTCGGACATCCTCAGCGACGGAAGGTCTTCTTCACGTCGATTTGCCGGCCCGATCGAAATTCCCATAGCCCGAATCCCTGCGGTACTTCCATCGATTCGCCCGCTTCGAGCTTGTGCTCCAGAACGCGGCGCCCCGTCACGTCGTGCATGGTGACCGCCACGGGGCTGTCGCCCGTGTTCAGCCACGCGCCATTCACCAGCTGGACCATGTTGGTTTCGCTGTACGCTTCGACAGCAGCCGTCGCATATCGTTGAGAGGCGAACATCGTGTTGCTCATCTCCAATTCGAGGAAGTTGGCGTTGAGAGCCACGTCTGTCATCAGCGCCATGGATCCCGCGTCGACCGAAAGCACGCGAGGTGAAATTCCTGTTCCTTGGTAATAGTGAAGGATGTAGATCCGGTTAAGCTGGTCAAACACCGTTCCGTCCGGCGTGTAGCTGCCGACTTGCGGAAGGGACAATTCGGACGCCATGTCGCCCGTGTTGGGGTCCACCGAAACCAGCTCCATGTCGGCGCCGCCGTTCCCGTCCAACGAGGCCAGCAACCCGAGCAGTTGTCCGTCCACAATGTTGAATTCCAGTTCGCTGAGGTTTTGGTTTGCGAGCAACGACGGTTGAACATCTGACACCACGGCTTGAGCCTCGCAGTCCACGGCGACCAACCGACCCGACCCTTGATTGTCGATCCCCCAAATGAAGAAGCGGTGCGTGTCGCTGTCAAAACACGACGCCCCAGCGACCACGCCTTCGAGCCACGGCAGCTCAATGACGGGGGAAAGCGTTGCCGTCCCTGGAGTCGGGTCGATGGAGACCACCCTCGTCGCCCAGTTGTTGATCTCCCAGTAGCCGTAGCCGTCGCCCCAATCCACCCACGTGCTGTCCAACCCATACCCTTGCAAGCCGTAAAACACGTCGGATTGCATGTCGTGGTGGATGCTGTGCAAAGTCCCTTCGAACGACGTGGCGAAGGGCGTCGTCTCACCATTCACGGGGTGCTCCATCCATTGCAGCCCTCCCAAGCTGCCGGAAGGCGCACCGAGAAACACGTAGTTGTCCTCCATGTGGTCATACGTGGAGGATCCCAAGCCAAACCCTTCTGCGTATTCGAGCGTGTCGGCCCAGACCCACGTGTCGCTCAGGACATCGTACCCCGCGAGGTAGAGTCCTTCTTGCCAGGGAATGACGTTTTGTTGGAGTCCGTAGGTGATTTGGCCAGTTGCGAAGACGGGGGAGAGCATGGCTGCAGCCAAAATCAAAGGGATGGACGAAATCTTCATGGCGGTGAGTTTCCGTAAGAACCTCTGCCGGACCTGAAAAGTTGACGTGCGTCTTCATGAGGTGTATCTTCAAGGCATGCATTTTCTTCCACGAATAAGCGCTGCCCTTGGTGGTGTGCTAGTTGTGTTGTCCTTTTCAGCTCAATCGGCGGTGACGTTCCACGCGGACATCGCTCCCCTCATTTATGCCGAATGCACCGAATGCCATCGCGCAGGTGAAATCGGTCCCATGCCGTTCACCACCTACGCAGAAGTCTCGGCATATGGAGCGTTCATTGAATATGTGACCCAAACGAATTACATGCCGCCGTGGACGCCTGATCACAATTACAGCACGTTGCGAGGCGAGCGGTTTTTGACCGACGAGCAGAAGGCCCTCATCAGCGCGTGGGTCGCCGACGGGATGCCAGAGGGAGATCCTTCCGACAACCCTGGCCTTCCTGATTTCCCCGAGGGGAGCCAAATCGGAGAGCCCGACCTCGTCCTGAGCATGCCGGAGCCCTTCACCCACGAAGGCAACATGGCCGACCAGTACCAAGTCTTTGTCATCCCGACCGGGTTCACGGAGCCCACGGAAATCGCCGCAGTCGAAATTCGCCCCGGCAACAACACGGTCGATCACCACGCGTTGATTGGTTACACCGACAATCCCACCATCATCGCACAGGCACAGGCTCTGGACGCGGCGGACCCCAACCCTGGGTACGAGAGCTTCGGGGATTACGGTGTCGACGTCGAGCAATTTCTGTTCGGCGGCTGGGTTCCGGGAACGCCGCCGCTGGAATTCCCGCCCACCCTTGGCCACATCGCCCAGCCAGGAAGCCACCTTCTGCTGCAAATGCACTACGGGCCATCGGCAGTTGAGGAAGTGGACCAAACGGAAATCAACTTGTTTTTTGCCGAGGCGCCCATCCAGCGCCAGGTGGAAACCTTCATCATGGGGCCTCAATACCTTGACACGTGGTTTTACATCCCCGCCAACGAGGTCACCACGTTCCACGCCGAAGTGGAGATTGGACAGGACTTTAGCCTCATCTCCGTCACGCCTCATTGCCACCTGCTCGGACAGTCGTGGGAAGTGTTCGCGCGCTCACCGGACGCGCAAGACACGATTCCACTCATCTCCATTCCCGAGTGGGACTTCAACTGGCAAGGCGTTTTCACCTTCCCTCAGCTGCTGAAAATCCCGGCGGGCTTCATGCTCGAAGCGTTTTGCACCTACGACAACACCAGCGACAACCCGTACAACCCAAGCGACCCGCCTCAAGACATGGTGTGGGGAGATTTCACGACGGACGAAATGTTCGTGATGTTCCTCCAAGGCGTGCCCTACGAGGAGGGAGACGAAGACATCGCCCTTTCGGTTCCCGACCCCAACACGATGGTCGTCTACCAGCACGACAATTTGTTCCCTGCTTGGCCCAACCCGGCCTCGTCAGAAGAAGTCAAGATCGGATTTCACCTGCGCCAGGCTGCCGACGTCAGCTTGACCCTGCACGACCTACAGGGCCGCGAAGTGAAGTCTTGGCTGGACAGACAATCCATGCCAAGCGGCCGACATCTCGAGGCTTACGAGGTCTCGGGCTTGCCAGCAGGCACTTACATCTACCGGCTCAGCACGTCCACAGGCACGGTGCGAAGCGCCAAACTTCAGATTTTAGGTCGCTGATCAGCCTGAGCTTTGGACATGAAAAAAGGCGCCCCGAGGGCGCCTTTTTTCATTCAGAACCAGTGACGAATCACTGGAAATTCCACGTGTAGTTGCCTCCGCACATCGTTTCGATGGTCGTGTCGCGCTCCGTGCAGAGTGTGATGAGGGGCAAGTCGGCCTTGATGACGTAGGATCCTTCTTCGAGCTCGATGACGACAGAGTCGCCAGGAACACCCGTGATGAAGGTGGCTCCGAGGTCCTCAGCCACAACGTCGCCGTCCACGACGATGTCTGGAGTGCAGGCGGTGTAGTTGTACACCGTGAGGGTGGCTTTGTTGCCTTCGTCACATACGAGAGGCTCTTCGCAACCGGTGAAGGCTGCTGCCGCGGCGATGACGCCGAGGAGGTAGGTTACTTTTTTCATGTTGCAGATTTTTTGNCGTGCAAATGTACACGAAGGTTCCACTTCCCCTCACCATGCCTTTGAGCATGTGAATTTCGCGTCGTATTTTCAAGTGCATGAAGGATACGCGAGAAGGGGTGTGCCGCATCGTGCTGGACTGCCCGGACAAACGCGGCGTGGTGGCCCGGGTCAGCACCAAGCTCGCCGAGTTGGGGGCCACCATTTTGGATGCCCACCAGCATTCCGATGCCGATACGGGTCATTTCTTCATGCGTTACGAAGTGGCTCGCGACCCGTTGTC
>JGI26086J50260_1002277_pt1 | contig 10428 bp, 13 predicted proteins | sample SaaInl3SG_22_DNA_FD_50260 | JGI IMG/M metagenome (IMG submission 50260)
CTTTACGACTAGTGACGTATGCGGGAAAGCTTTCGGCGGCGTACCGTCGACCATGGTACCCGATACGCGCAAGATTGCATTGCTAGGCAAGGACTTAATCTTGAGCGCGTCGCGCCATATGGTGGCCTCTTTAGTAGGTATCCAATGCTTTTTGTTCGGCGTGGCCTCTATCACGTCAATAATATTTAAGGCCATGCGGATATCTTGCACGTCGCCGCTATCAAACCAACGGAAATATTCGGATCTTGTCTTGTCCAGTAATTCCACCATGCGCGGCACGAAGTCGATTGAATTGAAAAAGGCCTTGCGCTCTTTCATTTTGTTAACGACGTTAGGCATGCGATACATGCCTTTTCGTGCATAGCATTCATGACATACTGAGCCGGGTATTTTGGAAAGCTTTTCGCCAGTCTTGCAATCAAAGGCGGATAAGCTTATAGATTTGCCCGGCATTTTAGATACATTAGATAACATTGTTTTGACCTCTCTCTATTGGTTTATATTATAAGACAATCCTATATCATATGGGATACAAAAACAAGCGCTTAATTCATATATCATGCGGCCTCCTGCGCCCCGCCTCTTTTCTTTTTATTATCCGTTTTATTCATGCGGCCTCCTGCGCCCCGCCTCTTTTCTTTTTATTGCTATGTTGCACGTCCTGCGACCTGCCGCCATCTGCCCCGCGTCAGCTCTTTACATAAAAAGAACCCCTGCACGGTGGCAGGGGCTAAGTTTAGGGAGGGTGCTGGGTACTGTAGGCCATGGCCTCCCGCCCCCAGCTGGCGGTATTTAGTCGTCGTATATGTGAGCTAATAAGATAGTATACATGATCAATGCTAGCATACCTATTATTGTTAAGCCAGCCCCGATAATTACTGTTGTTGTTTCCATGCTGTCGATCATGCCAACCCCGAAAATCATGGCGGCTATAGCCGCCATGATCTGTAAACATATGAAGATAGTCTTCATGACGCGAATTCCCAGTCAATGCCATGAGCTTCTAACTCATCCTGCCAATAGTCTTCGTATGCGCTGTCAACAGCTTCGGCAGGGGTTAGACCATCATCATGATAGTCGCGCCATGTGGCATCTGGCATATCCATAAGGCCAAGGCCAAGCTTGCCACATACGATCTGATTGCATTGTTTTAACCAAGTTTTAAAATCGTTATTCATTACACACTCCATTAGATTATTATAGGATGATCCTAGACCATTGCTGGCCTAGGATCAAGGTTGAACCCCTGCACGGTGGCAGGGGCTAAGTTTAGGGAGGGTGCTGGGTACTGTAGGCTATGGCCTCCCGCCCCCAGCTGGCGGTATTTAGTCGTCATATATGTGAGCTAATAAGATAGTATACATGATCAATGCTAGCATACCTATTATTGTTAAGCCAGCCCCGATAATTACTGTTGTTGTTACCATGCTGTCGATCATGCCGACCCCGAAAATCATGGCGGCTATAGCCGCCATGATCTGTAAGCATATGAAGATAGTCTTCATGACGCGAATTCCCAGTTAATGCCATGAGCTTCTAACTCATCCTGCCAATAGTCTTCGTATGCGCTGTCAACAGCCTCGGCAGGGGTTAGACCATCATCATGATAGTCGCGCCATGTGGCATCCGGCATGTCCATAAGGCCAAGGCCAAGCTTGCCACATACGATCTGATTACATTGTTTTAACCAAGTTTTAAAATCGTTATTCATTACACACTCCATTAGATTATTATAGGATGATCCTAGACCATTGCTGGCCTAGGATCAAGGTTAAAGGTTAGCTGGCTATCGAATATAGCTTATTGGTCTTACCGATCTTAGTCAGGGTGAAATCCTTACCCAGATCAGATAGCAGGGTACTGACAGAATTATCAGTTAACCCGATAAAAGAACCGATCTGGCGACGGGTAAATGATCCCTGTCTTAGCAGGGTGACAGCTTTTTCAACGGTGCTATCACTGAACCCGTGGCCTGTCTTCTTAACTGGCTTGGCCTGCTTGCCAACCTGAACCCCATTTAACACGATCTCGAATTCAGGGGATATATCTTTAAGCCAGATCCCGTGAAGCTCACCCTCATGAGTGATCCAGACAGTGATATGATCATCACTGTTCTTCTCGATCTCGATATAGTCGGCCTTGCTGATATTAGTATGAATATTGATACCCATTGTTACACTCCATTAGGTTGCGGGGCTAGCTTGCGCTAGCCCCTGTTGATTATTTAAGCCGGATATACGGCTTGGTTTCAGACGTGATGGTATTTTCTTTATACCATTCTTCGCCCACATACGCCTTGATCGTATCGACGGGGACGTATGATCTGGTCGACCGGACAACATTGAACATTGAATACTGCTCCGGTGAATTGATAACCTTATCGCTGATAGCTTTCAGCTCGGCTTCAAGAACCTTGATCTGGTTCTTTAGCTCCATGAACCGAGCAGGGATTGCTTGCTTGCTGATCGCTTCAAGATATTCGGTTTTAATATTTGCTAATGTCATTGTACTCACTCCATTGGTTGCGGGGCTAGCTTGCGCTAGCCCCTGTTGATTATTTGCCGAAACCGTCGACGATGGTCTGTAAAGATCCCTCGACGTTTTCCAATTCATACAGCTGATCTTGAACATCTGAAGCCAGATCTTCCAGATAGTTAGCCATTGGATCATCGTTGATCATGCCGATAGCCATATGCAGATGATCTAAAGCTGTTGAAACATAAGCATTGGCTTGATCAATGGTTTCCCCGATGGTCTTAGGTTGTTTTAGGTTCTTAGTCATTGTTTACCCTCCAAGGTAAGTTAGTGTTATCGCCTTACTGGCTTAGCCAGTATAATCTGATATCATCCCATAAGTAAACCCCCTAACTAAACTTTTTTTTATCTAATGCTATCAGTCATCCATCCAGCTCGGGGTTACTTTCCCAGATCGACAACAGGCCAGCGATCCAGCGACCCCCCACCCCCTATATGCGCGGGGCGGTCGCCAGCGCGCCCGCCTGTAGTAGTTGGGTTGATAAATTCATTTGAATGTATTATCGTTCGGGCATGGATTTACTAGCGGTACCAGACGACAAACTAAAAGAGATGCTGTTACTGGAAGAGCAGCTGAAGCGGCTTCAAACCCGTGAGCTTGCCCAAGAAAGCTTCATGGCCTACGTTCAGCATGTCTACGAAGGTTTTATTGTTGGTCGTCATCACAAAATCATTTCAGAAAAGCTTGAGCGTATCGCGGATGGTACCTTAAAGCGTTTGATAGTGAACATGCCTCCTCGACATTCAAAATCGGAATTCGCTTCTTATTTGATGCCTTCATGGTTCCTTGGAAAAAATCCAAAATTAAAAATCATTCAGGCTACCATGAACACTGAACTTGCTGTAAGATTCGGACGTAAGGTCAGGGATTTGATTGCGGACCCAATTTATCACGATGTCTTCCCGAACACAGACCTTAAACCGGATTCCCAAGCAGCAGGTCGGTGGGAGACCAGCGCGGGAGGGGAATATTTTGCAGCCGGGGTGGGCGCTGCAATGACTGGTCGTGGTGCTGATTTGCTGATTATTGATGATCCGCACTCGGAACAAGATGCATTATCTAGTACGGCCTATGATAATACTTACGAATGGTACACTTCGGGTCCCCGGCAGAGACTCCAGCCGGGAGGGGCTATCATTATTGTCCAGACCCGGTGGTCAAAGAAAGACTTGACGGGGAGGTTACTGGCGGCACAGGGCAAAGATATGATGTCTGACCAGTGGGAGGTAGTAGAATTCCCTGCCATAATGCCATCAGGGGAACCGCTATGGCCTGAATTTTGGAACAAAGACGAGCTACTTAAAGTAAAGGCTGCCCTATCTGTCAGTAAGTGGAATGCTCAGTGGCAACAAGATCCTACTTCTGAAGAGACNGCTGTCATCAAACGCGAGTGGTGGCAGGAGTGGGACGAGGAAGACATCCCGAATCTTGACTACATCATTCAATCTTATGATACTGCGTACAGTAAAAAGGAAACGGCTGACTATTCTGCCATCACGACGTGGGGTGTATTCCAGCCGCACAACAATGGTGACGAGCATTTGATTCTTTTGGACGCGAAACGTGGTCGTTGGAACTTTCCGGAGCTAAAACAGATTGCTTTGGAAGAGAACGAGTACTGGGAACCGGACTTAATGTTGATAGAAGCGAAGGCTTCTGGTACACCTTTGGCTGACGAGATGAGGTTACAGAACCTTCCTGTTGCTACTTTTGCTCCGGGCCGTAAGCGCGGGGGTGGCGGGATGGATAAAACCACACGCATGCATATGGTATCTCCTATTTTCGAGTCGGAGAAAGTATGGTATCCTGCTGGTGAGAAGTTTGCTGACGAAGTCATTGAGGAGGTAGCCTCATTTCCGAATGGCGAACACGATGACTTTTGTGATAGTATGACTATGGCTCTGATGCGTTTTAGGCAGGGTGGTTTCATCAGTTTGAATGGGGAAGAAATTGAAGAGTGGCTCCCGACTAATCAAAAAAGGGAATACTATTAAGCCTGAGATTCGTCTTGTGCCTAACCGTTATTCCAAGTTAATGCTGCCTGAAAAGCGCAAACCCACGAGGCTGGCATAATGTTATCCAACGAACAACTGATTGCGTTGGCAAAAAAGAATCCTGAAAACAAAAAGCTTCAGGAAGATGTTGCTATTGCTCAACGTATGGAAGCTGATCCTGAGTTCCGCGCACAGAGACGCGCTGAGTTTCGGCGTGAAACTTTAGAAGGGGCGAAGTTTGCTCCTTTTCGGATTGCTGGCGGGGTGGTTGACGTAGCTAACTTGCCCGGGCAAGCGCTGGGCATTGCTCCAGAAAAGCCGTTTCTAGGTTCAGACTACATGATCGACAAGTATGCTACTGGCATTGAGGCGTTGGGTGGGTCCTACCGTCGTCCTACAGGCAGCGGCGCTGAGTTAGCTGGCGACATTATTGGCAGTACCTTGAACGTAGCTGGTGCTGTCAAGGGGTTGTCTCGGCTGTCTACCATAGCCAGAGGTTCGGGGATCGAGAAGCGCGGTACTGGGTCCGCTCAAATGCAGGAGCCCGTGGAAACGGTAAAGGCATATAAGTTATTTGAACAAGATCCGGAAACCGGGAAGCTCTATCCTTTGTTTGTAGAGGCTGGCGACGAAGTACCTGTTGGTGCTTGGCAGGACGCTGTTTTTCCGGAGACTGTATTTACGTCGACTAATGGTAAGCAGTATGTGCCATCACAGAAGTGGACAGGTAAGCCGGGGACGGGAGATAGTATTCCAATTCCTGATGATGCGACAAGAGATATGTTAATTGACTCCGGGTATTTACCGAAGGGGTCGAGGGCTAAATCAGTAAAGGCTGTTGCACTTCGCCCCGGTTGGCATGCTGGGGACAATCCTGTTGCTTCCCATATTGGGCCACAAGCTTTGGTGGATGGTCAGAAGTTAAAGGTTCGTGGGGAGAATCAGGTATGGGCGGAAGTTGAGATGCCTGCTGACGTTGATTGGCAAAGCATTGCTAACTCAAAAGCATCTCGCACTCAGAGTGGCGCACTGAATGTAAGAGAAGCGCAAATCACGGAAGAGCTTCCTATGGGGGGTTACTATCGGTACAAAACCAATCCAAATATGGACGGTAACTGGATGATCAGCGGTCAGATGAAGGTGAACCGCGTACTTGATGATGCTGAAGTGGCTGAACTTAACGAAGCTGCGGGGGTTCAGGACTTACCGAGGCTGTCTCAACTGATGTCAGAAAACCCGCCACCTGTGATGAAAAAGGCCAAAGGCGGCCCAGTTGACCTTCGCTCTGGTATTGGCGACATGTTTAGGCTATATTCATAGCATTAGGAGATTATTTTAATGGCACTACCCCCACAAATGACAGACATGGCTATGGGTCCCGGCGGTCCGGTTGATCAGATGCCAGCAGAGTTACAGGTCGAAGTACCGAGTACCGAGGATCAACTTCCTGACGGCATAGAGTTAGTTGGTGAGGAGCAGATGATCGAGGTTGAAGCTGCGGCGTACGATCACAATGCGAACTTGGCTGAAGTATTAGACGACTCGGTCCTTGGTTCTCTGTCCTCGGATCTTCAGGACAGGTTTGAGTCGGATAAGGAGTCTCGCGACGATTGGGCGGAGGCTATTGGCAAGGGTTTGAAGTTATTGGGTGTGAACTACGAGGAGCGGTCTGAGCCGTTTCTTGGTGCTAGTGGCGTTCATCATCCGTTGTTGAGTGAAGCTGTGACGCAGTTTCAGGCTCAGTCTTACAAGGAGATGTTGCCAGCGGGTGGTCCAGTTAAGACCTCGGTCCTTGGTACTCCGACCAGAGAGACGGAAGAGCAGGCTCAACGTGTAGAAGACTTCATGAACTATCAGATTACCGAGGTTATGGATGAGTATGATCCTGACACGGATCAGATGTTGTTCTACTTACCTTTGACGGGTTCTACTTTCAAGAAGGTATACTTTGATCCGGCGAGGCAGCGGGCTGTTAGCAAGTTTGTTCCTGCTGAAGATTTAGTTGTTCCGTATACTGCCAGTGATTTGAATACGGCGGAGCGGGTGACGCATGTTGTTCGGTACACGGAGAATGAGCTTCGTAAGATGCAGGTTGCTGGCATGTACCGTGACATAGACTTAACGGCTCAGGAGGAGGATGAAAATGCTCAGGGACCGATTAGAAGTACTGCTAATGAGTTGCAGGGTGTTCGGCCTTCATATAATGATGACGTTCACACTTTGCTTGAGATACATACTGACATCGATCTTGATGGGTTTGAGGACCTTGACGAGATGGGTGAGCCAACGGGTATCAAGCTACCCTACATTGTCACGATTGACGAGGCTTCTGGCGAGGTTCTCTCGGTGGTCAGAAACTACAGAGAAATGGATCCGCTACGACGCAAGCGTCAGTACTTTGTGCATTATAAGTTTCTGCCCGGTTTTGGTTTCTATGGCTTTGGTTTACTGCATACTATAGGTGGGTTATCTCGTGCTGCAACATCCATTCTTCGTCAGCTTATCGACGCTGGCACACTCTCGAATCTTCCCGCTGGCTTCAAGGCTCGGGGCGTTCGCATACGCAATGATGATGAACCGCTTTCTCCCGGCGAGTTTCGTGATATTGATGCTCCCGGTGGTGACTTGCGGAATGCTATTATTCCCCTCCCGTACAAAGAGCCTTCTGGTACACTGGCTCAACTCCTCGGGGTGGTTGTTGATTCGGGCCGAAGATTTGCTCAAGTCGCAGACGCAAAGATCGCGGACGTTAACTCACAAGCTCCCGTGGGAACTACAGTGGCACTTATCGAACAGGGATCGAAAATAATCTCGAGCATCCATAAGCGCTTGCATTATGGACAAAAGAACGAGTTTAGATTGCTGGCGGAGATTTTTGCCGACAACCCAATGCCATACCCGTATTTTGTTGGTGCGAATGTTCCGCCACAGATTATGGCGCAGGACTTTGACGGGCGTGTGGACATTCTTCCAGTTAGTGATCCATCTATCTTCTCCATGTCACAGCGCCTGTCACTGGCACAAACGCAGCTGCAACTAGCGCAGGCTGCCCCGCAGATGCACAATCTGTATGAGGCATACAGACGGATGTATGATGCGTTGGATGTCAAAGACATAGACAATATTCTGCCTCCACCACAGCCACCGCAGCCTATTGATCCGGCTACGGAGAATGCGAACGTGGTAAAAGGTATGCCGTTGCAGGCATTCCCGCAGCAGGATCACGAGTCACACATCATGGCACATGCTCAGATGATGGCTTCCCCTGCCTTGGCTGCTAATCCGCAGGCTATGCTTCTATTGCAATCACACATGCAGGAGCATGTTGGTATGCTGGCGCGGGATCAGGTTGGTAAGTTCTTCCAAGAAGCTGCCATGGCTGCTCAACAAGCTGGCGAACCAGTGCCTCAGATTAATCCTGATATGATTGAGTCTGCTGTTGCACAGCAGGTTGGTGAGATTATGAAGCAGGTTATGCCGATGATGCAGATGCCGCAGCAGCAAGATCCGCTCGTTGCCATCCGTCAGCAGGAGCTTCAGAACGATACGGCTGATCTTCAGCGCAAGGCTATGAACGATCAGATGGACTTCCAGATTGATCAGGCTAAGTTGCANCAATCTTTTGCTCTGGCGCAGCAGCGTATGCAGTTACAAGAGCAGATTGCTGATGATCGTTCTGATGTGAACCTCTATCGTATCAATATGGCTGCCGCGCAGAAGAGACAGTGATGGAATGCTTCACGTCTTCCTGCTCGTCGTCTATATTGGTACTGGAGAAAATCGTTACCTCGCTAGTGGAGATATGTATTTCGCGTCTATTACCACCTGCAATTTTTACGCAGCCCAGACAACCAAGCGTTACGGAACCTACCGCTACTTGGATTGGATGGATGCAAGAGACAGGGTTACCGCATATTGTATACCTAAGTATATAAGGGAAGGCGTTGTGGAGGTTTATTAAATGTTAGCTGAACTTGCCGCCGCAAATGCTGCGTTTTCTGTTATCAAGCAGGCTGTACAAAACTCTGGTGACTTGGCTAGAGCGGGCGGAGCTATTGCTAAGTTCGTCGGTGCTAAAGAAGGTCTGGAAAAAAAAGTAGCTGGTAAGAACAAGTCAGCACTAGGCGGTTCAGACTTAGAGGCATTTCTTGCGCTAGAACAGGTTAAAGAAGCTGAGTACGAGCTGAAGAAGATAATGATTTACATTGGTCGCCCACGACTGTGGGCTGACTGGCAGGCTTTTCAAGCTAAGTGCCGAACCGAGCGCCGCGAGGCGGAGAAGAAAGCACAACGCAAGAAGCAGTTCATTCTTGAGATTGTTGTTGGTTTCGTTGCTGTACTTTTAATGGCAGGTGTGGCAGGATTAGTCCTGTATTTTTTACGGAGTAAGTAACAATGTGGCAGAACTTAATCGGTCCGGTGACCGGGCTACTAGATCAGTTTATTGAAGACAAAGACCAGAAGGCACGTCTGGCGCATGAGATTGCGACGATGTCAGAGAAGCATGCTCAAGAGCAGGCTATGGGTCAGCTGGAAATCAACAAGGCAGAAGCGCAGCATCGGTCTATTTTTGTTGCGGGATGGCGCCCCTTTCTCGGGTGGGTGCTTTCTTTTGCGATGGCATGGCATTTTGTCATCGCCCCATTTATCATCTTTGGTGCTGGCATGGCTGGCATGGAACTTCCAGAGCTTCCTGTCTTTGACATGGACAGCTTGATGACTGTCTTGCTCGGCATGCTCGGGCTTGGCGGACTCAGAACTTTTGAAAAAGCCAAGGGTATAACCAAGTGAGCGCGAAACAGGTATTAGAATGGAAGATAATCCCAAGATTTATGATGTTCGTAATGACGCTGATGTACATTCGAGTGATCGAGTGGGGGATGAGCTTGGAAGACTTATCGACACAGCAAAGCGCAATGATCTCTGTTGTAAGCGGAGCGATGACGGGTGCCTTTGCAGTGTGGCTCGGGAGCGAAAGAAAGTAATGTGGGATATGTCTAATCAGACAACAGCTGAACAGGCTGCTCAGAACAGACTAGCGGATCCTATAAAAAAAGTGTATTCTGTATAAGTTAGTGGAGTATTGCTATGGCACGACCAAGAGTAAATCAGTTCGCAGACGACCTCGGAATAAGTCGCCGCGAAGCGCTTAGTTTAATTGAAAAAGGCCGCCGTCGGAAAGATGGTGGTTCAGCAGTATTGGAGAACAGCATGAATAAGATGAAGGGCTATGAAAAGGGTGGGTCTAAGTCAGTCCCACTTCCAAAGAAAAAGCCACCTGAGCCTTTACACCAAGGTCGTAGACAGCCGAAGGAAGAAAAGCGTTTCAAGCTCACCGAAGAGGAAGAGCGCGAGATGATGGGCAGCACCTTGAGTGACTACAGAAAGTCCATGGAAGAAAAAGCTATGGGCGGCACCATGAAAGCCAAAGGCTATGCTGGTGGGGGTTCTTGTCGCGGTGGTGGTAAGGCTATCCAAGGCACAAAGTTTAGCGGAGAATTCTAAATGCCGGGTTACGCCCCATCAAAAGGATCGAGTGTCTCAATGGGGACACAGGCTGGCACCTTTGGTGGTGGTAGTAACAATGCAGCAGCTGAAGCCTTTCGTTCTTCTGAAGCACAAAAGATGGGCGCTAGTAATGAAGCGCAGCAGTTTTTTTCAGAGCAGGGTATCACTGCATCCAATCCTTACGGGAAGCAGGGGTTTTTTAGCAGGGTTTTTGGGATAGACCCTAAAAATATCAGCTACGCTAACATTATGTCACCTACTCAAATGTCTGGTATTGCAGCACTGAACTATGATCGTTATCAAAACCCGTATGCGGCAACAAATGTTTTAGGTAATCCAACAGGAGCTCAACAAGCTTTTGGTGTTGTGCGTAGTGGGTTGAGACCCGGG
>JGI26086J50260_1002278_pt1 | contig 10425 bp, 10 predicted proteins | sample SaaInl3SG_22_DNA_FD_50260 | JGI IMG/M metagenome (IMG submission 50260)
CGAAGTATAATTTTTTCAAATACAGTACCTAACGCGAGCGGAGTTTTGTTTCGGAAATCGGTTTTTGATCAGGTGGGTGCCCCTGAGACGAGTTGGCGCTTGAACGGAGACTGGTTGTTTTATGCGCGCTTGTTGCAGCACGGTGAGTTACAGTTTTTTGCAACGGCGAGAAACTATTTTCGTTTTCACGAACGTACGCAGCGTTCCAGAGCCATTGCCAGTTATACGGCCTTTGATGAGATTTTGGCGATGTACGACATCTTCGAACGTGAAGGTTGGACGGATCAGCAAACCTTGCAGTCTGCACGTGCGCAAGTTGCCATGTGGTGGGCAGGTAATGTGTTTAGTATGAAATGGAGCTGGGAGGTGTTGCGAAATAACGTGCGTTTGTTTCGGATTTTTAGCAGGTACCGTAGCGGATTGCTGATTTATTTAGTGAAGAGTGCATTGATTAAATCGACCGGTGGTGTAGTGAAGGCGGTGGGTTTGAAGGAGCCGGTAAAGAAATTGGCTGCTCGATTATTTCCAAAAACTTTTTTCCCGTATTGATGAAGCTATCTGTGATCATACCGGCATATAATGCGGCGGCGACGCTGGGTGAGGCCCTGTGTTCCGTGGAGCAGCAGCACGTGCAACCCTTTGAAGTGGTGGTGGTGAACGACGGTTCGACGGATGAGACGGCGGCGGTAATCCAGTCATTTATGGACCGATTGCCTTTGGTTTGTGTGGATCAAGCAAATGCAGGATTGGGTGCAGCACGAAATGCAGGTATGCGCGCGGCGAAAGGAGATGCGTGGGCATTTTTAGATGCAGATGATGTTTGGGGTTCGAATAAATTGGCCCATGCACGGGATTATTTGATGCGCTTTCCAGACGTTCAGTGGTTTTACACGCCCATCTTTGAGTGGAGTCCAAGAGATGCTGGGGCGAGGATGCGCGAGCGCGCTTGCCCGAAGATTCGAACCGTAGAAGATTTTTTGGCCTTCAATCCTATTGTGCCTAGCACCGTGGTCATGCGCTCTACCGTGGTGTTTAGATGGGAGGAAGATCGTGAATTACAGGAGGACGCCGGCGCCTATTTGGAGCTGTTCTCTAGGGGTGTAATGCCGATGAAGATTCCACACTGTACCACTAAGTATCGATTGGATTTTGGAATGACGGCTGATGCAGAAAGACACGTAGAAAAGGTGATGCGCGCGGTGGAGAAGGCTAGGAAATTGGGCCATATTGATGACCAGCAGCTGGCGCTTTATGAGGTACGTAAGGCTTACGAACTTGCAAGAACATACAAGAAACGTGGCGATAAAAGGGAGCAGAAAAAGTGGAAGAAAGAAGCGCTGCTTAAGGCAAAGGCAGCACACGTTCCGTTAAATCTATTTTGGCGACTTCGCTGGTTGATCTAAAAAGATCATGTGCGTAACGCTGAGGTAGGAGAAAGGATAATCGTTGAGCCCTTTCGTCCATTGCAAAACTGACCTGCTTTTTCCACCAAAGTTTCTATCGATGCTTAGGTTCAGTATACGGGGCCAATCACCGTCTCTAAAATATCCAGTAAAGGTTTTTAATTCAGCGTGGAGGCCGATGCCATTGTCCATTCTTTGGGTAATTAAAACGTTACCCAGAAATCCATCGTTTTGGGGGTAGTCCACCCAGTGCGTTTGATAGACCTGGAAGCCAGCGTTAGTAGAAATCCAAAATCCGGTATACTTCGGATTCCAGCGTCCGGTGAAAAAGAAAGCGTACCCAGGTGCATCGGTGAAACGAGCATTGTTTAGCGGACCGGCGGCGGTCTTCAGGTGGGTAGTGAAATACACTTCCTTTGTGCCATCATCGTTATTTTCATAGAGTCGATGTGAGATATTTACAATGACGTCGCCGGCTTGAATGCCCTGTCCACTTTCGCCTCGAGAAGCGCGCAGATCGCGCACATCTGTTGTCGTTCTAAACGCTTCCACACTTTGGTGTACCACGTTGAATAATGTTTTTCCTGAGATCAATTGGACCTCATTGTGCCAATTCACGAATTGGTCATCTCCGCGAAGACTGATTTGCGTGCTGGAGCTGGCGTAATTTCTATGTGCTCCTGCCACGGTCGGTATAGGCAACGCATTTGGTCCTAAAAAGGCATGGGAATACGTCATGTATTGCGTCCATGGTGTGGCACCGTCCCAATTGTGCGTTTGATTCCACCAGTTGAATTGGGCTTGAGCACTGAACGTGATCAAAGAAAGTAGAAGTAAAATAGTACTGCGCCGCATTATTCGAGATCGGTTTTAATTTTCTGTCGCAGGTAAATGAGATTGGCGTTTTTTTCGGCCATGTGCTTGTACTTTTCCTCAGGGAGGTACAGCTTTTTTACTTGCTCACTTTCCACCAGTATGGTTTCGAAACGCAAGGCAAAATTGTCCAATTTCTTTCTCAAATAAGGAACCAATTCCTTTTGCTCCTCATTGAAATAACCNAGCTGGATATTATTNTCAAGGGATATCTGCAGTGTGTTCTTATCAAGAATTTTNGGNACNTGNGCGGAAAGCAAACTGCGTATGGCCGTTTTTACATGCCTTTGTTTGATGTAGGTTGAAAGCGCATCAATCAATTCCTTTTCGTTGAATACACTTTGAGGACCTTCTTGCACTTGGGGAGCGGCCTCTTCGTTGGCCGATTCNGTCATATCAACCGACGAATCATCTTCTTTCGTTAGATCGTTTAAGGCCGCCATAAGTGATAGGCCGCCACTACCTGAGGATCGGNGCGTTAGCGTCTGCTTGCTCGATGCTGTGGGTTCCTTTGGAGGTGTTTTCGTTCTTTCAGGAGGGGGCGCAGTATCAAAAGCAGCTTCAGGGCTTGCAATAGGAGGTTCGTGGGCTGCGGTTTCTGGTAGCGCAGGTTCTTCAGGTAAATCNTCGTGCGTAGCACTTTTTACGACTTTGGGCTCTGGTACAGCAGGTGTGGTGATCGCAGTATTTGCTTCGGAGGATCGAGCCGGTGGAGCCGCTGGCGTGGGAGCTTCCCTGGCTGGTTGAGCTGCCGGTATTGCCGCTGATGTGGGCGCCGGTGCTGTTCGCTTCGGTAAAGTTGGGGGTAGAAAGTCCTCGGTAGATTTAGGCGCTACGCTGGGTTGCGACTTTTTTTTTTCTTGCGAAATAAATTCGACCAATTTAAGGAGCCCCAATTCTACTAAGATTCGCGGTTGACTAGCCATTTTATAGTGCCCGTCGAGCTCGTTGAAGACCTTCAGTCCGTGGAGTAAGAAGCGCGTTGAACTCGCCTTGCTTTGGCTGAGGTATTGTTCACGAATGGACGGTCCCACCTCGAGCAATTCTACCGTGCGTGGTTCTCTTGCAACTAATAAATCTCTAAAGTGCTTTGCCATGCCTACAACGAATTCATGTCCATTGAATCCCTTTTCCAAAACTTCATTGTAGAGCAGGAGTAGGTCCGGATAGTTTACCTCATTCGCCAGGTTCACTGTGCGGAAAAAGTAGTTGTAATCTAAGATGTCGAGCACGTTAACGACCTGTTCGTACGTCAATGCGTTCCCAGAGAAACTAACCATGCGGTCAAACAAGGAAAGCGCATCACGCAAGGCGCCGTCCGCCTTCTCTGCAATCATATGCAACGCTTCCGGTTCTGCGTTTACGCCCTCTTTTTCTGCTACGAAAGCCAAATGACCAGCAATATCATCTACGGTTATGCGCTTGAAGTCAAAGATTTGACAGCGGGATAAGATGGTAGGTATGATTTTGTGCTTTTCTGTGGTCGCCAAAATAAAGATGGCGTGCGCAGGCGGTTCCTCAAGGGTCTTCAAGAAGGCATTGAAGGCCTGCTGTGAGAGCATGTGTACCTCATCAATAATGTAGACCTTGAATTTACCGGTTTGTGGTGCAAAGCGCACTTGATCAATAAGTCTGCGGATATCGTCGACAGAATTGTTTGAGGCGGCATCGAGCTCGAAAATATTCAGCGCCAATTCTTCATCGTTCAAATTCGCCCCACCATTGATTACTTTTGCCAGGATTCGAGCACAAGTGGTTTTACCCACACCGCGCGGTCCGCAAAATAAAAGGGCTTGGGCTAAATGATCTTTATCTACGCTTTTGAGCAGTGTATCCGTAATATGCGACTGACCCACGACGGCCTCAAAGGCCTGCGGGCGGTACTTTCTTGCTGATACGACGAATTGCTCCATAGCACAAATATAAGCGGTGATTGGACCAATTTCTACAGGAATAAAAAAAGACCTGTAAACACGTTGCTAACATACCTTGTCCGATGGGAAAAGTCTCGTACATTTGCACTCCTTAATTTTTAAGTTCAAATAATTATGAATCAGTACGAAACCGTTTTCATTTTGAATCCCGTTTTATCTGAAGATCAGGTAAAGGAAGCGGTAGATAAGTTCGTAGGCCTCATGAAAGAGAAGGGCGCGAGCATTATCAACAAAGAAAACTGGGGCCTCAAGAAGATGGCTTACCCAATCCAAAAGAAAAAAAGTGGCTTTTACCACTTTGTAGAATTCACAGCTCCTGGTGAAGCAATCGCTCCGTTAGAAGTTGAATTCAAACGCGACGAGCGCATCATGCGTTTCTTGACCGTGAGAATGGACAAATACGGCATCGAATACGCTGCAAAGCGTCGTGCAAAAGCTAACGCATAAAAACTTAGACTATGGCATTTAAAGGAAAAGGTGATGTGCGTTACTTGCAGCCCATCAACGTAGAGAGCGGCAACCAGAAGAAATACTGTCGTTTTAAGAAATCCGGTATTAAATACATCGACTACAAGGATCCAGATTACTTGTTGCGTTTTGTAAACCCACAAGGTAAAATCTTACCTCGTCGTTTGACCGGTACTTCATTGAAATACCAAAGAAAATTGTCTACAGCCATCAAACGTGCACGTCACATTGCATTGATGCCTTACGTAGCTGATAACCTTAAATAATTCAGTACCATGGAAATCATTCTAAAGAAAGACGTAGAAAACTTAGGTTTTGCTGACGACGTGGTAACTGTAAAAGACGGTTACGGTCGCAACTTCTTAATTCCACAAGGAATTGGAGTATTGGCTACAGAAAGTGCAAAGAAGGTTTTGGCAGAAAATTTACGCCAACGTGCGCACAAAGAAGCGAAAGCGATTGCAGATGCAAAAGCGATTGCTGAGAAATTGGGTGCAGTTGAACTAAAGATGACTGCTAAAATTGGTCAAGGCAATAAATTATTCGGTTCAATCACGAACGGTAACGTTGCTGATGCTCTTGCAAAAGAGGGTGTGTCTTTGGACAAGAAATTCATCCAAATCGTGGGTGGTTCTGTTAAGGCATTGGGACATTACACTGCAAACGTTCGCCTNCACCGCGAAGTGGTTGTAGCGTTTGAATTTGACGTTATTGCTGAAGCNTAATTCANTAACTCATAAGTATAGAAAAGCCACTTCATCGAAGTGGCTTTTTTTTTTACTCTGCTATCATGAAAAAAGAAGACCACTCCATTTTCGTTAAGTACTTAATTATTGGAGTAGTAGCAGGGCTGCTACTTGGGTTGTTTATGGATGATGTTGGTTTGTGGATCTCCCTAGGTACGAGCACAGGTGCCGCAGTAGGGTATCAAAAAATGGAACGTAAGTAGTGTCCACGTATTTATTCGTGCCTCAAAGCATCTACCGGGTTTAGGGCAGCAGCCTTACTCGCGGGATACCAGCCAGCTAGAAGACCGACACCNACGGATAGGATAAAGGCTACGGTAATCCAGATCCATGGAATAAAAAATTGGCCATCTACCATATTCGCGACGACGTTGCCGATAATAATACCGAAGACTATACCGGTCCATCCACCCAATTGTGTGATGACTACGGCCTCTCCCAAAAATTGAGTAGAAATACTTTTCTTCGTGGCTCCTAACGCTTTTCGTGTACCAATTTCTCGGGTTCGTTCCGTAACGCTTACAAGCATAATGTTCATCAGCGCTATGGATGCTCCCAGTAGTGTTATGATCCCGATGATAAACGCACCCGTCGTGACCATACCCAGGTTGTCGATCAAACTTTTTGCGATNCTGTCACTGCGGATGATGTAAAAGTTATTTTCTTCTTTGGGCTTTAGCTTTCGCACGCTGCGCATGAGTGACGTACACTGCCCTTGAACAGCATCGAGTAAATGGGCGGCGGGTGCATTTACACTTAAGGTGTAGTTGGGCCGGCCAGCGGTGTAGTTTGCCCGTGCATAAGTAATGGTGACCCAGGCTCCGCGATCCCCAGAGAACATACCTGAATTTCCTTTTTCGGCGAGAACGCCCACGACCATGTAGGGTTTACCACGCATTTTCACCGTCTTTCCTACGGCAGAAGCTTCGCCAAAAAGCGTGGTTTTTGTTTCATTTCCTAATATCACGTAGTTTTTTCCACGTTGAACATCATCGGCTGTAAAGTTTCGTCCTTCAGCCAATTCAAATCCTCCGGTATACAAATAGTTCTCATCCGCAGCAGTAACCATGTTGTTAGGGTTGGTGCTGGTGTTTCCATAACTCAGTTGTTCTGCACCGCCGGCCACATAGGTCAGGCTGGTTTTCGCTCCAGCGAATGCCATGCGGTCTTTAAATGCTTTTGCCTGACGGTAGGAAATGGCAGGGTTTTGTCTTCGTTTAGCTCCACCGGCGAAAAATCCGCCTTGTGAATTTCTGAGGGTTAACGTATTTGCGCCGAGGCTGGTGAAGTTACTTTCCAGGCTTTGTTTCAACGCGTCGGTCGCACTCAAGATGCCTACCAATGCCATGATGCCAAAGGATATAATCAACGAAGTGAGCACGGTTCTTAGTGGTGACGCTTTGATGGCGGACCAGGATAAGGAAAGGGTCTCAGAAAAAGCTTTGGTCTTCATGGGCACAGCAGTGGGGTAACTCCAAATTTAGCAATTACTTTTACGCTATGGCGGAAAAGAACATATATACCTTGGGGTTTTTGGCTGGTGGCTACAAAGCTGTTGCCCGATTTAAAGGAATTGATTTGGCCCAATTCCCCGCTCCGCCAGAAAAAAGCAATCCCCTGCATTCTTTACTCGTCGGATGGGACGCTGCGGATTGGCAGGTCATGACGCCCTTGTTGACCTCCGGCAAGATGCCGCATCTTACGGGTTTGATGGAAGGTGGGGTACAGGCCCAATTGGCCACACTAGACCCGCCCATCTCGCCCATGCTTTGGACGACGATAGCGACCTCACAATGGCCCTCCTCACATGGCGTTCACGGATTTACAGAGATTGCAAATGGGGCAGTGCGCGCCGTTCGGGGTTCCTCGGTACAAGTACCAACGTATTGGGATATTCTGGAAGAAAACGGCCTTTCATGCACTACTGTAGGTTGGTGGCCATCGCATCCTGCGCCAGAAAGTAAAGGTGGTGGGGTTCGAATTTCGAACCTTGCTCCTGCAGAAGATGGGAATTGGCTCGCTGCGGGCATTCAGCCGTCCTATCTACAGGACCTTGCAAAAGACTTGTTGTTAAAGCCCGAGGAAATCCCCGCGCAAGCTATTGCGTTATTTTTTCCAAATCTTGAGGTAAGTAGTGAAGATGCTGTGGTGCGAAGTGTATTGAAAATTACAACGCACGCACTCAACGTTCATACGCTTGCGACATTGGCATTAGCCTACGGTAATCAAGCGCACGCAAGTATCTACTATGATGCGTTAGATCATTACAAACACTTGGGGATGAAGTACCATCCTCCGCAGTTGCCCGGTGTGTCGGAGGAAGCATTTGCGACCTACAAACACATCGTAACAGCGGCCTACAGATTACACGACCTTTTCCTCGATGCACTTTTGGGGTACACCAATGAAAAGACGACAACTTTTTTGATCAGTGATCACGGTTTTAAATCTGGAGACGAGCGCTGGGGCCAATTGCCGGATCATGCCGGCGCACCCGCTTTAGAACACCGTCATTTCGGTGTTTTCTTAGCAAAGGGCCCTACAATTGACACTTCGGCGTTGACCAGTGGTTTAACGCTTTTAGACATTGCACCTACGTTATTGGCCGTTCACCAATTATGCGCCATTCCCGAGATGAAGGGGAGGGTGGCACCATGTATAGCTTCAGCGTGCAGCCCATCGCGCGTTCCGACCGTTGCAGAAACACGTTCAATGCATCACGAACCTATAACGCTTGAATCCTCCCTGCTTTCGGATTTGATCGCCATGGGATATCTGGAGGTTAATGCAACAGAAGTTAGGGATCAACGCCTTTTAGAAAACAGTTATTACCTCGCTCGTAGTCTCCGCGCTGAAGGTAGACCCGAAGATGCTTGGCGTGAATTGGCATTGCTGGGGTTAAATGAAACTTCGCCATTGCGTTATCTACAGCTCGGTGCCGCACTGCTTGCGGAATCGAAGCAATTTGATGCATTGCAAGAGCTGCTTGGTCAGGTGGTTGAGGGGCAGGGACAACCTGAGATTTGGTCGTATTACCGCGCCTTAGTTGCCTTGTCTAAAAATGAAAAATGGATCGTGCCCAATTTTTCAGCACATGCCATGGATGCATCTACCGCAATACTTTGGGGGCGGTTCTTAGTGAAAGCGAACCGTTATGAAGTGCTGAATGAATTACTTCAGCCGTTCGGTGAAGACCGACCCGATCTATTGAATCTTTGGATGCGGTATTACTTGTACATTGAAAATTGGGAAGAGGCCATTCGGGTTGGGCTTAAAAGCACGGCATTGGTCTTTCACCAGCCGTGGGTGCACGGGGCTTTGGCTTGGCTCTTTATGAAAACAGGCGATTTCGAGGCGGCCCGCACGGCGAAGGCGGTACAACATACCCTGCTTCCCTCAGCCGGTAATGCCCCCCTTTTCATAGTAACCGGGCCGCCTCGCAGCGGCACATCTCTTGCCATGCAGTTGCTTCAGTCTTTAGGTATTGAACCGATCACGGATGAAAAACGCAAGGCAGATGATTTCAATGCCGCGGGCTATTTTGAGCATGAAAAAATAAAGAATTGGACCTTTGATGACCAGTGGCTGGACGGCCAGCGAGGACGATCGGTTAAAATCGTGGCTCCATTACTTGTGAAAGCTCCATTGCCTGAAGGCCCGAAGATCATTCTTGCCATGCGCCGCGAAAGCCAAGCCCTACTGCAAAGTCAACGCCACTTGATGGGTGCAGAATCGGCCCCATTGCAGTGGGACGAAATGGACCGCTGGGAAAAAGCACACGGCGAAATGGCCTTACTATTTGCCATGGACGCTCATGCTACCGTGATTGAATTATGGTTTGAGGACCTGATTGAAGCAGAACAACACGGGGTGGTGTCGCTTCGTTTAGCGGAAGCATTTGCAGTTTTAACAAAAGTTTTGAAGAAAACCGTGGATATTTCCAGTCTCAAAGGGGTCGTAAAGACGCAGTTGCGACGCTTTTAGGTTTATATTTGCCTCCATGGAAAAATCGGATTCTAAACGTCTTAGCCAATATATGGCTACTGCGGCAGCACTTCTAGGTGGCACAGCTGCACAAGCACAATATCAATACACAGATATTCCGGATACCACGATTGTGGACGGAATCTTTGCATTGGACCTGGACGGGGATACCATTGTGGATTTTACCATTGAACACATTCTAGGCGGTGGCCAATTAGGCAACGTCAACGCAGTCTTACTTCACCCAGGAGACAGTATAGAAGGAAATCTTGCCATGGGTGCAGGCCAAAACGGATTTAGCTATGTGGAAAAAGTACTTCCGGGTACCACTGTAGATGCTTCGCAGAGTTGGTCAGGTATCAATGCTGCTACAGCTGCTGGATATATGGCATTTCATGTAGATGGAGTGGCCTACCCAAATTCGAATTGGGCAGGTCCCCTTACGGATGGATATCTAGGTCTTCGCATCATCAAAAACGATACAGCGTGCTATGGATGGGCTCGAATCGATGTAGCGGATAGTGCTAAGAGTTTCACCATAAAGGATTGGAGCTTTAATCCTGCGAAGGACAGCTCGCATACGGCAGGGTTTGAACTTTTAGATGTCATGGAAACGGTCTTGCGATCGATGAATATCGCCCAAAACGACGGTAGTTTAAACATTACGTTGGAAAGTCCACTCGGAGTTAGTGTGTTGGATGCAACGGGTAAATTAATCGCTGCCTCTTCTAAAACTGCTCAGGCCCACCACTTCAGCACGGAGCTTTGGTCTACAGGTATGTATATCGTTCGAATTGAGGGCGATAACTGGTACCATAATTGCAAGGTCTGGATTCCTTAATTCTCAATTTTTAGCCTTATTTTTTAAAAATATTGCGATTTTTCAGCTGAATTATCTTTAATCTTTCAATAGGTATAGAGGGGTGTTGATTCTAACATAAAATCACACCTGCTAATCACATTTTATGTGGTAAATTCGTGTCGAATTAATAGAAAAATTAGAGTTCTATGACCTTT
>JGI26086J50260_1002283_pt1 | contig 10409 bp, 9 predicted proteins | sample SaaInl3SG_22_DNA_FD_50260 | JGI IMG/M metagenome (IMG submission 50260)
GATATGGGCTGATCTGCCGTTTTTGCAACGCCTTGGCGCTAATTCTTTTTTGCACAATGGGTCAGGCGGAGACCCAATCGGAGGCTGCGGCTGAGACTCCCACCAAGACCGTCGTGGCTTTCGGAGACAGCTTGACCCAGGGTTATGGTTTGCCGGCAGAAAGTGGCTTTGTGCCACAGTTGGGCGCTTGGCTGGCCGGGCAGGGGGCTCAGGTGCGCATGATCAACGCAGGCGTTTCTGGCGACACGACAGCGGGGGGATTGGCCCGGCTGGACTGGACTTTGGTCGAACCGGTGGATTTGGTGATCGTCAATCTTGGTTCAAATGACATGCTGCGGGGCTTGGATCCCGGCTTGGCACATGAAAATTTGAGTCAAATTTTAGATAAATTGGAGGCTCGGGGTATCGCGGCGCTTTTGGTTGGGCACTTGGGGCCGCTGAACTATGGCGCGGAGTATAAGGCGCAGTATGACCGAGCTTTTCAAGAGCTGGCCACCCGCTATGATGTCGCCTTCTACCCTTTCTATTTCAAAACGCTCATGGCGCCGGACGGGGTGACTCCAGATTTGCAGAATTATTTCCAAGCCGACGGATTGCACCCCAATGCCGAAGGCGTCGCGGCTGTGGTTGCTGATATGGGCCCCTATGTTTTGCGCGCGTTGGGCCGGTAGCGGTCTACGCCCTAGATACTGGTATTGGCTTTCAAAAAGAATTGAGCGCGAATGATTTCGCAGGCCGCGCCCTGGGATCGGGCATTGGCGCCGATGCTGCCGGCTTCAATTTTTGGCGGGATGAGGCCGCGGGTGTCTTGAGTGGCGACATAACGGCGGACACGGTTTACCAAATCATCGCGTAGGCTGGCCGGGAAGGACCCATCGATTAAGATGGCCTCAAAATCAATAACCGAACAGGCCGAGAGGCTGGCTTTCGCCAGCTCTTGCGCCGTTTGCAGCAGCCAGGGTTCCACATAGCGTGTCAGCCTGGTCCAGCTGTCTGGATCATCCCAAAGCTGCCGGGTTTCGATATCGACTTCGCGCAAGCGGGCCTCTAGGAGATGAATGGAGGCCATGTCGATCAATTGCATACTTTCGCCGATAGGGCTGATGCTTCGGATCGAGCCCAAAGCGCCCGCATTTCCTTGCCGTCCGACATAGACAGAGTTGTTCAGCACCACACCCCCGCCAATAAAGGCGCCAATGAAGAAATAGGCATAGTCTTGAAACTCTTTGCCGCGTCCATAGGTGTGCTCAGCTTGGCAGGCGGCCGTGGCATCATTCATCACGATGACAGGCAGGTCGCTGAATTCGCCAACTTCAGCGACCAAATCAAACTCGCTCCAGGCGCGGAAGGCATTGCTGGGCGCGTCAATCGAGGCGTCCCAATTCCAAAATTCAAATGGCGCTGCGATGCCAATGCCGCAGATTCGCGCCTGTTCGGAGGCTGACAATTGCTCGGCGAGATTGAACAGGCCGTCTTGCAAGAAGGCCAAAACCACCTGTTTGATTGGAAAATCATAGGTGATTTGCATCTCGCCGCGCGTGCCGCCTTTGAAATCCATTAATATCAGATCGGCGGATCTGCGTCCGATTTTGATGCCAAAGGCGAAGGCGCCATTGGCCGCCAAGCCCATGGGAATCGAGGGTTTCCCCACCTTGCCGCGCACAGGCGTTCCACGTTCGACCAGCCCATCGGCTTCAAGCTGTCGTAAAATACCGGAGACGGTGGGGGGCGATAAATCGGCCAATTTGGCCAGGGCGCTGCCGGGCAAGCTGCCATGACGTTGGATAAGAGATAGAATCAAACGTTCGTTGTGATCCCTCACACCCTTTTGGCTTAAGCCCATACTCAATGATTTTACCTGCGCGTCATCCATATTGGCTGCATCTTACTGTATGTTACTCAGAAAAATATAGGCCAAATTAATTAATAAATAAAGTTAATTAATTAATTGACCTGAGCCATCGAATCGCGCAATCTTATCCAGATAACCGCGTTTGGCGGCTGATCGACGGCAAGGGCAAAAGCCCTTGTGACTTGTTTTATGGGAGGAAGACATGAAGAAACTATTAGCTGGGTCTGCATTGGCCTTGATTGCATCTGTGGGCATGGCATCCGCAGGCGACCTGACTTGCTTGATCACAAAGAACAACACCAACCCGTTTTTTGTGAAAATGAAAGAGGGTGCGGAGGCGGCTGCAACGGCTGCGGGTATGGATTTTCAGGCCTATGCAGGCGTGACAGATGGTGATGCTGCTCCGCAAATCAACGCAATTGAAAACTGTGTTGCGGCTGGCGCAAAAGGCATTTTGATCACACCGTCCAACGACTCTGTGGGACCGGCTTTGATTGATGCGCGCACAGCGGGTGTTTTGGTCATCGCTTTGGATACGCCGCTGGCGGACAAAAACGCACAAGATATGACCTTCGCAACCGATAACTTTGAGGCAGGTCTTTTGATCGGCCAATGGGCTGCTGCAACACTCGGTGCTGATGCAGCGAACGCGAAAATCGGTATGCTCGACATCAACAAAGACAATATCTCTGTTGATGTTGCGCGCGACACAGGCTTCTTGGTTGGCTTTGGTATTGATGTGCCAAATCTGAACGTCATGGGCTCAGAAACGGATCCGCGCGTGATTGGTCACGAAACATCCTATGCCTCTGTTGAGGGCGGTGTGACCGCGATGGAAAATCTGTTGGCCCGCGAGCCTGATATCAATGTCGTATATACCATCAACGAACCTGCCGCTGAAGGCGCTTATCAGGCGCTGCAAAATGCCGGCAAAACAGGTGTTCTGGTGGTCTCTGTTGACGGCGGCTGCCCCGGTATTGCCAGCGTCAAAGACGGTGTGATTGGCGCAACGTCTCAGCAGTACCCATTGCTGATGGCCTCCAAAGGTGTGGAAGCGATTGCCAAATTTGCAGCCGATGGCACGAAGCCTTCCGCTTCAGATGGTTTGACCTTCTTTAACACGGGTGTGAACTTGGTCACCGATGCGCCGGTCGATGGGGTCCCTTCTATTGACAGCGACCGCGGCACTGAGCTTTGCTGGGGCTAAGGCTGTTTTAAGCGAAACGATAAGACAGAAGGCGGCATTCAGTGTCGCCTTCTTTCGGTAAGCTGGATCAATTCGCCAGCTGCCGCGACATTGATATAGGGTAGGATATCGCCATGAGTATGGAACAAGAGCCAAAACAAGCCGGCTCCGAGTTTGAGGTCGGCCTTGATGCCGCAGACAAATCTGTCGCCTCTTTCGCGCGCGATGATCGGTCAATAGATCACATTTTGCGCGGCATATTGCGCCGCAACCCAACCATTATTCCCGCGATGGTTTTGGTGTTCAGCGTGATTTGCTTTGGCATCATCGCGCCAAATTTCATGTCGCCGGGCGTGCTGTCTTTGGTGCTCAAACAAGTCACCGTGACCGGTGTGGTTGCCATTGCACAGACCTTGATCATTTTAACCGCAGGCATCGACCTCTCGGTGGGCGCGATTATGGTGCTCTCGTCTATGATTATGGGGCGTTTGGCGGTTGATTTTGGCATCCCGCCCTTTTTCGCCGTGACGATCTCATTGTTCTTTGGGGCGCTTATGGGCTGGGTCAACGGCGTTTTGGTGACCATCGTCAAACTGCCGCCTTTCATCGTAACCCTTGGCACGCTGTCGGTCTTTACGGCTTTGCTGCTGTGGTATTCCGGCTCGCAATCTATCCGCGGCGCGGATATCCGCGAGATGGCACCGAGCCTTCTATTTTTCGGGCATTCTTTGCGCTTTGGTGGTTTTGTGCTGACCTATGGAGGGCTCGCGCTGATCGGATTGGCGATATTGATTTGGTATCTGCTCAATCACACCGCCTGGGGACGGCATGTGCATGCGATCGGCGATGATCCGGATGCTGCGATGCTGTCAGGGATTAAGATTAATCGTACATTGATTTCTGTTTACGCGCTGGCCGGGCTCATCTGTGGATTCGCTGGCTGGGTGGCCGCCGGCCGGGTGGGGTCGATCTCACCCATTGGGTTTACCGACATCAACCTCGCCAGCATCACCGCGGTGGTCATTGGCGGCACCTCACTGTTTGGCGGGCGCGGTTCGATCCTAGGATCTGTGCTGGGGGCGATGATTGTGGGTGTATTCAATACCGGCCTGTCTTTGGCCGGGGTAGATGATTATTGGCAAATGTTTGCAGCGGGTAATTTGGTTTTGATCGCGGTGGCGCTTGACCAATGGCTGCGGAGGGCGACAAAATGAGTGAGAAGCAACCTATTATCCAAGCCCGAGGGCTTATGAAGCGCTATGGTACGGTGATCGCCATGGATGGGGCAGATTTCGATTTATACCCCGGAGAAATTTGCGCAGTGATTGGCGACAATGGCGCGGGCAAATCGACCTTGATCAAGGCTCTCTCTGGAGCGGTTGTACCAGATCATGGCGAGGTCTTGGTGGATGGGCGTCCGGTGAATTTCAAATCCCCGGATGATGCCCGCAGCGAAGGCATTGAAACGGTCTATCAAAACCTGGCTCTATCGCCAGCGCTCTCGATTGCCAATAATATGTTTTTGGGGCGCGAGATGCGCAAGCCCGGTGTCCTGGGATCAGTGTTTCGCATGATGGATCACAAACGTATGCAAGACTTTGCGCGTGATAAATTGTCCGAGCTTGGGCTTATGACCATTCAGAACATCAATCAAGCGGTGGAAACGCTCTCGGGTGGCCAACGCCAGGGGGTCGCGGTGGCGCGGGCCGCGGCTTTTGGTTCGAAGGTGATTATTCTCGATGAGCCGACAGCGGCATTGGGGGTCAAGGAATCTCGCCGGGTCTTGGAGCTCATCTTAGATGTGCGCTCGCGCGGTATTCCGATTATCTTGATCAGTCACAACATGCCCCATGTCTTTGAGGTGGCCGATCGCATTCATGTGCATCGCCTGGGCAAGCGATTGTGCGTCATTGATCCTCGTGACTATACGATGTCCGATGCGGTGGCCTTTATGACCGGTGCCAAGGAAGCGCCTGAGCAGGCAGCATGAGTGCGCAGATCTCCGCCCTGCTGGAGCGGGTGCTGCAAAGCCCCAGGCGCCATGTGCGGCGGGTGATCGCCATTGCGGGGCCTCCCGCCAGCGGGAAGTCCACGCTTGCGGCCGGGCTGGTCGCGGCCTTGCAGCAGGCTGGCGTGACCAGTCAGCTTGTGCCGATGGATGGGTTTCACCTCGACAATAGCGTTCTTACGGATCGCGGGATTTTAGACCGCAAGGGCAGCCCGCCGAGTTTTGATGCAATCGGGCTTTTGCGATTGGTGCAGGTGCTCGGCGCGGCGCAGGAGTTATATTACCCGGTGTTCGACCGGGCCCGCGATCTCTCTATTGCGGGCGCAGGGCATATTGCTCCGGACTGTGATACAATCGTCATCGAAGGGAACTATCTTTTGATGGACGCGCCGATCTGGCGCGATATGGCGGGCTATTGGGATTTGTCCATCCAGCTGACCTGCTCTGACGCTGAGCTTGAGGCGCGGCTGATACAGCGCTGGCTGGATCATGGATTGACGCCAGAGGCCGCGCGCATCCGTGCTCAAAGCAATGACCTGCCCAACGCCCGACTGGTGGGGCAGACGGCGCTTCGCGCCGATGTGGTGCTGTGAGAAATCGCAGCCGCGCGCACTTTAAATCCGTTCAATCAAAAGGAGCATGAGAAGTTGTCGCCTTACGCCTGCTACCTGTTGACAGCAAAAGCGACTCTGCATATACGCCCCTCATCTGCCATGGGGGATACCTCATTGCGCAACATCAAAATTTGAAGTGGTCAAGAACAGCTTGCTGTTCCTCTGGAACCCCCGCCGCCCCCTCCGACTACGGGAAGGGATGCGGTTTTGGTTGTGCTTTGGCGAAAAATTACCGCGATCAGACGCGGAAACCGGCGATGGGTAACTGACCTGGCGCTTAACATTGGAACCGGTGGGGACTATTCCCATCACCTTATTTGTCTAGACGGGAAGAGAACCGCCAATGCCAACGATCCAACAGCTGATCCGGAAACCCCGGCAGCCTAAAGTAAAACGCAGCAAGTCCATGCACTTGCAAGAATGTCCACAAAAACGCGGTGTCTGCACACGCGTTTATACAACAACGCCTAAAGAAACCGAACTCGGCGATGCGGAAAGTTGCAAAAGTCCGTTTGACCAATGGTTTTGAGGTGATCAGCTACATCCCAGGTGAAAGCCACAACCTGCAAGAACACTCTGTTGTTTTGATCCGCGGGGGCCGGGTAAAAGATCTTCCTGGTGTGCGTTATCACATCCTGCGCGGTGTTCTGGATACTCAGGGCGTCAAAGATCGTAAGCAACGTCGTTCGAAATACGGCGCGAAGCGTCCGAAGTAAGGGAATCAAGATATGTCACGTCGTCACGCCGCTGAGAAGCGCTCTGTCCTGCCCGATGCCAAATATGGTGATTTGGTGCTGACAAAATTCATGAACAACTTGATGCTCGATGGTAAAAAATCCGTTGCAGAACGCATCGTCTACGGTGCGCTGGAGCGTGTCGAAGCCAAGGTCAAGCGCGCACCTGTTGAGATGTTCCACGAAGCTTTGGANAACATCAAACCTTCCGTCGAAGTGCGCTCACGCCGCGTCGGTGGTGCAACCTACCAGGTGCCTGTTGAAGTACGTCCCGAGCGGCGCGAAGCTCTTGCAATCCGTTGGTTGATTACAGCCAGCCGCAAGCGCAACGAAAACACAATGGAAGAGCGTCTTGCTGGCGAATTGTTGGACGCGGTGCAATCCCGTGGTTCCGCCGTCAAGAAGCGCGAAGACACTCACAAGATGGCCGACGCAAACAAAGCGTTCAGCCATTATCGCTGGTAATCCCACAGAGGCTGAACAGATATGGCACGCGAATATCCACTAGAGCTGTACCGCAACTTCGGTATCATGGCGCACATCGATGCGGGTAAAACAACCTGCTCCGAGCGGATCCTGTATTATACAGGTAAAGAGCATAACATCGGTGAAGTGCATGATGGCGCTGCAACCATGGATCACATGGAGCAAGAGCAAGAGCGTGGCATCACGATCACTTCTGCTGCGACNACCACTTTTTGGGAGCGCACAGAAGACGGTGTGTCCCCAGACAGCCCCAAGCACCGCTTGAACATTATTGACACTCCAGGCCACGTTGACTTCACAATTGAAGTTGAGCGGTCCTTGGCGGTTCTTGATGGCGCGGTCTGCGTGCTCGATGCGAATGCTGGTGTTGAGCCTCAAACCGAAACAGTTTGGCGTCAAGCGGACCGCTACAAGGTTCCACGGATGGTTTTTGTCAACAAAATGGACAAAATCGGCGCGGACTTTTTCAACTGTGTTGAGATGATCGAAGATCGTACCGGTGCGGTGGCCGTGCCAATCGCTTTCCCAATTGGCGCAGAGACTGAACTGGAAGGTTTGGTTGATCTTGTGACGATGGAAGAGTGGCTATGGCAGGGTGAAGACCTTGGCGCCTCTTGGATCAAAGCTCCAATCCGTGCTGAGCTGCAAGAAACAGCTGATAAATGGCGCGCCAAATTGGTTGAATCTGCTGTCGAGCAAGATGATGAAGCCATGATGGAATATTTGGAAGGCAATGAGCCCGACGTTCCGACGCTGCGCAAATTGATCCGCAAGGGTACATTGGCAATGGCATTCGTGCCTGTGCTTGGTGGATCTGCGTTTAAAAACAAAGGTGTTCAGCCCTTGCTGAACGCGGTTGTAGATTACTTGCCGAGCCCTCTCGATGTTGTCGACTATATGGGCTTTAAACCCGGCGATGAGACAGAAACCCGTGACATCGCCCGCCGTGCGGATGATGACATGCCCTTCTCTGCGCTGGCGTTCAAAATCTGGAATGACCCCTTTGTTGGCTCTTTGACCTTCACACGGATTTATTCTGGCAAATTGGAAAAAGGCGATTCTTTCTTGAACTCCACAAAGGGTAAGAAAGAGCGCGTGGGTCGTATGATGATCATGCACTCCAATGACCGTGATGAAATCTCAGAAGCATTTTCTGGCGACATCATCGCTTTGGGTGGCCTGAAGGACACAACAACTGGGGATACACTTTGTGCGGTGAATGCTCCGGTGGTTCTGGAAACAATGACTTTCCCAGAGCCTGTGATCGAAATTGCGGTTGAGCCAAAAACCAAGGGCGACCAAGAGAAAATGGGCCTGGCGCTGCAGCGTCTGTCTGCTGAAGATCCATCCTTCCGCGTGGAAACTGACATTGAATCAGGTCAGACCATCATGAAAGGCATGGGCGAGCTGCATTTGGATATCCTTGTGGATCGTATGCGCCGTGAGTTTAAAGTCGAAGCCAATATCGGTGCGCCACAGGTGGCCTATCGTGAGACCATCGGCCATGAAGTCACCCACACTTACACCCACAAAAAACAATCGGGTGGTTCTGGTCAATACGGTGAGGTCAAGCTGACCATCACACCGACCGAGCCAGGTGAAGGTTATTCTTTCGAATCTCGCGTCGTTGGCGGCTCGGTTCCAAAGGAATATATCCCAGGTGTTGAAAAGGGTATTCGCTCCGTTATGGACAGCGGTCCTCTGGCTGGCTTCCCTGTGATCGACTTCAAAGTGGCTTTGCTTGAGGGTAAATATCACGATGTTGACTCCTCTGTTCTGGCCTTTGAGATCGCATCGCGGATGTGTATGCGCGAAGGCATGCGTCTGGCTGGCGCGAAACTGCTTGAGCCTGTGATGAAGGTCGAAGTGATCACACCTGAAGAGTATACAGGTGGCATCATCGGCGATTTGACATCGCGTCGGGGTCAAGTTCAGGGTCAAGAAAATCGCGGCAACGCGATTGCAATTGATGCCTTTGTGCCTTTGGCGAATATGTTTGGTTACATCAATACTCTGCGTTCCATGTCTTCGGGCCGCGCCAATTTTACCATGCAGTTCGATCACTACGAACCTGTTCCGTCGAATATCTCTGAAGAGATCCAAGCGAAATTTGCATAAACGTGGTGGGCCACTGGCCCACCCTACACCAACCCGTAGGGTGGGCATTGTGCCCACCGCCACGAACAACAAGAGGAGCCACCCATGGCTAAGGAAAAGTTTGAACGCTCGAAACCCCACGTTAACATCGGCACGATTGGTCACGTTGACCATGGCAAGACAACCTTGACAGCTGCGATCACCAAGCAATTTGGTGATTTTAAAGCCTATGACGAGATTGACGGCGCGCCGGAAGAGAAGGCCCGTGGTATTACGATTTCGACTGCGCATGTTGAATATGAAACAGAGACCCGCCACTACGCGCATGTTGATTGCCCTGGCCACGCTGACTATGTGAAAAACATGATCACCGGTGCGGCGCAGATGGATGGTGCGATCTTGGTTGTGAACGCGGCCGATGGCCCGATGCCACAGACCCGTGAGCACATTTTGCTCGGCCGTCAGGTTGGCATTCCTTACATGGTTGTTTACATGAACAAAGTTGACCAAGTTGACGACGACGAGTTGCTCGAATTGGTTGAAATGGAAATCCGTGAGCTGCTGTCCAGCTACGAATATCCTGGCGATGATATCCCTGTGATTGCCGGCTCTGCTTTGGCCGCTTTGGAAGATCGCGACGCGGCGATCGGCTCTGAGTCCATCGCAAAATTGATGGCGGCTGTGGATGAGTATATCCCAACACCGGCGCGTGCGGTTGACCAGCCTTTCTTGCTGCCGATCGAGGATGTGTTCTCAATCTCCGGCCGTGGTACAGTTGTGACTGGCCGTATTGAGCGCGGTGTGATCAATGTGGGCGAAGAGATTGAAATCGTCGGCATCCGTGACACATCGAAAACTGTCTGCACAGGCGTTGAAATGTTCCGCAAACTGCTCGATCGCGGTGAAGCTGGCGACAACGTAGGTGTTCTGCTGCGCGGCATCGACCGCAATGGCGTTGAGCGCGGTCAGATCCTGTGTAAGCCAGGTTCTGTGAAGCCTCACACGAAGTTTGAAGCCGAAGCCTATATTCTGACCAAAGAAGAAGGTGGCCGTCACACGCCATTCTTTGCCAACTACCGTCCACAGTTCTACTTCCGGACCACCGATGTGACCGGCACAGTTGTTCTGCCTTCGGGTACTGAAATGGTGATGCCAGGTGATAACCTCAAATTCGACGTTGAGCTGATCGCCCCAATCGCCATGGAAACCGGCCTGCGCTTCGCCATCCGCGAAGGCGGCCGCACCGTCGGCGCCGGTGTCGTATCCAAAATCAACGAGTAATTCTGTTTTGGATTTATGGTATTAGGGCGGCCCTCGGGCCGCCCTTTTTCGTGGCACCTCGCGTGCAAGACATTGTGGAAAAATCTACATTTCACGCTCAGATCCCGCAATCGGCCCCTTGCAATGGCGCGCATTTATGCGTAATCACCCT
>JGI26086J50260_1002284_pt1 | contig 10401 bp, 8 predicted proteins | sample SaaInl3SG_22_DNA_FD_50260 | JGI IMG/M metagenome (IMG submission 50260)
CAATTTGCCTTTACAGAAGGAATTCGAGATTATATGAATGACCAGGTAGAGTACCTTAGAAACCAAATCGGAAATCCCGAAGGCGCTGACCAACCCAACAAAAAACACTACGATCCCAGAAAGTGGCTTCGCCTGGGTGAAGAAACGTTCAAAACGCGNTTAAAAAAGGCGTTTGAAGACTTAAATAATGTAAATACGCTCTAATTTTCATTTATTTTTATCTTTGATTAAAAGGGACATATGAGTTGGTTTAAAAGAAGTGAAAAAGGAATTCATACCAAGACGGAAGAAAAAAAGGACATCCCTAAAGGACTTTGGTATCAAACCCCTACGGGTAAAATTATTGAAGCCAAAGAACTCGCTGAAAATAAATATGTCAGTCCAGAAGACGACTACCACGTTCACATAGGCAGCAAGGAGTACTTTGAAATTCTTTTTGATGACAACGAATTTGTAGAACTCAATGAGAAACTAAAATCCAAGGATTTTTTAAAGTTCGAAGACTCCAAAAAATACAGCAACCGTCTCAAGGACGCTTATCAAAAAACGGGGCTTNATGACGCCATACGNACAGCAGTAGGCCCTTCCAAAAGTAAAAAACTAGTCCTCGCCTGTATGGACTTTCGTTTTATCGGNGGTTCTATGGGNTCTGTAGTGGGAGAGAAAATTGCTCGTGCCACGGACTATGCAATCAAACACAAACTCCCTTTGGTCATTATTTCCAAATCCGGAGGAGCACGAATGATGGAATCGGCAACCTCCTTAATGCAAATGGCCAAAACTTCAGCTAAATTAGCACAGCTCGCCGAAGCAAAATTACCCTACATTTCCCTCTGTACCGATCCGACCACTGGTGGAACTACCGCATCCTACGCGATGTTGGGGGACATCAATATCGCAGAACCAAAAGCATTAATCGCTTTTGCAGGACCCCGAGTGGTAAAAGACACTACGGGAAAAGAATTGCCCGAGGGCTTCCAAACTAGTGAATTTCAATTGGAAAAAGGCTTTTTAGACTTTATCTCACACCGAAATGACCTCAAGGATAAAATCAATTTGTATATCGATTTAATTCTAAATCAGCCTGTTCGAAAATAATTTCATCCTTATTTGGTTGAAATTAATTGGTTTACGTTTCTTTAATTGTATCTTTGCAGCTCGTTAAAATAACGAATACATAAAAATCATTAAAATTAATATTGGCATGTACAATTCAAAAGAAGTTAAAGAAGGTATCTTTAAAAAGCACGGAAAGTCTGAAAAAGACACAGGCTCTCCTGAGGGACAAATCGCCCTCTTTACCCACCGAATTCAACATTTATCGGATCACCTAAAATCAAATCGTAAAGATTTTAACACGGAACGTTCCTTGGTTCGTTTGGTAGGAAAACGCAGAAGTCTCCTGGATTATTTAAAATCCAAAGACATTGAGCGTTACAGAAGTATTGTAAAAGAATTAGGTTTACGTAAGTAATCCAGAAAACCCTAAAGTTATACTGAATCTTAGTTTTTCATTGGTTGCAACAACACACAACAGAAGTTTTAACCAAAAAATGAAAAATGATTCCAAAAACATTTACCCAAGAAATCCGTCTTGAAGACGGAAGAACCATTACCCTAGAAACAGGGAAACTAGCCAAACAAGCCGATGGGTCTGTAGTAGTCCGAATGGGCAATTGTATGCTTTTAGCTACAGTAGTTTCCGCTAGAACTGCTAGTCCTGTAGACTTTCTACCCCTGACAGTAGATTACCGCGAAAAATTTGCAGCCGCCGGAAGATTCCCAGGAGGGTTCTTTAAAAGAGAAGCGCGTCCTAGTGATCAAGAGGTTCTCACCATGCGATTGGTGGACCGCGTATTACGCCCTCTTTTCCCTAGTGACTATCACGCTGAGACGCAAGTCATGATCCAATTGATGTCTCATGATGACCAAGTAATGCCCGACGCGCTAGCAGGCTTAGCCGCTTCTACAGTAATTCAACTTTCTGATATTCCTTTCGAATATCCTATCTCCGAAGTACGTGTAGCTCGCGTAGACGGAATGTTTGTTATAAACCCGAGCAAAGAACAACTCGCTGGGTCGGATATTGACATTATGATTGGTGCAAGTGAAGATTCTGTGGCCATGGTTGAAGGTGAATTTGATGAAATTTCTGAGGAAGAAATGCTCGATGCAATCGCTTTTGGACATGAGGCTATTAAAGATCAAATTCGTGCTCAAATTGCTCTAGCAGAAGCCGCAGGAAAAAAAGAAACCCGCACCTACGAAGAAGAAGATGCAGATGCGGAATTACAAAAAGAAGTCATTGAAGCTACCTATCAGAGTTTTTATGACATCGCTAAAAAAGCACTCTCCAAAGGAGAACGTTCTGAACAATTCTCAGAAATCAAAGAAAACTACATCTCAAAGTTTTCTGAAGAAGAGCTAGAAGAAAAAGGTGAGTTAATCTCCCGATACACCAAAGAATCTCAAAAGAAAGCGGTTCGTGATTTAGTATTGAATGAAGGAACTCGTTTAGACGGAAGAAAAACAACAGACATCCGACCTATATGGTGTGAAGTGGATTACCTCCCTTCCGCACACGGGTCTTCAATTTTTACTCGGGGAGAAACGCAAGCTTTAGCTACAGTAACCCTAGGGACATCAAGAGAAGCCAACATCATCGATCTACCCACAGAGCAAGGAGAAGAACGCTTTTATTTGCATTATAACTTCCCCCCTTTTTCCACAGGTGAAGCACGACCCTTACGCGGAACATCAAGACGCGAAGTAGGTCATGGAAACTTAGCACAACGTGCATTGAAAAAAGTAGTACCTGCGGACAGTCCCTATACCATCCGAGTAGTATCTGAGGTTTTAGAATCTAATGGTTCGTCATCTATGGCCACTGTTTGTGCAGGGACTATGGCATTGATGGATGCTGGAGTTCAAATACACAAGCCCGTTTCTGGAATTGCAATGGGATTGATTACGGAAGGAGAAAAATTTGCTGTATTATCCGACATTCTAGGAGATGAAGATCACCTAGGAGATATGGATTTTAAAGTGACTGGAACTGCCGATGGGATTACCGCTTGTCAAATGGACATCAAAATAAAAGGTTTGCGTTTTGATATCATGACCCAGGCACTGAATCAAGCTAGAGAAGGAAGATTACACATTCTAAAACACCTTACAGATACTATTGATACTCCAAACCAAGAGGTAAAAGAACATGCTCCAAAAATGATTTACCGTCGTATTGCGAATCAGTACATTGGAGCTCTGATCGGACCAGGTGGAAAAGTAATTCAAGAACTTCAAAAAGAATCTGGGTGTACCATTGTAGTCAACGAAGACCCAGTGACCGAAGAAGGAATTATTGAAATTCTAGGCACTTCCCCTGAAGGGATTGCTATGGTGGAAGCAAAAATAGATTCGATAACTTTCAAACCTGAAGTGGGAGAAACCTATCAAGTAAAAGTCATCAAGATGCTTGACTTTGGTGCAGTGGTAGAATATCTTGAAGCACCTGGAAACGAAGTCCTGCTTCACGTAAGTGAACTCGCATGGGAACGTACAGAAAACGTCAGTGATGTGGTGAATCTAGGAGATGTTTTAGATGTAAAATATTTCGGAATCGACTCGCGTACCAGAAAGGAAAAAGTGTCTCGAAAAGCTTTATTACCTAGACCTGAAAAAAAATAATACATTTTTTAGGCGCTTTTTGAAACATTCGCATTTTTTGAACGTATTACTAGTATTACTTTGATTTAAATATAGTTTAAATGAGACAACTCAAGATAACCAAACAGGTTACGAATCGGGAGACCGCTTCTCTAGACAAATACTTACAGGAAATTGGAAAAGTAGATCTAATTACTGCAGAGGAAGAAGTTGAATTGGCACAACGAATCAAGGCGGGAGACCAAATTGCCCTTGAAAAATTGACCAAAGCCAACTTGCGATTTGTTGTTTCTGTGGCTAAACAGTACCAAAATCAAGGCTTAACCCTCCCAGACTTAATCAACGAGGGTAACCTCGGTTTGATCAAGGCTGCACAACGTTTTGACGAAACTCGGGGATTTAAGTTTATTTCGTACGCCGTATGGTGGATTCGTCAATCTATTTTGCAAGCCTTGGCNGAGCAGTCTCGTATTGTTCGTCTTCCACTCAATAAAATTGGATCGATCAANAAGATCAACAAAACCTATGCTTTTCTAGAGCAGGCGCACGAAAGAGCTCCCTCTGCTGAGGAAATAGCTAAGGAATTGGACATGACCATCAACGATGTAAAAGAATCTCTTAAAAACTCTGGGCGACACGTATCCATGGATGCCCCCCTAGTAGAAGGAGAGGATTCCAACTTATACGATGTATTGAACAGTGGTGAGTCACCAAACCCAGACAGAACNCTACTGCATGAGTCTCTTCGAACGGAAATAGAACGTGCTCTAGANACNTTNACACCTAGAGAAGCTGATGTAGTTCGCTTGTATTTTGGATTGGGAGATCAACATGCGATGACTTTGGAAGAAATTGGGGAAACCTTTGATCTCACTAGGGAGCGGGTTCGTCAAATTAAAGAAAAAGCCATACGAAGATTGAAACACACCTCGAGAAGTAAAATTCTCAAAACCTATTTAGGATAAAGAATTAAAGCAACCCAAGGGTTGCTTTTTTTATATCTTTGTACTTCAAATATATTTTATGTCCATACGAATAGCACCCTCCCTTCTCGCCGCTGATTTTGCAAACTTNGAGCGAGACATTGCGATGGTCAACTCCAGTGAAGCCGATTGGTTTCATATCGATATTATGGATGGAGTTTTTGTACCCAATATTTCTTTTGGAATGCCTGTTCTCAAAGCCATCCAAAAACACGTACAAAAACCACTGGATGTGCATTTGATGATTGTGGATCCCGATCGCTATATCGAAACCTTTGCCGCTTTGGGTTCGGAAATTCTAACCGTACATTATGAGGCCTGTACTCATTTACACCGAAGTATTCAAAAAATAAAAGGCTGTGGGATGAAAGCGGGAGTTGCTTTAAACCCGCACACACCCATTCAAAGCCTGAGTGAGATTATCCAAGATATCGACTTGGTCTGTTTAATGAGCGTCAATCCAGGTTTTGGTGGACAATCCTTTATTGAAAATACTTTTGAAAAAGTCAAAGAATTGAAGGAACTCATTAAAACTAAAAAGACTTCCTGTTTGATTGAGATAGACGGGGGTGTAACCGATAAGAACGCTTCCAAACTCATCTCCTGCGGAGCTGATGTTCTTGTAGCTGGAAGTTATGTATTTGGAGCCCCTGATCCAGAAGCTAAAATTCAATTACTTAAAAAGGCTTAATTACGCTTTAATTTAAACTGAACACGACGGTTTACTGCTCTCCCTTTAGGTTGTTCATTATCACCAATAGGACTTTCCTCTCCATAACCTTGAACTTCAAGTCGTGTTTCAGAGACACCAATACCAATTAGATACGTCCGAACCGCCTCAGCGCGATTTACAGAGAGTTCAATATTGTAATTCTCTTCTCCATCGGCAGAAGCGTAACCTTCAATCAATAGGTTTCCATCGGGATTTTCTGACAAGAGGGTTTTTATTTTTTCTAAATTTTCAAGTGTTTTACGACCGAATATTTGATAGCTATTGGCAGCAAAATTTATTCTAGCGCCAAACTCATTTAGAGTGGCCATAATTTCGTTAGACAATTCAGGGCAACCATTATTTTCAGCAGAACCTGGCTCATCCTTACAAAGGTCCTCGTTGTCGTTTATACCATCCCCATCTGTATCAGGCCACGGACAACCGTTGTTTTCCTCAGGACCTGAACTATTGACACACTCATCCAAGGGATCAGCAACGCCATCGCCATCTGTGTCCGGACAGCCGTTCATTTCGAGAGTACCTGCAACTTCTGGACAACTATCTTCTGGATCTGTAATTCCATCTCCATCCGTATCTTTACAACCGTTAAACTCTGGAGATCCAGGAATTTCTGGACATTGGTCTTCTTTGTCAATAATTGTATCCCCATCTGTATCGGGACAGCCTTCATATTCTTTTAGGCCGGGAACATTGGGGCATTTATCTTTTTTATCAGAAACACCATCTCCATCGGAGTCTCCAGATCCAAAACCGTAACTCAAGCCCACAAAATTTTGAATGTGATCAAATCCATCATTTTCATTCATAGACCTGTAGGTAGATTGAAGATTTACTGAAAATTTATCGCTGAGGTGGAAAGAAATTCCTACCCCTCCAAAAAGAGTTCTACTCGTTTCTGTAGAGGGAAAAAAACCGGGTCTATCTGATCCATCCGAAAATAGGGAAAATCCATATCCCCCAATAACGTAAGGCAAAACATTACCGTTAATGAGATTTACTTTCAAAAACCCATCAAGAGAGGAATAGTCATAGGATTCGTTAAAATTAGCTACGTTCCCCAAAGCGTATTGAGCCCCTAAAGAAATCCCACCAAAAAGNTTTCGACTCAAGCTTAGGGCAGGANCACCAAAATTAATTCNAGATTCAACTCCCTCTTCATTGANAAGTATCAGGTTTGAATTGANAGAGAACAACCAGGGATTTTCTTGTGTTTGCCCCTGTACTTGTGTTAGAAAAAGAAAGGATACAAAAAGAAAGTTAAGAAGGTATGATCTCATGAGGGTAATTTAACGCGATTTAAACAATCACAAATTTGATGTTTATTGCTTTTAAACACAAACAAATTCCATTTTTTTTAAAAATCGTATCCTATAGATCCTTACCTCCCTTAAAAATTGAAGGGAATTTTTTTTCAATCCAATCCGGTATGTAGTTTTGATTTTTATCTTCTTCTAGTCCTGTGGTTGTAGAAATCACAGCGTATAAAATTACGCCTCCTACAAGAAGAATTGCGCCAATAATTACGACTACTAGTTCACTCATAATAAATAAATTTATAGTTATAACAATTTACAAAAAAAAATGAATCCATGCCTTAGTACACATTTATTATCCTGATTGAATACAATCTTCTCGTAAAACAAGGGATAAATGGTTTAAAAAATAATGGGCATCTTGCATAGAAAACACCAATGGGGGCTTGATTTTAATCACATTATGATCAGGCCCATCGGTGCTTAGAAGAACTCCATAGTTCTTCATCCTATTGATCACATAATCTGCCTCAGCCGCAAGGGGCTGAAGATCCTTATCCACAAATTCTACACCGAGAAACAAGCCCTGGCCACGAACATCACCTAAAATGGGATGCTGTTTTGCTAAATCCTGTAATCCTGATTTTAAAAAACTTCCAATAGTAAGTGCATTTTCTTGAAGCTTTTCTTCTTCTATAACCTCCAAAACCTCGTGGGCAATAGCACAGGAAACTGGATTACCCCCAAACGTATTGAAAAACTCCATTCCNTTATTGAATTGCGCAGCTACTTCNGGGGTACAAACCACAGCAGCTACAGGATGTCCATTTCCTAGGGGCTTCCCGATGGTTACAATATCAGGAACCACATCATACAATTCAAATCCCCANAAATGAGANCCTACACGNCCACAGCCTGTTTGAACTTCGTCAACTACACAAAGGCCTCCAGCATTTCTCACCGCTTTAAATGCCCCTTGCAGAAACGTTTTTGGCAATTCAATCTGTCCTCCACAACTGATGATGGGTTCCACAATCAATCCCCCTACCTTTTTTTCCTGTTTTTCTAAAAGGCCTATTAGATCTTCCACTTCACGTACATAATCTCCAGCCGTATCCGCCCCGCGATATTTCCCTCTAAAGGCATCGGGTATCGGAAAAATATGTATAGGGTCCGGTTTGCCACTTCCTCCCTTTCCATCAAATTTATACGAGCTCATATCAATACAAGCATTGGTATTTCCGTGGTAGCCTGACTCACAGGCTAGGATTTGATTAGAACCCGTAACGGTTTTCATCATTCGCAAGGCGAGTTCATTGGCTTCACTTCCAGAATTGACAAAGTGAACCACACTCAATTCTTTTGGAAAAGTAGCAGTCAATCGTTTGGCAAGACGGGTTATATTTTCATGTAAATAACGGGTATTGGTATTGAGTTGCCCCATTTGAAGCTGCCCCGCTTTGACCACCTGAGGATGTTCATGACCTACATGCGCTACGTTATTGACCATGTCTAGATAATGCCGCCCGTTTTGATCGACCAAGAAAGCTCCCGCGCCACGAACCATATGAATAGGAGTTTGGTATTGTAAACTCATCCCTCTTCCCAAGTGTGCTTTGCGATCTTTTATGAGAGCTTCTGAATTTACTACTGTAGAGACGTTCAAATCAGCACTTTTAAAAAGCAAGTTGGGGTCGGGACAAAGGGATTGCCAGGTCTGGATTTGCTTGTGATAGGTGACTCCTGGAAAATCGTTTTGATAATTTAAAAGCGAAAGTGTGATTTGAAAATGTAAATGGGGCGCCCAATTGCCGTTTTCTGTAACTTTTCCGATCCATCCTAGACAAGCTCCTTTGCTTATTTTTTTACCGATGTTAACTTCTGCTATACTTTTTTTTGATAAATGACCATAAAGCGTATAAAATGTGATGCCTTTCACATCGTGCCGCAGTACGATCATTCCCCCATATGCTTTATCGCCTTCGTCATTGACCGCCATAACCACTTCCCCTTCATACAAGGCATGGACAGGTGTGGTAGCGGGAACCCAAAAATCAACCCCTAGGTGAATGCATCTTTTTTCCAGTCCTTCATTTCCGTATTTGTCATAGGCAGAAGAGGTGTAAAGTGACCGAGGTTCTAAATACCCCCCGGCTATGAGTTTGTCAGAATTTGTTTTTTGGATTTGATTCAATTTAAATTGAAAATGGTCCAGATCATTAAAGGTTTCTTCTCTCCCCACCCAAGAACTAGAAACACTTAAATCTAATAGAAATACAGAGGTTCTTTCTAAAGTTGGGAAGAGTGCTTGTAACGAAACTTCTTCCTGTTTTGCCCAAGCTACAAAGTCAGAATAGCGGGGATGGGGCTCTAGTCCACAGGCTTCTCGAAATCGGAAATGTGCAAAGTCTGCAGTAATTGTAACCCACTTTTGAAGAAGCTCCCATGCTGGTTTTTCGCTAATCCCCAAATATTCATTAGTGGGGTTCTCTATTTTATTGATCGCAGATTTGGTAACAGACACTACAAGGCGCATTCCAATAAGTGTGTATAAAAGAGCAAGTTCGTTTTCTTCAAGTGGAAAAGAATCGTGATATCCTTTTACCACCGGAAGTGCTGCCTCTAGCGGATCGGGAACGTCCATAATGGCGTAGGCACAACAAATAGCAAGATCGTTTAGGGTCTGGGTGTGGATGGCGTCTCCGTAATCTATAAGTGAACAGATNCTTGGACTGACTACATCCTCGGAGACGATGATGTTGTTGTCATTTGCGTCGTTGTGCACTACACTTTTTCTCAGGGTTTGATACGTTTTTTGAATATCCTTAAANGAATCAATAAAAAACTGNACGGTAGCTTTTTGTTTTTTATTAAAAAGACTCAAATGCTCTTCTACCCATTCCCCTTGNGCTAAATCCCATTCAAAGTATCGGTGGGCATAGGGGTGGTCAAAAGACTGCAACCGCTGGGTTAAATTCCCACAGGAGACCCCAAGACGATAGCGCAAGGTTTTAGTATAAGGGTTGACCTGACTCCAAACTCGTCCTGAAATCCATGACAGCAAACGCATCGATCGTTTTTCCCCTTGGTCGTCATAAAAAACTGCAGTGGGATTTTGATGGAGGTCCGGTATAACCTGAGGTGCATCTTGCCCTTTGAGATGCAAAAGAATTTTTTGCTGAAAATCCAAATAATCAAAATCAACATATTTGGGTGCAATTTTAAAAACATACCGTTTTTTCTCTGCAGTGGTTACTTTGAAATTTAAATCAATTTCACCTGGAAGTAGAAGTAATTTTCCTTTAATTCCGTAATGAGTTTCTAAAAGCTGAGCTGCTTTTTCTGTTCTTATATCCCTATCGGACAAGTTTAAATGCAATTGATTTTCTGTTTAAAATATTAAGATACGAAAATCTTAAAAAAATCAATAACTCCTAATGCGGGTCTTCTTCAAAAGAATCGTACTCAAATATTTTTAAGTAGTTTAAAATAAGATATTTATGATTTTCCCAATAGCTAAAAAAAAAATGTAAGATCCTTACAAAGCTCCGCTTTGAAAATCAACAAAAGAAACTCTCAAACAAGTTCAGTATACTCGCTTTCAGGGATTACTCCGTGATCCTCACAAAGCTCCGCTTTGAAAATCAACAAAAGAAACTCCAGCATCACTCAAAATAAAAAGCAAGCTCTTTATTTTGAGCTTGCTTCGTTTCCACTTTTTGTTGATTTATTCGTGACCCAGGGAGGATTCGAACCCCCAACCCTC
>JGI26086J50260_1002289_pt1 | contig 10390 bp, 8 predicted proteins | sample SaaInl3SG_22_DNA_FD_50260 | JGI IMG/M metagenome (IMG submission 50260)
ATTTGGGTTTTTTGACGTGCAATAAAGCCGCAATTGATTGCCATCAATAAAGTCGGCGCGCGCGGGGGCAGCCTGTAATAAAGACAGGCCAAGAAGCGCCAGAATTGATAATTTCCCAAGGCCTAGAACAGACCCATATCCAGTAAAGCGCTTCGTCATGATTCCCTGCCTGTTTGTAGAATGATCTTTGGGGGTGCCTTGCCATGGTGAATATCCAGAAACGACTGCGCCCCCGCATCAAGATGCCGAATTTCAGCCCAGCCCTTGCCGCTGATCTTGCCGCTGGTCAGCAAGGCCAAGGCTTCGGCAAAATCATCTTTGCGATAGCAATAGGTGCCTTGAAACTTAATTTCCTGCAAGGTGATACGGCGCGTATCAAGGCCGGGCTCATTATCCTGCAATCCAATATGAACAATAACCCCACCCGGCCGGACAAGCGCACTTGCCGCACGGCGTGTCGTCCCTGATCCGACTGCATCAATGATAATATCAATCCGGCTGGAATCAGGCGTTTCACAAAGCGGATCATAGGCGCGCATGATCCCGATCTTTTCCAGCATTTCGCGGCGAAGCGCATTGGTTTCGGCAATCTGGATATTGCCATAACCATAGGCCTCAAATACCAGCGCGGCCAAAAGACCAATTGCCCCCCCACCAAGAACAACAATGGCTGCATCGCGATGATCGCCAGCTAACTGGCGGGCAAGTCGCACCGCATGAACCGAACAGGCCAACGGCTCGGCAAGCGCCGCTTCGGCAAATGGCAAATCATCATCAATCACGGTAAGATTACCAGAATCAATCGCCAGCTTTTCAGCAAAGGCACCCGGAACGCGCATGCCAATCAATTCACGGCTTGGGCAAAGATGCTCATCGCCACGATTGCAACAATCGCAATCACCACAGGTCATCAGCGGGTTAATGGCCACCCGCTTGCCGGCAAGCGCGCCGGTTTGCACAATGCCAACCGCCTCATGCCCAAGCACCAATGGCGGCACTCGCCGTTCATCATGCCCATGCCAAGCATGCATATCCGATCCGCAAATGCCGCAAAATGCCAGATCAACCAAAACCTGATTATCGCCCGCAACCGGCACATCAACATCGCGAATTTCCGACATTTGCGTGCCGGTATAAACAAGCGCCTTCATTTCGCTGTAAACCCCCCATCGACGGCAATCGACTGGCCAGTGACATAACCGCTGGCATCCGAAGCCAAAAACAGCAATGGCCCGCGCATATCCTCAAGCGCGCCATTGCGACCAATCGCCGTTGCCGCTGCCAGCCTTTGCGCCGCGGCCTGATCGGCAAATAACGGTGCGGTTAATTCGGTTGGAAAAAACCCGGGCGCAAGCGCATTGGCGGTAATGCCATATCGTGACCATGCTTCGGCCATGGCGCGGGTTAGCTGCAGGATACCGCCTTTGGCCGCACCATATGAAATGCCATTTTCAAAGGCGCGAGTGGATTGAAGCGAGGCAATATTGATGATACGCCCCCATCCATTTTGCTTCATATGAGGCACAAATTTCTGGCTAACCAAAAACGGCACATTCAAATTCAGATCTATCGAATAATGCCAGTCAGATTCAGAAATATCATCAGCATGACGCCGCGGATTTATCCCTGCGGCATTGACGATGATGTCGGGTTGGTAATCTGTTGCCGAAACCATATCGAACAAATGGTCAGCCGCGCCACGTTCAACCAGATCAAGTGCGAATATGGCGCCGTCATGGTCGCCAAGACTGGCCGATAACCGGTCTTGGCGGCGGCCAACAAGATAGATCCGCACCCCGGCTTCTGCTAAAGCCTTTGCCATGAATTGGCCAAGACCGCTGCCACCGCCAGTGATCAATGCGGTTTTGCCAGCAACATCAAACAGGTTCATGCCTGCATTAACCAAGATTTTCTCCGGGGAAATATTTGCGCAATCTTACATCGGCTGCGCGCGCATGGCCTTCCATTCCCTCAAGCCGTGAAATTCGCGCCGCTGCCTGCCCAACCTCACGATTGGCTTCTTTGGTCATGCGCTGCGTTGTCACGATTTTCAGGAATTTATGAACCGAAAGGCCGCCAGTATAATGCGCCGCACCTTTGGTTGGCAGAATATGATTTGTGCCTGAACATTTATCGCCATAGGTCACGGTGGTTTCCTCACCAATGAATAATGAACCGTAATTTTTCAGACGCGCGGTATACCATTCATCCTTATTGGTATGAATTTCCAGATGTTCAGCCGCATATTCATCCGACACTTGTGCCGCTTCTTCATCGCTATCGCATAAAATCACCTCGCCATAATCGCGCCATGCAACGGTTGCGGCATTGCGGGCGGTTTCGGGCAAGGCATTAATGTGACGATCCATCTGCGCCATCACATCATCGGCTAGCTGGCGCGATGTTGTGATCAGCCATGCCGGCGAATCGGGGCCATGTTCGGCTTGACTGACCAGATCTTCGGCAACGACGGCCGCATCGGCAGTTTCATCAGCAATCACGGCAATTTCGGTTGGACCTGCAAACATATCAATGCCAACACGGCCATAAAGCATGCGCTTGGCCTCGGCAACAAATCGGTTGCCCGGCCCAACCAGCAAGCGGGCAGGCTTGCCGGTAAATAGGCCATAGGCCATTGACGCAATGCCCTGAACCCCACCAAGTGACAAGATCGTATCCGCACCACATAAATTCATCGCATAGATAATTGCCGGATTTGGGCCTTCATTACCATGTGGCGCGGTACAGGCCACAACATGTTCAACACCGGCCACCTTGGCTGTTGCGATTGACATGATCGCTGACGCCACATGCGCATAACGCCCACCAGGAACATAACATCCCGCTGTTTCGATCGGGATCAATTTCTGCCCCGCCCATAATCCGGGTGACAGTTCGGTTTCAAATTCATTGACCGAGGCCAATTGCGCCTTGGCGAATTTGGTAACACGGTCATAGGCAAATTGGATGTCATCCTTTAATTGCGGCGAGACGGTTGCCGCGGCAGCGGCAATCACCTCGTCACTGACAATTGCATCACCAGCATAGCCGTCAAGATCACGGCCATAGGCAAGCGCCACCTCTTCACCGCCTGCCTCAATTTTCGCCAGCATTTCTGCAACGATATTGCGCGTTTCATCACTGCCGGTTTGTGGTGTTTTTTCTGCTTTTTTCAGATATGTAATCGTCATTTTAATCCCTATTGACCGTAAATATAATTAGGAAGCCACAAAGCGATTTGTGGGAACAAGAAGATAAGTGTAAGGCCAATCAGCTGGATCACCATAAACTGCATCATNCCGAAATAGATATCCTTTAGATCCCATTCAGGCACAACNCCTTTCAAGAAATACGCCGATAGCGCGACCGGCGGACTAAGCCANGCGGTTTGCAGATTGACCGCTACCAGAATACCAAACCATGTCAGATTGATATCAAGCTTGACCAAAACCGGAATCAGAATTGGCACAATGATCAACACAATTGGCACCCATTCCAGCGGCCAGCCAAGAAGGAAGATCAAGGCCATGATGATGATCAGAACTGCCGTTGCCGACAAATCCCATGCCAACAAAAACTCGGTTAGCATCATTGGCGTACCAAGCCGCGAGAACACCGCACCAAAGAAATTTGACGCTGCGACAAGGAACAGGATCAAAACCGAAATTTCCAGCGTTTTGATCAAGGCCTCATAAAAGCGCTTCCGGTTCAGCTTGCGATAGGCAATGGTCAGCACCAAGGCACCAAAAGCACCACAGCCAGCGCCTTCGGTTGGCGTTGCCCAGCCAAATAAGATGGACCCAAGCGCAAAAGCAACAAGTGCTGATGGCGGCACCAACCCCATAAAGAATTCATGCCAAAGATCGGAAAAATAAAAACCGGCTGGCTTGGCCTTTTTCACCCATAGTGATGCCGCATACATGATACCGGCCCAGCCAAGTGGGATCACCAGTGACGACAAGGGGAATAACCCTTGAAGATTGCCCGACAGGCTTTGCACGATCAGCACGAAAAACAGAATGATCGATGAAATAACCAATATAGCTTCAAGCCAATAGTAAGACGATGTTGCTGGCTGTTCATCAACCGGCAGAATTGGTCCAAGGCTTGGATTCATCCAGCAGCGAATCAAGGCATAAGCAGCATACATTGACGCCAGCATAATCCCCGGAATAATCGCTGCCGAGAACAGATCAGTCACCGGCACCTCAAGCACCGGCCCCATCACCACAAGCATGATTGATGGCGGAATCAAAATGCCCAAAGTACCGCCAGCAGTAATGGTTCCCGCGGCCAGCCGAACATCATAGCCAGACCGGTTCATCGTCTTTGCCGCCATAATGCCAAGGATTGTTACCGATGCCCCAACAATGCCGGTGGCAGCAGCAAAAATCGTCGAGACAAACAGCACCGCAAGATAGAGCGCACCACGGGTACGCGACAACATCAGCTGAACCGATGTGAATAAACGTTCCATCAATCCGGCTTGTTCCATCATGATGCCCATAAACACAAATAGCGGTACCGCTGCCAAGGTCTGCTCAAGCATGACATTATTGAATTGCAGCGTTTGCAGATGAAAAACTAATTTGGTGCCAAAGCCCCAAGCCCCGAAAACAAAGCCAAGAAAAATCAGGGTGAACGAAATTGGGAAACCAACAAAAATCGCCAACAGCATGACGGCAATCATGATCACACCGATCATTTCTGACGAAAGTCCATCGCTCGATGTTATCCCCAAATCATCAAGCAGCCACTTGACTGACAAGGTGTCGGGATAGAAAATTGTTAGAAATGAAACCAAAAGCACGACCAAATAAACTGGCATCAAACGGCTAATGAGTCTTTTGAGGCTTGGCGTCAAAATATGAATTGCCCGCAAAATCTCGGCAATGCCTTGCAGCATTAACAAGCCAACACCCACAGGCATTGCGGTTCGCATTGGCGCAAGCGGTGCCATCAAAGCGGAATCCATCGTCAATTCCCAACGCACCCAAGCTTTGACGCTATATTCAAATGTGATCCAAAAGAAAAACAACATCGCTGGCATATAGAATATCAGGTAGAGCGATATATCTACCAAAGCCTGCGTTTGTTTTGACCAATTTCGATACAGAAAATCAGCGCGGATATGAACGCCTTTCATCAAAGCGTAGCCAGCGCCCAGCATAAACATCGCCCCACTCAACATGCGGCTTGTATCATAGGCCCAATCGGTTGGCGCAATGAATAGCTTGCGGGCAACCACTTCATAAACCATTGCCCCAATGACCGGAACCAACAATAGGCATGTAAGCTTGCCTACCCAGTTATTCAACACGTCAATATTGCCAACAATCCACCGCGACAAAGGATGCATATCTTCGGGCGTTTCGCCCGGTTCACCGGCACGCCGCTCGGCGATCAATTCATCCGAAATATCCAGTTCCATACTGTCTTCATTCTTTGCCATGACAATTGGCTCCCCGCCAGCAGATTGCTTGCTTTTCTATTTTGATGCATCCCAATGCCACTGGCATAGGGTCTGCGGTTTTTTCATTTCGTCAAAAGGTATAAATAAATAACCAGCGCACCGGAAAAAAACCAAACCGGTGCGCCAGCAATGATTATTTCACGCTATCGGCAAAAGCTTTGCCCAAAGACGCATTGGATGCCTGAGCGCCGGCCCAGAACGGAACCGCAATCGCGGCAAAATCCTTCTGAGACTGCCAGACTTTTGCAAAGAACGCATCGTCTGCGGCATTTTTCTCAAGCGACGCTTTCGCGGCCTCCATATAGGCTGGGAAGTAATCAGCTGGTGTGTCATGCAGGATAACACCATGATTATCAGTCAGGTCTTTAAGGGCTTTTCCATTTTCGATAATACGGTATGAAATTGCCTTCATCAGCGACGCATTAGCTGCCACTTCAATTGACTTTTTCTGCTGATCGGTAAGTGAATTATAGACATCACCATTGAAATAGATATCAGCGTTAACAACAACCTGATGCAAACCCTGCAAATAGTAATGCTTTAGCACTTTCTGGAAACCAAAAATCGAATCTGGCTTTGGACAGCACCATTCGGCGGCATCGATTGTTCCTTTTTCAAGGGCTGGCAGAATATCACCACCACCCATTGATACAGAAGCTACGCCAATATCTTTATATGATTGACCAGGAATGCCCGGAGGTGTCCGGAACCGGTATTTGCGGAAATCGTCCATTGAATTGATTGGCTCTTTAAACCAGCCAAGCGCTTCTGGACCAACGGGCTGAAGCATAAAGCCTTTTACATTCAGCTTCATTTCTTTCCAAAGCTGATCATAAAGCTGTGAGCCACCGCCGTACTGAAACCACGACATGAACGCAATATTATCAATGCCCACACCGGCACCCGCAACAGGTGATCCAAACAGCATGGCTGCAGGATGTTTGCCTGACCAATAATGTGTCCAAGCAAAGCCACCATCAACTAGACCGCTATCAACCGCATCAATAATGTCACTGACACCAACAACGGCACCCGCTGGCAAAAGCTCAAGCTTGACTTCACCTTGGGTCAAGTTCGCCACATCATCTGCAAAATCTTGAACGATTTTTGCTTCATCAGAAGATGTTGGAACAGCCAATTGGATCTTTAGCGTCTTTGCTGCCATAGCACTGTTTGCGATCATTAGAGATGCGGCAGCAACGGCCACACTTGAAATGAATGATNTTATTATTTTATTCATCAGTNTCCTCCTAAGTCTCTGCGTATTACCTNCGTCTATTTCCTGTAGCCGCATCATGTTGATGAAGGTCTGCCAACATAATTTTTGCCGCCTACAGCCAATTCAGACAATCGAACCAAACCTCGCTTCTGCTTGCCTGATAAACTCATCCCTTTTCCTGTCCTTGGCGACACTGCTAGAAAATAGCCGTGATTAGCCCAAGGTCGATTAAACCGTCATAAAGCATCGTGATTGTCAGATAGATCAGGAACCATAGGCCCAGATATGACAGCCACCGATACCGGATCATTATTTTCATAATCAGCGACGCGCTAAACGCCATAAAGGCAATCGCCAGCGCAAGCCCGAAAACCAGAAGCGCCGTGTTGTCGCGGGCAATCGCCGCCACCGCCACAATATTGTCGATCGACATCGAAACATCAGCCACCAGAATGGTAAATAAAGCGCGGCCAAAATTCTTTTCCGCCGGTTTTTCGCCATCAGCAGATGTTGCCCCGCCATCTGCCAGCGCTTGATCATTGCTTCGGTTAAATTCTTTCAAATCATGGTAAAAGCGATAGCAAACCCATGCCAGCAAGCCGCCACCAATCAGCAAAATCCCTTTGATCGCCAATAATTGTGCCGCGACAATTGCAAACAGAATCCGCAAAATTGCTGCCATCGCCATGCCAATGGCAATTGCACGCTTGCGTTGCGTGGCTGCCAATCCTGCCGCTGCCATGCCAATGACCAGCGCATTATCACCCGACAGAATGATATCGGCAAAAATGATCTGCAAAATATCGCTGACTTCGGCAAGACCATATTGTGAAATATCCAAACCCGACATACTCATCACACGGCCTCCAAAATCAAATCTGATAGTTTTTCACCAATCATGATTGTTGGCGCATTGGTATTGCCCGATGTGATCACTGGCATGATCGACGCATCGGCGACGCGTAGGTTTTGAACGCCATAGACGCGCAGTTTTTCATCAACCACCGCCATTTTATCCTGCCCCATTTTGCAGGTGCCCGTGGGGTGATAGATGGTTGTTGCTGTATTGCGCGCCCAGTCCAGAATGGCATCATCATCATCATCCGCCACCGCCGCCCCGGGGGCATATTCTTCGGTTATCAATGATTTCACCGGTTCAGTCTGACAAACCGCACGGGCAATCTTGATACCGGCAACAATCGTGTCGCAATCGGTTTTGGTGGCAAGATAGTTTGGATGAATTGCCGGATAATCATCGGCATTGGCCGAGACCAGTTCGAGATGCCCCGCGCTTTCCGGCCGTAATTGCAAAACCGATGCGGTAAAGGCTGAAAATTTATGACTTCCCTCGGCAACGCTATCNGCGCTGAAGGGCTGTAGATGGAATTGGATATCAGGTGTTTCCAACGCATCATGCGTTTTCAAAAAGGCCGTCCCAAGGCTGGCCGCCATTGCCATTGGCCCCGATCTTTTNAACGCATATTCAAGCGCGATTGACGCGAGTTGAAGCGGGTTTTTGGTTTCGGTGTTAATCGTGCTGGCATTACATTTGAAAACAGGGCGCGCTTGCAGATGATCTTGCAAATTCCGGCCAACCCCGGGCAAATGATGCGTTGGTTCGATGCCATGCTTGCCAAGGTCATTCTGGTCGCCAATACCCGATAACATCAAAATCTGCGGTGATCCGATCGAACCAGCCGACAAAATTATCTCGCGACCGACTTTGATTCGCTGGCTTTTCCCGCGAATCCGTGCCATCACGGCTGTGGCGCGCTTGCCGTCAAATTCAATCTTGTCCGTATGGGCATGCGTAATGATATGCAGATTCTTGCGCGATCGGATTGGCTTTAGATAGGCCGCGGCCGCGCTACAGCGCATGCCGTTTTTCATCGTCATCTGAAAAAAGCCAACCCCTTCTTGATCTTCGCGATTATAATCATCGGTGCGGCGATAGCCCGCTTGTGCCGCCGCCTCAACCCATGCGCCGATAATGTCGCGATCAACCTTGTTTTCAGACACATTCAACGGGCCGCCAATGCCGCGTTCAGGCGAAGGGGTGCCTTCCCAATTTTCGGCACGGCGGAATAACGGCAATACATCTTCCCAGCTCCAGCCAGCATTGCCAAGCTGCCGCCAATGATCGAAATCTTGCGGCTGTCCGCGAACATATAAAAGACCATTGATTGAGCTGCTGCCGCCAAGCACCTTGCCACGCGGCCAGTTGATCGAACGTCCATTCAGCCCCGGATCAGGCTGGGTGCGATAGCACCAATCGGTTTTCGGATTGCCCATGGTTTTGAAATAACCAACAGGGATATGAATCCACGGATAGCGATCCTCACCCCCGGCCTCGATCAAGGCAACCGAAACAGATGGATTGGCGGACAAGCGATTAGCAATCACACAGCCCGCTGAACCAGCACCGATGATGACGTAATCAAACTCCAAACCGCCCCCCTTAAATAAATTTTTTATAAATTTATTTATTTTTTGAGACTTTTAGTCTCTTTTCTGCTATTAAACAAAAAGACATGCACGAAACCACGCCTTATTCAAGTGAAATTTACTTTTGGGCATTATTTTCTGTGCCGAATAAAGCCGCAAATGAGAACAATAATGACCGACTCAACAGCACCAAATCTGCGAATTTTGCGAATTTTTGAAGTGATTGCCGATGCGGGTCGGCCGCTGACGCCAACCGAAATCAATGAACAGCTTGATTGGCCAAAACAAAGCCTGCACCGGTTATGTCAAACCTTGATTGCCGAGGGCTATCTGGTGAAACAGGCACGCCGCCTGCATCCGACAAAGCGGCTTCTTGGGCTTGCGGCGGGATTGACCCAACATGCCGCTGGCCAAACCACGCGCCATCAAATTTTGCAGAATATCGCCCGCGAAACAGGCGAAACAGTCAATTTTGTCAGGCCAGAAATCAAAGGCATGATTTATGCCGACCGCGTCGAGACCAACTGGCCTTTTCGGATTTTGCTTCCCGTGGGAACGCATGTGCCGTTTCATTGCACGGCAAGCGGCAAAACCTATCTTGCCAATCTTCCGGCGGCAAAGCGGCGCATCCTTTTGGCAAGTTTGGATTTGCACGCCTATACCAACTGCACCCATACGAGCATTGACACGCTTGAAGATGAATTACAGCGGGTCAGCAAAAATGGTTATGCGCTGGATATGGAAGAATTTCACGAGGGCATGATCGCCATCGCCGTACCGGTTCTGGATTCGCAGCGTCGTTATGTTGCGGCGCTTGCCATGCATGGCCCAAAGCAGCGATTCGATCTTGATGATGCGCTAGCACGGCGTAGTCTTTTGGTCGAGTCGGCCAAGGTTATCTCACAAACATTTGGCTATTGACGGCGGCTAGCTTCGGCGTGCCTCACCCGCACTGGCAATCAATGCGGCAAACCGATACAACCCATGAACAAATTTTGAAAAGGGCAAAATCAGGAAAAAGCCGTAAACAACGCCAAGATGAATGGCAAGCGTCACGCCCATAAAGCTGGTCTCGCGCACCGCCAGCAATAGCAGGCCGGTAAAGCTGACAAAAAACAGGGATACGATAAAAGCGTAATCCATGCCAAGCCCTTCATCATGGCGAACCGACGGATGCAGGCGCCGCTTTTCAACAAATAGTCCAGCAGTCCCAATACATAAGATGATCCCTCCAACTGTGCCCAAAACCACTG
>JGI26086J50260_1002292_pt1 | contig 10376 bp, 5 predicted proteins | sample SaaInl3SG_22_DNA_FD_50260 | JGI IMG/M metagenome (IMG submission 50260)
AGCGTGGCCGCGACGCGGGCGAAGACGTCGTTCGACGCGTACACGTCGTCGGCGTTGAGGATGGCCACGACGTCGCCGGTGGCGGCCTTGATGCCCTTGTTCATGGCGTCGTACAGGCCGCGGTCGGGCTCGGAGATGAGCGTGGCGATGCGGTCTCGGAACGGGGCGAGGGCGTCGAGGGTGCCGTCCGTGGACCCGCCGTCCACGACGATGTATTCCAGGTCGAAGGGGGCGTCAGGTTCAGGAANTTGNCCGAGCACGGATTGGGCCGCATCCGCCACCGTGGCGGCGGCGTTGTAGCAAACCGTGACGACCGAAATGCGCATGGGTTGCCGTCAATTGCCGGGGTTGGAGCCCAAGGCGCCTGAGGCGTTGATGCTTTCCGTAAGCCAAGGCATGTCCATGGCGCATTCCCTGTAGGGCGAGTCGACGCGAATGAAGGATTCGCCGATGCGCTTGTCGATCCACGTGGAGAGGGCGTCCTCGCGGAGTTCGGCTTCGACCTGCTGTTGGAAGAGGGCGTAGTCGTCTTGCGGGTTGGCTCGGTGAGCAGGGAAGCGTTCGTCCAGGCGGATCATCGCCCAGTACGCTTGGTTGTCTTCGTCCAGGAGTTGGACGGGCGCCGACACTTCACCTTCGCCGAGGTCCTGCAGGAGGAAAAAGACGTTGGGGTCGAGTTCGTCCACCCCAAACCGCGTCCCGCCGTCCCTCATGTTGACGACCTGGCCTTTTTGGTTCCGGGTCTCGTCCCGCGTGCTGTACTTCAGCACCGCCGTTTCGAAGGGCAGGTCGCCGAGCGCGAGCTTCACGGAAACGGAGTCGATTTGGGACTGCATCCGGTCGAGCGCCTTGGGGTCGAAGGTGGGCTTCATCAGGACGTGGCAGGCGCTGTATTGCTCGCCTCGGCGGTCGGTGACCCGAAGGAAATGGAATCCAAAGTCCGACTCGAACACCGGCGAATAGCCGCCGACTTCCGTTTCGTAGACGGCGCCTTCAAATTCAGGGACGAACTGTCCGCGTCCGATGTTCTTGTAGCAGCCGCCCTTGTATTTCGAGCCAGGATCCTCGCTGTACCGCGTCGCGGCCAGGGTCATGCTCATCTTGCCTGTCTCGACGAGGTAGCGGATGGAGTCGAGGGTGCTGCGGGTGCGCATTTTTTGGGCCTCGCCGACCTCAGGCTGCATCACGAGCTCGCTGTAGCTGAGCTCTTCCGGGATGAGCGGCAGGCTGTCGACCGGAATGGCTGCAAAGTAATCCTGCACTTGAGCGGGGGTGGAGCGCACGGATTGGTCGATTTCGCCTTGCATTTTTTGGGCCAAAATCTGCTCCCGCACCGGATCGTTGAACTCGGCCTTCCACTCCGCTACGGACTTGCCGTACTCCGCCTCGAACGCCTCAATCGTCCCAAACATCTGCAAGTAGTACGCGAGACGGCGGTCGATTTCGCTCATCACTTCGGCGTCGGTGACCTCAAGGCTGTCCAATCGCGCATGGTGAAGCAGGAGCTTTTCGAAGAGGATGGACTCCAGGAGGCTGCACTCTTGATCCTCAGTGACGGTCCGTCCCTCGAGCTTGGCCTGGAGCACCCGTTCACGAATGTCACTGTCCAACACGATTTCGTCCCCAACCACGGCAATGATGCCGTCGAGGCGTTGGTACGATTCGGTGACGCCCGGTTGGGCCAAGGCGGCGGTGGATGCCCCGCAGAGCGCGAGAACAAGCAGGCTCGTCGCCAGGACAAATCGTGAGCGAATCATGCGTCGAAGGTACGGGCAGGGACCCAAAGGTGGAAGGCCGGGCACGGGGAAGAACTCACAAATTTTCCCGACGCAAATCGCCGTTGGCCCAGGCTTGTTGGAGCAGGGTGTCGCGCAGGGCATCGAGCAGCTGTTGGCGGCGTCCTTGGAGGAGGAGCTCGGTGATTTGGTCGCGGGCGACGTCGAGGGGCGCGGTCTTGCCTTTCAGCCCGTGGTCGAGGAAGCGCACGAAGTAGAGGCGGTCTTGGGCGGCGAAGGAAAGGGGGGAGGTGCGTTGGATTTGGTCTTCCACGCGGTACAGCGAAAGCGGCACTTCGTCGAGCAGTTCGCTGACGGTCCACCAGTCCTCGTGGTCCACGTGATGCACGGCGCCGCGTTCGATGCACCAGCGTTCCAATTCCGGGATGCTCGTCGAGTCGGCGCGTTCAAGCCAAGCTTCGACCGCGCGAACTTGCTTCTCCCAATCCCGCTCGTCCTTCTTGGACCAATTGGCGCCTCGTGCCTCTGCAGCCACCTTGGGGTCGGGCAGGTGCAAGTAGAGCACCTGGACGGCGTGGTCGTGCAGGGTGAACAGCTCGGGGTGCGCCTCGTAGTACGCCGCCACATCCTGTTCGGAAACCTCGGTGTCCAATCGGCTGTCGACGTACCGCGTTTCGTACGTGTTGATGAGCAAGCTTCGCCGGTACGCTTCGAGGGCTTTTTCGAGGCTCGAACGCTCTCTCTGAAGATGCGTTCTCGCCTGCGCCAGCATCACCTGCTCCCGCATCCACCGATCAATGACGCGTTCGGCAAACGCCGCGCTGTCCTCCAGGCTCAAGTCGTCCGGCACCCACGTCGCGAGGCTGTCCCACGTCAGCACTTCGCCGTACGCTTCCGCGGCCACGTCCGTCCCAAAATCATCGCGATTGGAAACCCCACCTTCGACACATCCCGCCACAACGAGGACGCCCGCCAACGCGCTTCCCGCAAGCGTCGCCGTCCAACGCCGGTTCATCAGCGCACCAAGCTGTACAGCGCCTCGCGGTTGATCTTGTGCGGGTACTTGCGTTGCAGTTCCATGATCCACTCCTTTTCGAGATGGTCTTGGTAGGCGGCAATGGCCGCGCCTCGGCACTCTTCGAGCGTCTTGGGCGTCGGCTGCATGTGTTCTTTGACGTGGACCAGGATGACTTGGTCGCCACCTTCGGTGGTTTCCAAAATCAGCAAGCCGTTCTTGTCCGGCACAAGTTCCCCGTTCCGAAGGGCTTCGAATGCGCGGTCCGCCCACGCATTTTCACCGTCTTCGAACTTCCCAAACTCGTTGCGGAGCGCCAACGGACGCTCGGCAATCAACTCGCGTCGCAACCCTTCCACGTCGCCCGTCTTGCGAAGTTCCTTGCGCACCTTCTTGGCGATTTTGACGTCCTCGCATGTGTGGATCCCGGCATCGAGGCGCTCTGGCCACATGAAACGTTCGCGGTTGCGGCTGTGGAAGTCGGCCAGTCCCGCAGAATCGGAGACGGCGCGGCTCCAGACCTTTTGGTCGGTCAATTCGAAGAGCAAAATCCCGTCGTGGTACTCTTCCATGAGCAGGCGGAAGTCGTTGTGCTTGCCCTCGAGCTGCGTGTCTTCGTAGGCCAAAAGCTCCTCCTCGAGGTAGCGATCGACTTCCTGCACCACCATCACATCCGCAGGGCGATTCAAGTCTCGGATTTTGCCGGCGTTGGCCCACGTGACGAAGTCTTCCACGGTGCGAGGCACGCCCGCCACGCTGAACAAGGTGCGGCCGAGCTCGCTCTTGCGCACCCCCTCCAGGGGATGGCCTTTGTAGAACAGGCTGTCCACTTTCGCGGCGGCCAATGTCAACGCATCCAAACGTCGCGTGCTGACCTCGGCGCCATACTCTTTCTTCAGTTTGTTGACGAAAGACGTCTTGGTGATTTCTGCGCGGCTGTCCCGGCGAACTTTCTTGGACAGTTCGCGTCGGCTCTCGGCCAACGTCGGCAAGGTCTTCTTGTCGACCAGCTTGATCAGGTGGAAGCCGTAGTCGGTGCGCACGGGGCCCGCCAGTTCTCCCGCTTCGTTCAATTCGAATGCCGCGTTTTCAAACTCCTCCACCATCTTGCCGGTGCCAAACCACGGCAAAATGCCACCCTTGTTGGCGGTGGAAGGGTCTTCGCTGTACTTCATGGCCAGGGACTCGAACGATTCCCCGCTGAGCAGCAAACGCTTGACCTCTTGGATTCGGCCTTCCGCATTTGCGACTTGATCCTGCGGCGCTTCCTTGGGCATGCGAACCATGATGTGAGCCACCTGCACTTCGCCGCGCGCCTTGCGCTTGCCCGACACTTGCAGAATGTGGTACCCAAACCGCGTGCGAACCACCTCGCTCAACTCGCCCTCGGGGGTGTTGAACGCGGCGCACTCGAACGGGTACACCATTTGGAAGGCTGTGAACCACCCGAGGTCGCCTCCGTTGCTTGTCACTGAGGGGTCGTCGCTGCCGCTTTTGCTGCGGGCCACCGTTTCAAAGTCCTCGCCGTTCTCCACCCGCGTGCGGAGGCCTTGGATGCGGTTCCACGCGCGAAGCGTGTCGGCGGGCGAGGCGTTTTCCTCCACGCTCACCAAGATGTGGCTTGCGCGGACCTCCATGCCTTTTCGTTCAAACGCTTCTTCCACCAGCGCATCGAGCAGCGCGCCGTCCACGAGGTAGGGGCGAGCGAGTTGGCTGCGGTATCCCGCGAGTTCGTTTTGGAACGCGGTGACGGTATCCATGCCCAGCGCTTCCGCCTCGAGCACCTTGAGTTTAAAATTCACGAACAATTCCATGTACTCGTCAAGGGCTTCGACGGTGTACACGCTGTCGCGGTTGTTTTTGCCGTAGACGTGCTGAAAATCAGACAACGTCACAAGTTCGCCTCCCACTTCGAGCACGTGGCGTTCGTTGGGGTTGCCGTCCGCACCTGCGGCGCTTTGGCGTTGGGCAAAGGTGGGGGCGGCCGTTCCGAAGGCCAGGGCCGCGGCAGCGGCGATCCATGCAAATGGCTTCATGGGGTAGGAGTCGTGGTGATTCGTTGGGGCGCGGCGGCAAGTTTGCCGCTCAAACGCACCGAAAGTTCCGTCAATTTGCCTTAACGAGGCAAGTCGTGTTAGCGAATGCTGTAGTTGGGGGCTTCCCGCGTGATCATGACGTCGTGTGGGTGGCTCTCTTTGACCCCCGCAGAAGTGATGCGCACGAAACGCCCTTTCTCTCTCAATTGGCCCAAATCCGCAGATCCGCAATACCCCATGCCTGCGCGCAAACCGCCCATGACTTGGTGCATCACTTCCTGCACGCTTCCCTTGAACGGCACGCGGCCACTGATGCCCTCAGGCACCAATTTCTTCAGGTCGTCTTCGGCATCTTGGAAATAGCGGTCCTTCGATCCCTTCTGCATCGCCTCAACCGAGCCCATGCCGCGGTAAGCTTTGAAACGACGTCCCTCGTAAATGATGGTTTCTCCGGGGCTTTCCTCCGTCCCAGCCAGCATCGAACCAATCATCACGGTGTGTCCTCCTCCGGCCAAGGCCTTGACGATGTCGCCCGTGTATCGAATTCCGCCGTCGGCGATGACGGGGACGCCCGTGCCTTCCAACGCGGCACTGACCTCCATGACGGCCCGCAATTGCGGAACGCCCACGCCGGCAATCACACGCGTCGTGCAAATCGAGCCCGGTCCGATGCCGACCTTGACGGCGTCCGCGCCGGCCTCGACCAGGGCCAGGGCCGCCTCAGCCGTGGCGACGTTTCCGGCCACGATGTCGATGCTGCCAAAGGCCTTCTTGACGTCGCGAACGGTGTCGATGACGCCACGGCTGTGGCCGTGGGCGGTGTCGACAATCACGGCATCGACTCCGGCGTCGACCAGGGCCGCAACGCGTTCGTGCGTGTCGGCGGTGACGCCCACGGCCGCCGCTACGCGGAGGCGGCCGTACTGGTCTTTGCAGGAGTTGGGGAATTCGCTCAGCTTGATGATGTCGCGGTAGGTGATGAGGCCGACGAGTTTGCCAGAACCGTCCACAACGGGGAGCTTTTCAATGCGGTGTTCGCGCAGGATTTGCTCGGCCTTCGACAAGTCGCTACCGTCTTCGGTGACGATGAGGTTGTCGCTTGTCATGAGCTCGGCGATGGGCCGGGAGCCCTGTTTTTCGAAGCGCAGGTCGCGGTTCGTGACGATGCCCACGAGCCTGCCCGCGTCGTCGGTGACGGGAATGCCTCCGATTTTGTGCTCACGCATGATGCCCAACGCGTCGCCGGCGGTGGCGTCCTTGCTCAAGGTGATGGGGTCCTGGATCATGCCGCTCTCGGAGCGCTTGACCTTGCGGACCTCGTTGGCTTGGGCGGCGATGCTCATGTTTTTGTGCACCACTCCAATGCCGCCAGCCTGGGCCATGGCGATGGCCATCTTGCTTTCAGTCACCGTGTCCATCGCCGCACTGACGATGGGGGTTTTGAGTTGGATGTTGCGGGAAAACGGAGCGTGAAGCTGAACGTCGCGGGGAAGCACTTCCGAATAGTTGGGAACGAGCAGGACGTCATCGTACGTCAATCCTTCGCCGAGAAATTTGCTGTCAGTGGAGGCCATGAGCTTGAGTTGAATCGCGTGTTCTCGCAGGCCTCACGAGGGAATCGCCGTCGCTCCAGAGAGCGAGGAGGGATGCCGAAGGTTCAGTCCGCGATTCGCGCAAATTTAGTGCAGAAGGAACACCCAACCCACGCGGATGGGACAGATTCTCGCAAGCTGTAGCATGGCAGGGTGGCTTACTGGCCGGGCAGGACCGTCAAGTGCACGCTCTGGGTTCTCCACGATCCGGCGCCGTCGAGGTATTCGACGTGGACGACGTAGACGCCCGTTGCCACCAGTTGGCCGTCGACTCGGCCGTCCCACGGTTCGTCGATGGATTCCGTTTGAAAGATTTTGGTCCCCCAGCGAGACACGACAGTCAACCTGAAGTTGGGGTTGGTGCCTTGCGGTTCGCCGAGGAACCCCACGTTCGCTTCACCGGGTGCCCAAGGAAACCAGTCGTTCAAGTCGTCGTCGTTGGGCGTGAATGCCGTCGGAATCCAAACAATGGGGTCTTCCGTCAAACACACCCAATTCGAGGCAGCCCCTTGCAGGACCTCGTTGCTGTCCGGCACTTCGAGCGCAAGCACGCGGTAACAGAAGATGCCGGGCGAATCGAACTCCTCGCCGACTTCGTCTTCGTGGTTCTCACTCACCGCGCTGACCGTGGCCAGGGGTTGGCCCACCACATTTGGGTCGTTCGACGTTTTCCGAATCACCTCGTAGCGGTCCAGGCCGTTGGCAAACCCGTCGTATGGAGTCCAAATCAAGCTGTTCTCGTACAAGCCGGGTGTCGTGCTTCGGAAGCCGCGCAGGAGAATGGTCTCGGCCTCTTGGGATTCGGCCACCACCGCGTCGCACCCGTTGTACGCCACAGCACGGTAGCGGTACGCGTATTCGTTGGTGTTGCGCTCCGCATCCACGTGGATGACGGGGAAACCAAGGTTGGCGGGTTGCTTCGGCACCAACGGGATCCAAGAACTGTCCGTCTCGTCCCAGCGCTGGAACTCATACAGGCTCACCTCCTGGGCCAACGGGTCGGTGGACAGCACCAATTCCACGCGCGACCGGTCCAGCACGGACACCCTGTCGAGGGTGGGCGGCTCGGGCGCGTCGGGATAGACGAACGACACCTCGACAAGGTTGGAGGTGGCGGTTTGGAATTCGCCCCCTTTGGCCAGCACGCGGTACTCCACGGTTGCGGTGAGCGAGGCGCCTTCGTGCACGACGGTTTGGGCGGATCCGGCCAACGTGTCTAAGCTGGTCCATGCCCCCCCGTTTTCCCGGTACTGCGGGATGTATTCCGCCACGCCTCCCGCGATGCCGAGGGGGTGGATCCACGCGAGTTGGGCGCGGTCGGTGCAGGGGATTTGGTCTGCCGTCAGGAAAACCGTCCGGACGCAATCGCCGGCCCCCGCAGGGTTGGGTGTGCCGTCGTCGTCGACGCAATCGTACGCGGCGACTTGATAGCTCTCAGGTTCCGCTCCGGCGTTGGACGTGGGAATCACCACGTCAAAATTCGCCAAACCCTCCACCTGGGCCACGATGGCGCCTCCGCCGGTGTCGAGGCATTTGTAGACAATGTACCCCAGGGTCGCAGGTTCAGGTTCAAAGTCCCAGTACACGTGGGCCAAGCCGTTTTCGATGTCCACATGCGTGACGTTGGGGGTCTCGCCTCCTGCCGTTCCGAAGATCAAATCCGCTTGGTTGCTCACGTGCACGCCTTCCGCGTAGGTTGAAAGTTGGCGGATCCGGTAGATGAGCACTTGCGCGCAGGGACCAGGGTTGTCGGTGTAAGCGCCGCCCGCGGGGTTGTCCGGCACGGTGGTCACGAGGTCCCACTCGCCGGTCAATTCGTTGATGCGTTCGATTTGATAGTCGCCGCCGGCGTTGGCACCCGTCAGTGCATACGGGCTGTTCCAAGTGAGGTCCACGGTTCCTGGGGAGATGCCTTCGGCAAGGCTCAGGTGGATTTGGCACAAGAAGGGTGAGGGGTCAGAGACCGACTGCACTCCGCCTTCCACAGTCACCTGCACGCCGACGTAACAATGGGCGAGTTGGTTCGCGTCGTACAGGAACGACGGCATCACCCAGCCGGTGGGCAACACGAGGTTGCCGTCAATGATTTCCGACGAGATGACGTGCCACTGGTTGCCGAGGGCGTTTTGGTCCAAATCGAACACCTTGATCTCGTTCTGCACAAATTCCTCTCCCCCGACGGGACTGAACACCGTCCAACGCAAGGTCGCGTTGCCGGCGTTGTTCACGTTGTCGACGTAGGTCAGGTTGGGAGGCGGCAATTGCGCGGCACCTTCAGCCGGCACCCACATGGCAAGGGCCAGCATCACGGAGCTGAACACGGCGGCGATTCGCGGCGACAGGGTGGGGAGGAGGCGTGGCATGGTCATGGTCGGTTCAGGCTTCAGCGTCAAGAGAACGCACGAAGTCCCTCAAAAGTACAGACCTCCTTCACGGCCAAGGGGTTGCCCGGCGCGCGTTGCTCACATCGGAGTGTGGGTGACGTTCGGCAGGGGTCAGGCCTGGGCGTCGGGATCCTTGTAGCGCTCTGACCCCCCGTACCCATAGCCGTACCCGTATTCCGCACCGTACGTCGCGTAGCCGTACTTGGTGGCGTAGCGGTTGTAGTAGTAGGCCCAACGCTTGGTCTTGACGCCGTTCAGGACAAACGACGCGTGCTTCAGGTTGTTCTGCTCGAGCAGATCTTCGAGGTGCTGGACGCCGCGGCGCGAGGATTTGGCCACGTTGGTGACGAGCAGGGCGGTGTCAACGTGCTGCATCAACACGAGCGCGTCGCTGATGAGCAAGATCGGCGGCGTGTCGAGAATGACGTAGTCGTAGTTCGATTTGAGGTCAGCAAGGGTCTGCTTCATCCGGTCGCTCAAAATGAGGTCCGAAGCGTTGGGAGGCACGGGGCCAGCGGTGATGACGTCAAGGGAGGGGTAAGTCCCAGGTCGTTTCACATCCTCGAGCGTGGCCTTTCCAATCAGGAGGCTGGACGCACCACGCTCGTTCTCCAGGCCCATGTAGTGGTGCACGCGCGGCTTGTGCATGTCAAAGTCGACGACCACCACCTTTTTGCCCGCTTTGGCGAGGATGCTCGCGAGGTTCGAAGACACAAAGCTCTTGCCCTCCTGCGGGTGCAGCGAGGAAACGAGGATGACGTTGGCCCCTTCTTTGGCGAGCAGGTACTGCAGGTTGGTCCGGAGCGCGCGGAACGACTCGGTCACGGCGCTGCGGCTGTCGGCGCGGCACGCGATGGGGTCGTCGCCCATCTCTTTGTAGAACGGGATGCCTCCAATGACGGGCGCCTCTGCAACTTCGCGCAGCTCCGATGTCGAATCAATCCGCTCGAAGAAGACCATGCGCGCCACCGCGAGGGCGAGGGCGATCAGGAAGCCGACGGCCGTGTAGGTCAGGACGGTGCGGCGCTTGTCCGGGCCGACCTTTCCGGCGTAGCGGGCGCGTTCAATGAGCGAGGCTTCGGGGGTGATGCTGGCCCGGGCGATGATGGTGGCGGCCTTCCGTTCGAGGAGGTAGATCGCGAGTTTTTCGTTGACGCCGAGTTTGCGCTCCATGGCGAGGATGTCGCGCTGGGTCTTTGGAAGGCCGGACAAGCGCGATTCGAGCGCTCGGATGTCGGACTGCAAATTGACGCGGCGGCGTTCGACCGTGCCGAGTTTGTCGGCGAGGTAGGTCACGACGTTGCCGCGAACGTGCTGCGCGCTCGAATCGAGGCGCCGAACTTGGTAAGATCCCGGCTTGACGTCGAGGAGGAGGGCCGAGCGCTTGGCCTCCAGTTCCATGAGCTCNCCGACTTGGTCGGTCATCCACGGGTCGTCGAGCATGAAGTAGGTCGAGGGGGGCAGTTCCGCGCTTTCGTCCCGCGACGAGAGGAAGACGCCCAGGTCGTCGAGCGACTCGGCTTGCACGTCCATTTCCCGAAGTTGACGTTCCAGGTCGACGAGCGTGTTGAAGTACTCGTTCTGTTCGCGGGTGAGGTCGAGGACCTCGTTTT
>JGI26086J50260_1002300_pt1 | contig 10360 bp, 20 predicted proteins | sample SaaInl3SG_22_DNA_FD_50260 | JGI IMG/M metagenome (IMG submission 50260)
AAATGGGGAACGAAAAGGTGAAAGTTCAAAATTTAAGAGTTTTAAAAGTAGTTGCTGAAAAGAACCTACTTGTTGTTAAGGGGTGTATTCCTGGACATAAAAACGCTTATGTAACCATCGAGAAATAATGAAGGTAGCTGTAATAGATAGTAAAGGAAAAGACACAGGTAGAAAGGTTGAACTTTCTAAAGAAGTGTTTGGTATAGAACCTAATAATCACGCTGTATATCTTGATGTAAAGCAGTACTTGGCAAACCAACGTCAGGGAACGCATAAATCAAAAGAACGCGCAGAGATTTCAGGATCTACAAGAAAGATAAAAAAACAAAAAGGAACTGGTACTGCCCGTGCGGGAAGTATCAAGTCTGGTGTTTTTANAGGCGGTGGTCGTATGTTTGGTCCTAGACCAAGAAACTACTCGTTTAAATTAAATAAGAACTTNAAGCGTTTAGCTCGTAAATCTGCCCTTACAATGAAGGCAAATGATAAGGCAATCGTTGTNTTAGAAGACTTAAAATTTGACACACCTAAAACAAAAGATTTTACTGCTGTATTAAAGACTTTAGGTCTTGAGGGCAAAAAATCATTGTTTGTGTTGGGTGAACCAAATAATAATGTATATTTGTCTTCGCGAAATTTAACAGGTACTGAAGTCATAAGTAACTCAGAATTAAGTACTTATAAAATTTTGAATGCAAATAGTGTTATACTATTTGAAGGTTCATTGGAAGGAATTGAGTCAAACTTAAGTAAATAGAAACAAGATGAGTATCTTAATAAAACCTATAATTACGGAAAAAGCTACAGCCGATGCGGAATTAAATAACCGTTACGGATTTATAGTAAACCCAAAGGCGAATAAGGTAGAAATCAAAAAAGCAGTTGAGGCTGCTTATGAAGTTTCTGTTCTTAAAGTTCGCACATTAAATGTCCGCCCGGACAGAAAAACTCGTTTTACAAAAACGGGAGTTCAAACTGGTAAAACAAATGCTTACAAAAAAGCAATTGTACAGGTGGCGGAAGGTGATACAATAGATTTTTACGGAGGAGCTGAATAAGCTTTTCATTTAAAACAAAGACAAAAATGTCAGTAAGAAAATTAAAACCAATCACCCCAGGACAGCGTTTTAGAGTTGTAAATGGATTTGACGCCATTACAACTGATAAGCCGGAGAAAAGTTTATTAGCTCCGAACAAAAGATCTGGTGGTAGAAACAGTCAAGGAAAAATGACCATGCGCTATATAGGTGGTGGTCACAAAAAGAAATACAGAATCATCGATTTCAAACGTGAAAAAGCAGGAGTTCCTGCTACTGTAGCGTCTATCGAGTATGATCCAAACCGTACAGCATTTATCGCTTTATTAAACTATCAAGATGGTGAAAAGCGTTATGTAATTGCTCAAAACGGTCTTCAAGTAGGTCAAAACATCGTCTCTGGCGATTCAGTTGCTCCAGAAATTGGAAATGCTATGGCCCTTTCATCAATTCCATTAGGTACAATTATCTCTTGTATAGAGTTGCGTCCAGGACAAGGAGCTGTATTGGCTCGTAGTGCTGGTGCATTTGCACAGTTAATGGCCCGTGATGGTAAATTTGCTACCGTAAAATTACCTTCTGGTGAAACACGTTTAATCTTAGTTACTTGTATGGCCACCATTGGTGCGATATCAAACAGTGACCACCAGTTAACAGTATCTGGTAAGGCGGGACGTTCTAGATGGCTTGGTAGAAGACCACGTACAAGACCAGTAGTGATGAACCCAGTCGATCACCCAATGGGTGGTGGTGAAGGGAAGTCTTCTGGTGGACACCCACGTTCTAGAAACGGTATTCCTGCAAAAGGATTTAGAACCCGTTCTAAGACAAAGCAGAGTAATAAATACATAATTGAACGTAGAAAGAAATAAGCTATGGCAAGATCGTTAAAAAAAGGACCGTACGTTCACTACAAGTTAGATAAGAAAGTACAANACAATGTGGAGNCNAANAAAAAGACAGTGATCAAAACTTGGTCAAGNGCTTCTATGATAACTCCAGATTTTGTAGGACAAACTATCGCAGTTCATAATGGCCGTCAATTCGTGCCAGTATATGTTACTGAGAATATGGTAGGACATAAACTAGGAGAATTTTCACCAACAAGATCATTCCGTGGTCACGCAGGTGCAAAAAATAAAGGTAAAAAATAATAGGCCATGGGAGTTCGTAAAAGAGAAAAAGCAGAACAGATGAAAGAAGCTAAGAAGACTCAGTACTTCGCTAAGCTTAATAACTGTCCTACATCACCAAGAAAAATGCGCTTAATGGCGGATTTGGTAAGAGGTGAGAAAATTGATAAAGCACTAAATTTATTAAAATTTAGTTCAAAAGAAGCATCTAGACGTTTAGAGAAATTGTTATTGTCTGCAATTGCAAACTGGCAAGCTAAAAACGAAGATGCCTCTATAGAAGATGCAGATCTTTTTGTAAAGGAAATTCGTGTAGACGGAGGAACTATGCTAAAGAGATTACGTCCTGCACCGCAGGGTCGTGCTCACAGAATAAGAAAACGCTCAAACCATGTTACATTGGTATTAGGGGCTAACGATAACACACAAAGCTAAATTATAAATGGGACAGAAGACAAATCCAATCGGAAACCGCTTAGGAATAATCAGAGGATGGGAATCTAACTGGTACGGTGGAAACGACTACGGTGATAGATTAGCCGAAGACGACAAGATTAGAAAGTATATTCACGCTCGTTTAAGTAAAGCAAGTGTGTCTAGAGTAATTATTGAGCGTACGCTTAAACTTGTAACCGTTACTATCACTACAGCTAGACCTGGTATTATTATCGGGAAAGGTGGACAAGAGGTAGACAAGTTGAAAGAAGAGCTTAAGAAAATTACAGGGAAAGAAGTACAGATCAACATCCACGAAATTAAGAGACCTGAGTTGGATGCATTTTTAGTAGGTGCCAGTGTAGCCAGACAAATTGAGAATAGAATCTCATACCGTCGTGCTATTAAAATGGCAATTGCAGCAGCAATGCGTTTAAATGCAGAAGGAATCAAGATTCAAATTTCTGGACGTTTAAATGGTGCCGAAATGGCACGTAGCGAGTCTTACAAAGACGGTCGTATTCCTTTGTCTACATTTAGAGCCGACATAGATTATGCTTTAGTTGAGGCGCACACTACTTATGGTAGACTGGGTGTTAAAGTATGGATCATGAAAGGTGAAGTATATGGTAAAAGAGAGCTTTCTCCTCTAGTTGGATTATCTACGGGTAACCAAAAAGGTGGAAAAGGTGGAAATCAAGGACGAGGTGGTAGTAAGCCACGTCGTAGAAAGTAATTTTTTAAAGTAAAAGAAAAAATGTTACAACCTAAAAGAACCAAGTTCCGTAAACAACAGAAAGGACGTATGAAGGGTAATGCTGGACGCGGAAATCAACTTTCTTATGGAACGTTTGGAATAAAATCTTTAGATTCAAATTTCCTAACGGCTCGACAAATAGAAGCAGCTCGTATTGCAGCAACACGTTTTATGAAAAGAGAAGGATCCATGTGGATCATGATCTTTCCAGACAAACCGATTACCAAAAAGCCTTTAGAGGTTCGTATGGGTAAGGGAAAAGGTGCTGTAGAATATTGGGCAGCAGTTGTTAAGCCAGGTAGAGTTTTATTTGAAGTATCTGGAGTACCTATGGAAACAGCAAAAGAAGCATTGCGCCTTGCGGCTCAAAANCTTCCAGTGAAAACAAAGTTTGTTGTATCTAGAGATTTTCAAGCATAATTTTTGAAACTGTATTATGAAACAATCACAGATAAACGAAGCATCAACAGCAGATTTGCAAGCACAGCTTGCAGAAGCTAAAAAAGTGTATTCAGATTTTAAAATGGCTCACACCATTTCACCGTTAGAGAATCCTGTTTTACTACGTACTCACAGGAGAACAGTAGCTAGAATTTCGACAGAACTAACTAAAAGAGAAGTACAATAAGTACCAAGCTGAAAGATGGAAGAATTAAAAAGAAATTTAAGAAAAGAACGTGTTGGTGTAGTTACTAGTAACAAGATGGATAAGTCTATCGTAGTTGCTGAAGTAAAAAAAGTAAAGCACCCTATGTACGGAAAGTTCGTTTTAAAAACGAAAAAATACGTAGCACATGACGAGACAAATAACTGCAACGAAGGTGATACTGTAAAGATCATGGAAACTAGACCTATGAGTAAAACCAAATGTTGGAGATTAGTAGAAATCATTGAAAGAGCGAAGTAAGATATGTTACAACAAGAATCAAGACTTAAGGTCGCAGACAACACTGGTGCTAAAGAGGTTTTAACCATTAGAGTACTAGGTGGAACTAAAAGAAGGTATGCTTCTATTGGTGACAAGATAGTAGTAACTGTAAAAGATGCAACTCCAAATGGTAGCGTAAAAAAAGGAACAGTTTCAACAGCTGTTGTGGTACGTACCAAAAAAGAGGTAAGAAGAGCAGATGGATCATATATCCGCTTTGATGACAATGCTTGTGTATTATTGAACCCACAAGGTGAGATGAGAGGTACACGTGTATTTGGACCAGTTGCAAGAGAACTTCGTGATAGACAATTCATGAAAATAGTATCATTGGCACCAGAGGTGCTTTAATACGAAAATTAAAATGGCAAAGCTTAAATTAAAATCTGGAGACAACGTAGTAGTTACTGCTGGAGACCACAAAGGATCTGAGGGTAAAATATTGCGTGTATTTCTTGAAAAAAACAAAGCAATCGTAGAGGGAGTTAATATGGTAAAGAAACATGAGAAGCCAAGTGCGGCTAATCCTCAAGGTGGAATTACTGAAAAAGAAGCTCTTATACATATTTCAAATCTTTCACTTGTTGATCCTAAAACAGGAACAGGAACACGTGTAGGATATAAAATGGAAAATGGTAACAAAGTACGATTTTCTAAAAAATCGAATCAAGTATTATAGTTATGGGATATTTACCAAGACTTAAGGAAGAATATAAGAGCAGAATAATTGGTGCTCTTAAGGAGGAATTTGGTTACACAAATGTAATGCAAGTACCAAAACTAGAGCGCATTGTTGTGTCTCGTGGTGTTGGAGCTGCTGTAGCCGATAAAAAATTGATTGACTATTCTGTAGAAGAATTGACAAACATCACTGGCCAAAGAGCCGTTGCTACTATTTCTAAAAAGGATGTTGCTACATTCAAACTTAGAAAAGGTATGCCAATTGGAGCTATGGTTACTTTAAGAGGTGAGCGTATGTATGAGTTTCTAGATAGATTAGTTACTTCATCACTACCTAGAGTACGTGACTTCAACGGTATCAAAGCNACTGGTTTTGACGGAAGAGGAAACTACTCACTGGGTGTAATTGAACAAATTATATTCCCAGAGATCGATATCGATAAGGTAAAAAAGATAGAGGGTTTAAATATCACCTTTGTAACCTCTGCTGCTACAGATAAAGAAGCAAAATCATTATTAACAGAACTAGGTTTACCTTTTAAAAAGAACTAAGATGGCTAAAGAATCAATGAAAGCCCGTGAGGTTAAAAGAGCAAAAACGGTAGCTAAATATGCTGAGAAACGCAAAGCTTTAAAAGAAGCTGGAGATTACGAAGCATTACAGAAATTACCAAAAAACGCTTCTCCAATTCGTATGCACAACAGGTGTAAACTTACAGGAAGACCAAAGGGATACATGAGAACATTTGGACTTTCACGTGTAACATTCCGTGAAATGGCAAATCAAGGACTTATCCCAGGTGTTAGAAAAGCATCTTGGTAAACTAAATTTTTAGTACTATAATAAGCATTATAAATTGGTGAAAGGTTTTGAAATAGTAGTATTTCAGAAAACCATTACCGCAACTTAATAAAAATGAATACAGATGTAATCGCAGATTACCTAACGAGAGTTAGAAATGCAGTAAATGCAGGGCACCGTGTTGTTGAAATACCGGCGTCTAATCTAAAAAAAGAAATCACAAAAATTCTTTTTGACCAAGGATTTGTGTTAAGCTACAAGTTTGAAGATGATAAAGGGCCTCAGGGAACTATCAAAATCGCTTTAAAGTATGACAAGCTTACCAAAGATCCAGTGATCAAGAAAATTCAAAGAATTAGTAAACCAGGTCTACGTAAGTACTCAAATTCTAAAGAGATGCCACGTATTTTGAATGGTTTGGGAATTTCTATTGTTTCTACTTCTGCGGGAGTAATGACAGGAAAACAAGCCCAAGCTCAAAATGTAGGTGGTGAAGTATTGTGTTACGTATATTAATCATTAAAGACAAGAACAGATGTCAAGAATAGGTAAAAACCCGGTAGCAATTCCNGCAGGTGTTACAGTTGATGTTAATGAAAACATAGTGACTGTAAAAGGAAAATTAGGAGAGTTATCGCAAGAGTACTCTGATGTTACAATTAATGTGGATGGCGATCAAGTTATCGTTACACGTTCTACAGATCATAAAGATCACAGAGCAAAGCACGGATTGTATAGAGCTTTAATCTTTAACATGATTGAAGGTGTGTCAAAAGGATGGACTAAAGAATTAGAATTGGTTGGAGTTGGTTACAGAGCCAGCAATCAAGGACAAAAATTAGACTTAGCCTTAGGATTTTCTCATAACATTGTATTGAATATTGCTCCAGAGGTAAAGGTTGAGACAGTTTCAGAAAAAGGAAAAAATCCAATCGTAAAATTAACATCTCACGATAAGCAATTGGTAGGTCAGGTAGCTGCGAAGATTCGCGGATTCCGTAAGCCAGAGCCATACAAAGGAAAAGGTGTGAGGTTTGTAGGAGAACAAATAAGAAGAAAAGCAGGTAAATCTGCATAAGCAATAGAGAACGTTATGAAATTATCAAAACAAGACAGAAGACAGCGTTTACGTTTCAGAATACGTAAAACTGTATCAGGAACTGTTCAACGTCCGCGCTTGGCAGTTTTCCGAAGTAATAAAGAAATTTATGCTCAATTGATCGATGATGTAAGTGGTAAAACTATCACTGCAGCATCCTCAAGAGACAAAGATATAGATGCTACTAAAGCAAATAAAGTGGAGGCAGCAAAGTTGGTAGGTAAAGCAATCGCAGAGAAAGCCGTAAAGGCAGGTGTTGACACCATTTCTTTTGACAGAGGAGGTTATTTATACCACGGTAGAGTTAAATCATTAGCAGAAGGTGCCCGTGAAGGTGGCTTAAAATTCTAAGCAGTATGTATCAGAATTATAAAAACGTAGAATTAGTAAAACCAAGTGGTCTTGATTTAAAAGATCGTTTGGTAGGAGTACAACGTGTAACTAAGGTTACAAAAGGTGGTAGAGCTTTTGGTTTCTCAGCTATTGTTGTAGTTGGAGATGAGAATGGTGTGGTAGGACAAGGATTAGGTAAATCTAAGGATGTTGCAAGCGCAATTGCTAAGGCAATTGAAGATGCAAAGAAAAACTTAGTACGTATTCCTTTGAATAAGGCTTCATTGCCTCACGAGCAAAAAGGAAAGTATGGTGGTGCAAGAGTAAACTTACTACCCGCAGCTCCTGGTACAGGGGTTATTGCTGGTGGTGCTGTACGTGCCGTATTAGAAGCAGTTGGGGTGCATGATGTATTATCAAAATCTCAAGGATCTTCTAACCCACATAACGTAGTAAAAGCAACTTTTGATGCTTTACTACAAATGAGAAGTGCACAAACTGTTGCAAAGCAGCGTGGTATTTCATTAGAAAAATTGTTTAAAGGATAAACAACACTAAGATGGCAAAGATAAAAGTAACAAAGGTAAAAAGTGCAATCAATCGCACCCAAACCCAGAAGAGAACGCTTGAAGCTTTAGGACTTAAGAAAATAGGTCAAACAGTTGAGCATGATGACACGCCAAATATTCTTGGTATGGTAAATAAAGTTAAACATTTGGTTTCTATGGAAACCCTATAAGATAAAAACACATGGAATTAAATAACTTAAAACCTGCAGAAGGTTCGGTTAAAAGACAAGGAAAGCGCGTTGGTCGTGGACAAGGTTCTGGAAAAGGTGGTACTGCAACACGTGGTCACAACGGAGCAAAGTCACGTTCAGGGTATTCTAAGAAATTAGGATTTGAAGGTGGGCAAATGCCTCTTCAACGTCGTGTACCAAAGTTTGGTTTTACCAACATAAACCGTATAGAACACCAAGGTATCAATTTAGATACTTTGCAACAGTTGGTTGACGACAAGAAAATTAAAGGTGCTATTGATTTTGAAACAATAGTTGCTTTAGGTCTTGCTCGTAAACACGAATTAGTTAAAATTCTTGGAAGAGGAGAGTTGAAAGCTAAGTTAACNGTAACTGCTCATAAATTTACGGGAACTGCTCAGAAGGCTATTGAAGCTGCTGGTGGTGAAGTTGTAACACTATAATAAAACTAAGGATGAAATTTATTGAAACCTTAAAAAATGTTTGGAAAATAGAGGAACTACGTAACCGTATTATGGTAACGTTGGGTCTATTGCTTGTATACCGTTTTGGAGCACAAGTAGTACTACCTGGTATTGATGCCTCAAGACTTGCTGAATTCTCTGGTAAATTTGATGCCGGCGGAATTGGTGGTTTATTAAATGCCTTTACAGGAGGTGCATTTGCAAATGCTTCTGTTTTTGCATTGGGTATTATGCCATACATTTCGGCTTCCATTGTGGTTCAATTAATGCAAATTGCTGTTCCTTACTTGCAAAAATTACAAAAAGAAGGAGAGAGTGGTAGAAAGAAGATCAATCAAATTACACGTTGGTTAACCATCGGTATTTGTTTAATACAAGCACCAAGTTACCTTTTCGGTTTAGAGGCCTTAGGAGTTCCTTCTGCAGCTTTCATACTAGGTAAAACTCCTATGTTCTTTGTTTCTTCTACTATAATTCTAGTAACAGGTTGTGTGTTTGCAATGTGGCTAGGAGAGAAGATTACAGATAAAGGGATTGGAAACGGTATATCTATACTAATTATGGTAGGTATTATTGCTACACTACCTCTATCATTTGCTCAAGAATTGGCTTCATCTTCATTGATGCTAGTGCTTATTGAGCTTGTGATATGGTTTGTTATCATACTTCTTAGTGTACTGCTTGTAATGGCTGTTCGAAAGATCCCGGTCCAATACGCACGCAGAACAGCTTCTGGTGAGTATGAGAAGAATATATTTGGAGCAAGACAGTTCATTCCATTAAAGTTAAACGCTTCTGGAGTAATGCCAATTATCTTTGCCCAAGCGATCATGTTTGTACCAAGTTTTTTAGGTGGTGTAAGCTTTATGAAAGAATCTTCTGTTGGACAGTGGATGCAAACAAGCTTTAGTGATATGTTTGGTTTGTGGTATAATATTACCTTTGCATTGCTAATCATTGTGTTTACTTATTTTTACACTGCAATTACAGTACCAACAAATAAGATGGCCGATGATTTAAAGAGAAGCGGTGGTTTTATTCCTGGTATTAAACCTGGAGGTGAAACAGCAGAGTTTCTAGACAAAATTATGTCACAAATTACATTGCCAGGTTCTGTGTTTTTAGCACTCATAGCAATATTTCCTGCTATTGTTGTTAAATTCTTAGGAGTACAACAAGGATGGGCATTGTTTTTCGGAGGTACGTCTCTACTAATTATGGTAGGTGTAGCAATAGATACGATGCAACAAATCAATTCATTTTTATTGAATCGTCATTACGACGGTTTGATGAAAACTGGTAAAAATAGAAAAGCAGTAGTATAATTATGGCAAAACAACCCGCAATAGAACAAGACGGAAGCATCGTAGAGGCATTAAGTAATGCAATGTTTCGTGTAGAGTTAGAAAACGGACATATAGTAACAGCGCATATTTCAGGTAAGATGCGTATGCACTACATAAAATTGTTACCTGGAGATAAAGTAAAATTAGAAATGAGTCCTTACGATTTAACGAAGGCTCGTATAACATACAGATACTAAAATGAAAGTTAGAGCATCAGTTAAGAAAAGAAGTGCCGACTGCGTTATCGTACGTAGAAAAGGTAGATTATATGTAATTAATAAAAAGAACCCTAGGTTCAAACAAAGACAAGGATAAGTTATGGCAAGAATCGCAGGTGTAGATATTCCTAAGCAAAAGAGGGGTGTAATCGCGTTAACATATATCTTCGGTATTGGTAGAAGCCGTGCCCAAGCTATATTAGAGAAAGCTGGAGTCAGTGAAGACATAAAAGTTAGTGAATGGAACGATGAACAAATCGGGAACATTCGTGAAGCTGTTGGGTCTTTCAAGATCGAAGGTGAATTACGTTCGGAAGTTCAATTAAACATCAAACGTTTAATGGATATTGGTTGTTACAGAGGTATT
>JGI26086J50260_1002304_pt1 | contig 10339 bp, 9 predicted proteins | sample SaaInl3SG_22_DNA_FD_50260 | JGI IMG/M metagenome (IMG submission 50260)
TAATTGTGGGGGTCGCTTTTCTCGCGCTAACCATCCAGNCAGCACTTTCACCAGATTTTCTGCTGACGGTGATAGAATACGGTAAAACACCCGGCTTGATGTCTTATTATGCCACCAGCATGTCTTTGGTGGGGGTAGGCCCTGTTTTCATGCTGATGACATATATTTTTATTGTTAATTGTAGGGGCATTTTTGAAGCGTTTTGGATCGATTCAAAACGTCTAAAAGATTAGGGTTTTTTAATATATAACCCAAATGGATGTGAAGTGGATTATGCGCCGAATGTGCGGGGTACATGACGCCTGTCAAACATATTTATAGCATCCAAAGCCGGTAGGAAAACACAGAACCCGCCGTCGAGTTGGCTGCGGGTATGGCGCTTTGCCAAAACGGCAAGCGCTGTTTTTGGACTTGCTATCAGCCATCGCAAACTCTTATTGTGCAGTTCTAAAGCGGGTGTAGCTCAGTTGGTAGAGCACGAGCTTCCCAAGCTCGGGGTCGCGGGTTCGAACCCCGTTGCCCGCTCCATTCATTCTATGGCTTTTTCGGCTGATTTGGCGTTTTTTAGCGGCAGATGCCGTGGCAAAGGCAGTTTTTCATAACCCCAACAAAAGGACTATTTCCATGACCGATCCGGTTATTTTTCAAAAGTCACCAATGCCAATCGAAGTTGAAGAAGGCAAAACCTATTTTTGGTGTGCCTGTGGCAAAAGTGCCAAACAGCCTTTTTGCGATGGCAGCCACAAGGATACAGGCATTGCGCCGGTAAAAATTACCGCTGAGGCAACCAAAAAGATGTTTTTCTGTGGGTGTAAAGCATCGGCAAAGGCTCCGCTTTGCGATGGCAGCCATAACAAGCTTTAAAAAACGGCCGCCGATCTGATGTGATTGGCACGGGCTTTGGCTTATGCCAACCAGCAATGGTCATGAGGCCAATGGTCATGAGGCCACATAGATAAACAGCCCCGCTTTGCCAAGCCGGGCTGTTTTGGTTTGCAAGGCTTTAAGATTTTCTTCTGCCAGATTTTTTCGGCCAGATTTTTGCCTACCAAATCCTTTGCAGCTGATTAGCGCAGATGCGCCGCCAAGAACGTATGCGTTCTCGCCCATGCAAGCGCGGCATCATCCTCGTCATAGCGGCCGCCAGTCGGATTGGCAAAGGCATGACCTGCAGTATACCAATGCGTTGTCATCAAATCGCTTTTGCCAGCTTGGGCAAGGTTTTTTTGAAAAGCGCCAACCATCTCTGGATTGATGGATTTATCCAAAGTGCCAAAATGACCAAGAAGCGGCGCATTCAGTTTTTGCAGACTGTCAGCATTGGCGGTAACGCGCCCATAATAGATCACCGCGGCATCAAGCTTGGTATTTAATGCGGCTGACAGGCTCCACCCACCGCCGAAACACCAGCCAAGCGTGGCAACTTTGCCATTGCCATTGGCCTTGGCCCAATCGACCCATGCAGCAATCGTTGCATTGGCTTCACTGGCCTTAACAGCCTTGGTTTGGGTTTTGGCTTCGTCACGATTGGTGGCAACCGACCCGTTAAACAGATCGATGGCAATCGCATGAAATCCCTTAGCACGGATATCTTCGGCCATGGTTTTGATATTGTCGTTCAAGCCCCACCATTCATGGATCAAAATGACCACTGGTGCGTCCTTTTTATCAGCCTCGGCAAAATAGGCGCTGACCGTGCGGCCATCTGCGGTTGTTTGTTTGATGGAAACGCCCTTTGCGGCTTGCGCCTCGGCAAGATCAACATTGGCAAGAATCGTGGCAAGTGGTAGCGCCAGCGCGCCGGCAAGAAACAACCGCCGGTCAGTTGGTGATACCGATGGTCGCGACAGATCATTCGGATCACAATTTTCCAGATCACACATCTTATTCATCTCCATTCAAAAAAGATTGCGAAAAACATCAAAACCAGTCTGTTGCAAAAACTGCCGGATGATGATTTGACGCCTAATCCTAGGCCTTTTGAATGGTGCTGCAAATGCGCAAATATCCAAATGATGAAAAAACTTTGCGTATGATTTGGGCTTTGTGAACAGTCTTAATCAAACCGATGGCGAGTAAAGCTTGAACAAATTGGCAAAGCCATGTATACGCTGGCGCAATCCTAATTTTTACGCGGCAAGCGCGACCGGCGGANCGGTTGGTGCTAGCCAGCGTAACCTTCCTCGCAAACGTCAGTGCGAGAGACCCTAATTCAATTTTGAGGAGTATTCTAATGAAGCTATCCAATTTTTCAGGAAAAACAATCGCCATTATGGTGGCAAGCGGTTTTGATGAGACCGGCTTTATCGCCATCCAACGCGCCATGATGAATGCTGGTGCGAAATTAAGAATTGTTTCTCGGGAAGCTGGATTAACAAATGCATGGAATGGCACTGGCTGGGGCATGTCCTATCCGGCCGATTCAACCTTATCGACAGCGCTGGCGATCGATTATGATGCGCTGATCGTACCGACTGGCAACCGCCATGTTGAGAGCCTGAAAAATGAAGTTCACGCCAAGCGCGTTTTGCGGGCGTTCCTGCGCGAAGATATGCCGGTTCTGCTTCAAGGTGATGCGGTTGCGCTATTGTCATTGATCGATGAAGCTGCCGAGCGGACAAAAGCTGAAGGTGATGATTCGGCTCCTGTTATTGACCGTAATCTTGTGACAGTATCGGTAGCATCGGAACAGCTGGAAGAGCTATCAGCCTTGAATGGTGTGATGGAAATTGCCGAAGCTGAAAGCCGCGCCGCCTGAAACCAATAGGGTAACGACCGATATGGCCTCTTCTGACAAACCTGTTGTAACCAAACTGCCATCGCCCTGCGTGTCGATCTGTCAGATGGATCCGCAGGACGGTGTTTGTCTTGGCTGTTATCGGACACGCGCCGAAATTGCCGCATGGCGGAGCATGGATCAAGATGATCAGTTGGTTTTGCTGGATATTCTTCGCGATCGGCGGGCAAAGGCAACGGGCGTCGCACGGCGTCCTTCACGGCGCAATGTGAAACGTCTTAGCATCTAGCCTGTCACAGATGATGTGNTGGCGGGTGTGATGGTGGCCGGGTGATGGCCGCAGCACCGGTTGGCAAGGAACCCAAAAGCAATGAGTAATATTTTATCCGATCTGATTGACCAACAAGGCTGGTGTGTTGCCGATGGTGCCACTGGAACCAATCTGTTTGGTCGTGGCCTCGAAACCGGATATCCACCCGAATTATGGTCGGTTGAACGTCCGGATGATATTTTGTGGCTTCATGGCAGTTTTCTTGAAGCCGGATCAGATTTGATCCTGACCAACAGCTTTGGCGGCACTGGATTCAGGCTAAAACTTCATGAATCGCAAGATCGTGTCCGCGAGCTGAATATTGCCGCGGCGCAATTGGCGCGTAAAGCGGTCGAGAGTCATTTTGCCAAAAGTGGAAAACGCGCCATCGTTGCCGGATCAATGGGGCCAACGGGCGAGCTGTTTGAACCGCTTGGCAAATTAACGCATAGCGCCGCTGTTGCCGGTTTTGCCGAACAGGCCCAAGCGCTTGCCGAGGGCGGAGTTGACGTATTATGGATTGAAACCATGTCGTCAAATGAAGAAGTGGCCGCCGCGATCGAAGCGGCAAAACCCACTGGCCTGCCGATTTGTGCAACCATGACATTTGATACGGCAAGCCGGTCAATGATGGGGGTGATGCCAGCCGATTTTGCCGATTTTGCCACTGCCGCAGGTGCCAGCTTCATTGGTGCCAATTGCGGTATCGGACCGGCTGAATTGCTGCATTCGGTAAGCGGTATTCTGGCGCAATCGGGTGATTTGCCCGTGGTGGCCAAGGGCAATTGCGGCATCCCTGCCTATGTTGAGGGCGCAATCCACTATCATGGAACCCCTGAATTGATGGCTGATTATGCGCTGTTTGCGCGCGATATGGGTGCGAAAATCATTGGCGGCTGTTGTGGCACGAGCCCAGCTCATGTTGCCGCAATGACCGCCGCGCTGGCAGCGACCCCAAAACGGCCATTTGATGAAGCGGCCATGACCGCCGCGCTTGGCACGGCATGGGCTGATGTGAATATCAATAATGCAGGTGGTGATGACCGGCGCGGTCGGCGTGGGCGTCGCCGTTCGTCATAAAACGGACAAATGACCCTGAATAANGGGNATNTGAACCGAAAGCCGGTTGCGTCAATGCCGCAATCTTTGCATACTCGCCGCGTTTTTGATGGCNGCTTTCAAAGCGGCGATTGATCCGATTATCGCAGTTTATTGGCCATTCGCTGGTCATTCTTAACGGAGCCTTAGATCATGCATGCCTACCGATCCCATAATTGCGTCGAATTGACCGAAGCCAATGTTGGCCAGCAGGTAAAATTATCTGGCTGGATTAACCGCAAACGCGATCATGGCCAGCTTGTCTTTGTTGATCTTCGTGACCATTACGGCCTAACCCAATGTGTTGCCGATTCATCCGATGCCAGCTTTGCGCTTGTCGAGGCCACGCGGCTTGAGTCAGTCGTTACCGTTACCGGCACCGTTCTAAAGCGTAGTGACGAGACGATCAACGCATCATTGCCAACCGGCCAGATTGAAGTTCGCATCGAAGCATTTGAAGTGCAATCGGCGGCCGACACATTGCCATTACAAGTGAATTCGGATGAAGATTCAGGCGAGGAAACACGGCTTCGCTATCGCTATCTTGATCTTCGGCGCGCGCGCCCACACGCCAATATCATGTTGCGTGCCAAAATCATTCAATCGATCCGTGCCCGCATGGTGGCGCAGGATTTCACCGAATTCCAAACACCAATTCTGACCGCTTCATCGCCTGAAGGCGCGCGTGATTTTCTGGTGCCAGCCCGCCTTCATCCGGGCAAATTCTATGCTTTGCCGCAGGCACCACAGCAGTTTAAACAGCTGATCATGGTTAGCGGCTTTGACCGTTATTTTCAGATTGCCCCTTGTTTTCGCGATGAAGATAGCCGCGCCGATCGTAGCCCGGGCGAATTCTACCAGCTTGATCTTGAGATGAGCTTTGTTGAACAGCANGATGTGTTNGCCGCTGTCGAGCCGGTGATCAAAGGCGTTTTTGAAGAATTTTCCGACAAAATTGTCGATACTGATTTTGTGCATATTCCATTTGCGGATTCGATGCTGAAATATGGCAATGACAAGCCGGATCTGCGGATTCCGTTTGAAATTAGCGATGTAACCGATATTTTCCGCGGATCTGATTTTTCAATCTTTGCCAAAAATATTGAAAAAGGCGCGGTTGTGCGGGCGGTTCCGGGGCCGAAATGTGGAAGCCGTGCGATTGCCGACCGGATGAATAGCTGGGCGCAAGGCGAAGGCGCGCCCGGAATGGGCTATATTATCTATGGTGAAGGCGAGGCGCGCGGCCCGGTTGCCAAAGCGCTTGGCGCTGAAAAGGCCGAAGCGATCCGTGTTGCGACGGGTGTTGGCGATGGTGATGCGGTATTTTTCGCTTGTGCGCCTGCGGATGAAGCGGCCAGCCTTGCCGGACGCGCCCGCGTGAAAATTGGCCAAGATCAGGATTTGATCGATAAAAACCTGTTCCGTTTTGCATGGATTGTCGATTTCCCGATGTTCGAAGCCGATCCGGTTACCGGCAAGATTGATTTCTCGCATAACCCCTTTTCAATGCCACAAGGCGGCATGAAAGCGCTTGAAGAACAAGACCCGCTAACCATCAAAGCTTGGCAATATGATCTTGTTTGTAATGGCGTGGAACTGTCATCAGGTGCGATCCGGAACCATCTTCCCGAAGTGATGTATAAAGCCTTCGAAATCGCCGGCTATCCAAACAGCACGGTTGATGAAAAATTTCCGGCGATGATCAACGCATTCCGCTTTGGCGCGCCGCCGCATGGCGGTATTGCACCCGGTATTGACCGGATGGTGATGCTGATTGCCGACGAGCCGAATATCCGTGAGGTTATTCTGTTCCCGATGAATGGCAAGGCCGAGGATCTGATGATGGCAGCCCCGTCTGACGTTGATGAATCGGCGCTTGCCGAACTGCATATCCGGCGCGTGCCACAGATCAAGAAAAAGGACTAGCTTTGCGCGGTTAGATGGTTTGCCGGTGATGTGATTCGCCATGCAAAAGCGCGAGTAAACAGCCAAGAAGCACCACGGCACCCGCTTGATGCATGCCGCCAAGCGCAACTGGCACGCCATGAAGAAGCGTGACAATGCCAAGGATGAATTGCGCCACAATCGCGCCAAGCACCAGATTGCCCCGCAGATGCAAGCCATGGCGGCGCGCTTTTAGTGCCAACACAACCACCGCGCCAAAGGTCACGGCGGCGATCCAGCGGTGATGAAATTGTGCCGAAGCTGGGTTTTCAAATGGATCAAGCCACCCCGCTTCGCCATATTCGACCGGCACAAGCCCATTGCCCATTAGCGGATAGTGATTATAGAGCAATCCGGCATCCATACCGGCAACAAGCGCACCGGCAAGAATGGTGATGCTAACCAAGGCCAGACTTGCCATGCCATGACCTTTTGGCGATTTGGCGCGGCCATCGCGAAGGTCAAAACCCGTCCAGATCAGAAGGCTGAAAATCACCAGTGCAACAGCAAGATGCGAGGCCAGCCGATATTGTGAAACGCTGGCCTGTTCGGTCAGGCCGGACTTGACCATCCACCAGCCAACAACGCCCTGAAAGCCGCCAAGACATAATAATAAAGTAAGCCGNAATCCAAACCCTTGCGGCACGCGCCCGCTGATCACAAAAANCAAAAATGGCAGGCCAAAGGCAAGGCCCAGCAACCGACCCCAAAGCCGGTGAAAATATTCCCAAAAGAAAATATTCTTAAACGCGGCAAGCGACATGCCGAAATTCAGCTGCTGATATTCGGGCGATGCCTGATATAGCTGATAGACCCGATCCCATTCAGCCGCATTCAATGGCGGCAAGGTTCCGATCAAGGGACGCCATTCCACCATTGAAAGACCCGAGCCGGTTAGGCGCGTCACCCCGCCAATCACCACCATAATGGCCACAAGCAAGGCCATGCCAAAAAGCCATTTCGTGACCAGCTTGTCGCTGTGGGGGCTGGCATTGCGCGAGATCCAGTGGGGTGATGCGTGGGTCATGAAACCAACCTGAAAATGAAAGAACGATAATCCATATGGNCGTTTCTATATCAAGCCACAAGGGGGCTGCAAATTGGCGCATTGCCGCAGGGGGGCGCTGGCAATCAATGATCAAACCCAAAGCGCGATGCGATCAGCTTTTGTCAGAAATACNGAAAAAAGAAATAAATTGCATTAAATAAATCAAATAGAAATTAAATTTCTTTTCAGTTCAAATATGCTTTGAAATTAAAAAAATATACCNAATTTCAGAATCGTGATCGGGTTTTGACGCTTTTGTTTTGACCATTGCTGCCCCTCACTGTCTTTCGGATAAGCCTTGCAAAGGATTGATGATGTTATCGCAATTTCCAATTTTTCTGGATCTGCACCAAACCCCGCCATTGGTGATTGGTGACGACTCCGGATTGGCTGCCAAGCTGCGGCTTTTGCGAAAGGCCGCGCCGATTGTCGATGTGATGGTCAGCCATCATGCGGAATGGCCTGATCAGTTTGCCGATGATTCGGGCGCGCGGTTCCACCGGCTTGGCAAAGATGTTTTGTCGGAGCGCGATCATGAGTCGNGGCGCGATCATGACCAGCCCGCGCTTTTGCATGATTCGATNAAAGGGCGGCCATTGGTGATTCTTGAAACGGGTGATGCGATATTAAATCGTGCCTTGGTCGCAACCGCACGCCATTATGGTGTGCCGGTNAATGTGCCTGATCAAATTGATTTATGCAGTTTTTATNTGGCGTCGATTGTTGATCGCGCGCCGCTGGTGATTGCCATTTCCACTTCGGGTCAAGCGCCGGTTCTAGGGCAGGTAATTCGCGCCCGGCTTGAATCAATGCTGGCACCGCATTACGGCAAGCTGGCCATTTATCTAAACCAATTGCGGCCGCGTCTTGCCGGTTTAGCGCCCGCTTGGCGTCGCCAATTACAGCGCCAGATTATCACCGGGCCGGTTGGCCATGCGATCTTGCAAAATGATCCTCATCACGCCGATCAACTGTTGGATGTGATTCTGGAAAAGGGCGTTGATAGGGCTGATGATAAAGCTGGCCATTTTGCCGTTATCGGTTATGGCAGCGGTGATGTGACGCTTTTATCACTTGGTGCTGGCGAGGCAATTCGGGGCGCGGATCTGGTATTTCATGATCAACAAACCCCTGCCGATATTCTGGAAATCGCCCGCCGCGAAGCCAGCTTTATCAAAACCGATGATGCGCTTAGTGTGANCGATCTTGCTGGCTATCTTTTTGGCCATCTTGTCGACCATTGCGGTGATGCGACAAAGCTGGACAAAAATATAGTCTGGCTTGGTGCCGGTTATAGCGAGGCGCATCAGATGCTTCTTGTCCATCTTCGGTCATTGGGTGTGACGGTTGATTATTGGCCAGCAGCACAGCCTGCCGCGATTGATGATTTGCCCGTTTTATTACCGACCAACCGCAACAAAATGGCGCGGGTAAAAGCTGGTTTGGCCAGCAAAATAATCAAGGCGCCAATGGCCAGCCTGCCCGCCGCCGATAGGCTTCGCCAATGGCGCGGTCATTTTCAGGCCAAATTCCATGATGGTGACAGGCCATGACCAAGATCAATGACAGCAAGGCTGGCTCCATGCCGGTTTTATTAACTGCCAACCGCCTGACCGATGGTGTGGTGTTATGGATGACTGGCGATACAAGCTGGAGCGAAAACCATGATGACTCGGTGGGGTTTACCGGTGTTGGCCTCGTGAAGGCACGCGATCAAGCCAAAGCCGATTTTGCGAATCAGCGCATCATTAGCCTTTATGAAATCACCATAGATGGCACCGGCAAACATTCGGCGCGTGAACAGATTCGTGCGGCCAAAGGGCCATCAATTCAGCCGCCGCGTGATCGGCACAATCAGGGGGGCAGCAATGTATAAATATGACAATCTTGACCAATCATTTTTGCAAAGCCGTTCGGCGCAATTTCGTGATCAGGTTCAGCGCCGTCTCAGCGGGGCATTAAGCGAAGATGAATTTAAACCATTGCGGTTGCAAAATGGTCTCTATCTCCAGCTTCATGCCTATATGTTGCGGGTGGCGATTCCCTATGGTGTTTTGTCATCGGATCAACTTCGCGGTCTGGCCGGTATTGCGCGTGACTTTGATCGCGGCTTTGGCCATTTTACCACACGCCAGAATATCCAGTTCAATTGGATCAAGCTTGTCGAGGCACCGGATATTCTTGATCGGCTTGCTGCCCTTGATATGCATGCCATCCAGACATCGGGCAATTGCATTCGCAATACAACAACCGATCCGCTTGCCGGTGCAGCGCATGACGAAATTGCCAATCCGCTTGGCTGGTGCGAAATCATCCGCCAATGGTCAACGCTTCATCCCGAATTTGCCTTTCTGCCGCGGAAATTCAAAATTGCGGTTTCGGCTGGCGCCACCGATCGGGCGGCAACGGGGTTTCATGATATCGGGCTTCGTATGATCAAAAACCGTGGCGGCGAAATCGGCTTTCGGGTTTTGGTTGGTGGCGGCCAAGGCCGAACCCCGCGCGCCGCGCAAGTGCTGAATGCGTTTTTGCCAACGCGCCATCTTTTATCTTATCTCGAGGCNATCCTGCGCGTNTATAATGCGGCTGGCCGCCGCGATAATATCTATAAGGCGCGAATCAAGATATTGGTTGAGGCAATGGGCATTTCGGCATTTGCCGATGCGGTGAATGGTGAATGGCTTGGGCTGCAATCCAATCAATCCAATGGGCTTGATCTGCCGATTGCCGAACAGAATCGAATCTTGGCGCATTTTGCCCCGCCGGTTTTAAAGCCGGTTCGTGATGGTAGCGCCGAGGTCTTGGCGCGGCGGCGGGCGGATGCTGGTTTTGATCATTGGGCGGCAAGCAATATTCACCCGCATTGGCACCCGGGCTATAGCTCGGCAAGCGTGTCACTGAAACAGATTGGTCGCCCGCCAGGTGATGCGTCAGCATCTGAAATGATGGCCATTGCCGATCTTGCCGATCAATTTGGCCGTGGTGAATTACGCATTACCTATACGCAAAATATCATCATTCCGCATATCAAGCTGATTGATTTGCCAGCGTTCTATGACGGGTTGGTTAAAGCGGGGCTTGCCGGTGCTGAAGAGGGGTTGATTGGCGATATCATCGCCTGCCCCGGGCTTGATTATTGCAATCTTGCCAATGCGCGGTCATTGCCGGTTGCCGACCGTATTTTTGCGCGGTTTGATGATCC
>JGI26086J50260_1002312_pt1 | contig 10310 bp, 9 predicted proteins | sample SaaInl3SG_22_DNA_FD_50260 | JGI IMG/M metagenome (IMG submission 50260)
AGGGTCACGATGATACGTGAGCCTGTTGAGCCAATGGGGTGGCCTTGGGCACACGCACCGCCATGGACGTTGACCTTTGCATGGTCAAGGTCGAACGCGCGCATCGACAGCATGGTCACCATAGCGAATGCTTCGTTGATTTCCCACAGGTCTACGTCTTCTGCGCTCCATCCCGTTTTCGCGAGGAGCGCTTCAATCGCACCAACGGGTGCGAGAGTAAATTCTTCAGGCGCTCTGCTGAATCGGCTATGCGCCACGATGCGCGCCATNGGGGTTAGGTTGTGTTGGGCGATCGCCGCTTCGCCGGCGATGATTAACGCGCTGGCTCCGTCGGAGATAGAGCTAGAATTTGCGGCGGTAATCGTTCCGTCTTTAGCAAAGGCGGGGCGGAGGCTTGGAATTTTTTCTGCGTTGCCTTTGTGTGGCTGCTCATCATCGGTTACCTGATGTTCGCCTTTGCGCGTCTTAACCGTGACAGGCGCGATTTCAGCATGCAGTTTGCCTGAGTCGATGGCAGCCTTGGCTCGGGTGAGGCTTTCAATGGCAAACGCGTCCATTTCCTCTCGAGTAATGCCGTGCTCGTCGGCGGTGCTTTGAGCAAATCCGCCCATTGGCCCGCCTGTGTAAGCATCCTCAAGACCATCGAGAAACATATGGTCGTATATTTTTGCGTGGCCTAAACGTACCCCTTTGCGACCGCTAGGGAGGATTTGAGGCGCATTAGTCATGCTTTCGAGACCACCGGCGATCACGACTTGATTCGTTCCCGCCTTAATACTGTCGATCGCATAAATTGCGGCCTGCATGCCACTGCCACACGCTTTGTTAACGGTTACTGCGCCCGCGCTGCTGGGGATGCCTGCGCCGAGCATAGCCTGTCTCGCAGGGCACTGCTTGAGACCCGCCGGTAATACGCAGCCCATGAAGACTTCGTCCACAGAGCCAGCGGCTAGGCCTGTGCGATCAAGTGCAGCCTCAATGGCTATTGAGCCAAGTTCAGTGGCGGCTACATCAGCTAGATCGCCAAGCAGTCCACCCATGGGCGTGCGAGTGCCGCCAACAATATAGATCGAGTCACTCATTCTTAGTCTCCGTGCGTGTTCGAACAATTTAAGGTGACGCATTTAGCCACAGGCCGTCCGGCGGCTCAATGTTCGTAAGGGCTATATGGAAAAAGATTTTCCCCGAACAGCTTCGCGGAATTGCCGAGGGCTGACCCCCGCATGAAGGCGAAAGCACTGCGCAAAGTGTGATGAGTCTTGAATACCCACTGCCCACCCAATTTCTGCAATTGGCAAATTGCTATGGTGCAGTAGCCCCTTCGCTTCTTCCATTCTGAGATTGTTGATGTAGCTACTTGGGGTCACACCTAGTGCGGCCTTAAATCGCCGATTAAAAGTGCGCGGATTCAGTTCGACGAGTCGAGAGAGTGCGTTTAAATCGAGGCGATCTTTGAAGTTATTTTGCAGGTAGATTTGAGCATCAAGAATCTTTTCATCATCATGACTCTCACCCAGTTCGCCGAGTTCATGCGGCGTAAATCGGCGTCGAATTTCGGGCGAGAACTGATTTTCGATGGCGGTTGCACTTTTTAATGAGAAGAGCGAGGTGGCGAGGTACACCATCAGGTCGGCGATCGAATTCACTGAGCCGACGCAAAAGAGTCCGTTGCTTTGTGTAATGAGTCGATCTCGTCGCAGTTTAACGAGTGGAAATTTGCAAGAGAAATCGTCGAACCAATGCCAGTGGGTGGTAGCGACCCGATTGTCGAGGAGACCGGTTTCTGCGAGTAAATAACTACCGGTCCCGACACTGCAAATCGTAGTTCCACGTGCCGCTGCAGTCGTTATCAGGTCGAGTTGCCACCGTTCTTCTTTCAATACCCGATGAGGATTGCGCCAGATCGCCGGTATCAGCAGCACGTCGGCGCTAACGTCGGGATCAAAACCTTGACTTGCTATCGACAGACCATCGGCGAGCTCAATGTTACCCGGCTCTTTCGCCATTACGTGCAGAGAAACTGACTGCCTAGGTCGAGTGTGATTCGCCTGTGCGGCCGCACGCAGTATTTCTACTGGGAGAGTCATTGAGGTGGCGAGCATCCTCGGGTGCGCTAAGGTCACAATATTGAGGTGTTGTTTTTTGATTGGCCCGGGCATTGTGACTAAATACTCATAAAAGTTGTCTATATAGGCATAATATAGATTTTTCGTAGCCATACAATGCCGCGAATCAAATTTCAAAGCGTTGGAGAAGTTATTAATGTTGGGCTTGCCTATCATTGTTGCGGCCGGAGGGATTAACAGCGCCGGACGCAGCTCGCATCGACACAACTTTAAGCGGCTTGTTGTCGACGGACTGTCCGCGCAGCAGCGCGATGAGACCCACTCATCGCTTGCGCAATTAATGGCTACTGCCGACCGGCAGGAACAACTTGATGGCACCTTGATCCGAGGTATTGAGTCCTCGCATTTTGATCCCACCGCAGTGCCGTTTGCTCGCAGAGTTACCTTAGGCGGGGACGTCAGCGCAACTGTATCGGCAACGCAATACGTTGACGGTATCAACCCTCAGCATCGCCCCGTGCAAGGTGATGGACGCCGTGTACAGATAGCGATTGATACAGACACTGAGATTCTGCTTCCTGGAAGTCGATCATTTGAAGTGAGCGCAGCGGGGCAGTTGCCGACAGGATTTGATCCGGGCGCTATTTACCCCTCACGAAATCATCCTCGTGGTTTACAAATGAGTGTTTTTGCTGCGTCCGATGCGCTGGCCGATCTTGGTATCGACTGGTCAGACGTTATGGATCGGGTAGCGCCTGATGCGGTGAGCGTCTACATGAGTAGCTCCATGGGACAACTTGATGACGCGGGTACCGGCGGCATGCTCCAAGCGCGAGCGCTGGGGAAAAAAGCAACCTCCAAGCAATGCCCGTTGGGTTTTGCCGAAATGCCAGGCGACTTTTTAAACGCTTATGTATTGCGGTCAATGGGCCAAACGGGGCCCACGGTAGGCGCATGCGCAACGTTTCTTTATAACCTGCAGCGTGGCGTTCTTGACATTCGCTCTGGGCGTGCTCGGGTTGCCATAATTGGAGCGGCAGAAGCCCCGATCTTGCCCGAAATCATGGAGGGCTATATTGCAATGGGAGCGCTGGCGACTGACAAGGCCTTGCGCCAGTTAGATGGTTGGCCTCCGAACAAGCTATCGATGCACGTCGCGCCTGCCGTCCATTTGGAGAGAATTGCGGCTTCACCATGGCTGAGTCTGCGCAGACAGTTGTGTTAATGGATGACGCGCTTGCGCTTGAATTGGGGGCGCCGCTACTCGCAGCCGTGCCTGATGTTTTTGTTCATGCTGATGGCGCTAAGAAATCGATTACTGGGCCGGGAGCGGGGAATTTTATTACCGTCGCTAGGGCTGCTGCAGCGGCTCAAGCGATCATGGGCGAGCAACGCATGCGAGCCGGCGGTATGATACAGGCGCATGGTACAGGCACTCCGCAGAACCGTGTGACCGAATCTGAGATTTTCAGTCGGGTAGCACAGGCTTTTGGTGTCAATGAGTGGTCTGTGGTCGCGATAAAGAGCCATATTGGACATTCACTGGGCGCGGCGGCAGGTGATCAATTGTCGGCAGCGCTCGGTATTTGGGAGACAGGTTTGCTCCCTGCAATTAACACTATCGATGGCATCGCAGACGACGTGTCTGACGAGCGATTAAAGTTTGTTCTGGAGACCACGGCCGCTGACGCGCCCGATTACTCGCTGGTAAACAGCAAGGGATTTGGTGGTAACAACGCGACGGCAGTGCTGCTCAGCCCGTCGGCGACCCTTGAGCTTCTCAATGCGCACCATGGCAACACCGCCATGACAAAGTGGCGAGCGAGTGCTGAAGCTGTTCAGAGCGAACGTCAAGCAATTGAATCTGAACGCTTGGCCGGGACTTGGGCTCCTACCTACGTGTTTAACGAGGGCGTTGTTGAGGCAGACGCGGTGAGCCTCACCGAAAAAACCTTAACGTTGGGGGAGCAAACAATCGATCTTGCGACTCAAATGCCCCAAGGTTGGTCGCTTAATTGAACCCATAAGGCTTCGGACTTGCTATCCTTCGGATCTTGATACATTGCCCGAAGGGTTTATTCATGTCGATTATCGATGCGCTGACAACGCGTAATGCTCATCCTCGCGTGCAGTCTCCAGGGCCGAGTGCCAGTGAACTGGATAAAATTCTCAGTGCTGGCCTGCGCGCCCCAGACCATGGCCACCTGCGTCCCTGGCGTTTCGTAACGGTAACAAATGATGCCCGGCAACGGCTGGGAGATCTGTTTGCAGAGACTTTGCTGCTCAGTAATCCGGAGACGCCAGACGCGCAAATCGACAAGGCGCGCGCCGCGCCACTTCGTGCTCCACTCATTATTGCCGGCTTGCTCAACTATCAAGTTCATCCGAAAATACCGCGCGTCGAGCAGGTAGCCGCTGTGTCAGCCGCACTCTATGGCATGTCGTTAGCGGCTGATGCCCTGGGCTATGGATGTGTATGGCGCACCGGTACTTATGCGCGTGACCCATTAGTGATTTCGGCGCTTGGCGGTGCACCCGCAGATGAAGTTATTGGGTTTTTGTATATTGGTACTCGAACAGGGGATGCGAAACCATTGCCTGAAGTGTCGAGTGAAAAATACGTCAGCCAGTTTTAGTTTTATTCGATGCACTGTGAAGCCTCGTGCTTTTAAAAAGTGCAACGCTGCTAGATGTTAAAATAAGGAATGCCTTGCTTTGCCGGCACGGTGTGTTCAAAAACGAGAGGAATTATTGATGAGCGAAGTGCCTGCATTTTCCACATTAAATCTGATGTTGTCCGATAACATTTTGGACGTTCAGCTAAATCGCCCTGAGAGCGCGAATGCGATGAACGCTGAGATGTGGGTGGAAATCCAGCAAGCATTTGAGTGGGCGGACAGTTGTCCTAATGTGCGCGTCGTTATTTTATCCGGCGCCGGCAAACATTTTTGCGCAGGCATTGACCTGAGCATGTTTCAGGACATCTTGTTTGAGCACAAGGATCCTGCGCGCGCGAGTGAAATGTTTGTGACACACGTGCGGCAGCTACAGCAAAACATTAAAGCATTAAGAGATTGCCGTAAGCCCGTTCTGGCAGCCATGCACGGCGCTGTTGTCGGCGGCGCCATCGACATGACGTGCTATGCAGATATGCGTTACGTGGACGCCACTGCAAAATTTTGCGTAAAGGAAATCGACATCGGCATTGTTGCTGATGTAGGCACCTTGCAGAATCTCCCCAGCTTAATAAGCGAGGGATTGGTGCGCGAGTTAGCGTACACGGGGCGATTGATGATGCCGGATGAGGCGCTTGCGGCTGGGCTGGTGAATCGGGTGTTTGAGGACAGAGATTCGCTTGTTGCTGGCGTACGAGAAATTGCAAAGACTATTGCCGAGAAGTCACCGCTTGCTATACGCGGCACAAAGCAGGTGATTAACTATACCCGCGATCATTCAATTGAAGATGGCCTTGAGTATGTTGCTCTTTGGAATGCGGCAATGATGAGCAAGTTCGATGTGCAGGAAGCGATGGCAGCGACGCTTGAAAAGCGAGTGGGTAACTTTGAAGATTGACGCATGACGACTAAATTTCTGACCCAGCGGATACTGCCCGGTCCTACGTGGCTACACTTTTTACTGCTAGGCGCGGCACTGCATTTTTTAGTAGTGTCATTCTTTCCACCGCCGCCGCCTGTGATTGGCCCGCCCAATATTGGACGATTGCAGCTGCTTTATGACGGCTATGCGCGTATGGCAGGTGAGCAGCCTAATGCTGCGCAGATTGAACGTTTCATTGATAAAGAGCTACGCGAAGAGATGCTTTTTCGTGAGGCGATTGAAGCGGAGCTATTTCTCGATGACCCCGCAGTTGTCCAACGTTTAATTCGCAACATTCTGTTTCTTTTCCCCGATAACTCATGGTCAGATACAGAGCGTGTAGAGCGAGGCTTGGCGCTTAATATGCATTTGACCGATGAAGTGGTTCGTCGGCGCCTCGTCCAAATGATGGAGCAGCTACTCATCGCTGCACAGAATTTGGAACCCCCCACACACGCGGAGCTTTTAGCGTTTTTTGAAACGAATCGCGATGAGTTTCTCGCGCCTGCACGAGTCTCATTTGAGCATGTGTTTTTGGGTGATATGGGGCCCCGCGAGGTAGAGACTATTTATGCGCAAGTGGTCAATGAAAAGCTCTCACCCAAGCAAGCCCTGTCATTGGGCACTGCGTTTTTGGAGGGCTATCGGTTTGACGATTTTCGATGGCGGGACATCGAAGGGCGTTTCGGCAGTGCGTTCAGTGCGGCTCTTGAAGAAAGAGTAGGTATCGACCACTCGGGATGGGTGGGTATTGTCCCCTCGGTGTTCGGAACCCACTTAGTGTTCGTTAGTGACTATCGCCCTGCCTATCCTCAACCTTTTGAGGAAGTGCGCGGTGACATTCGGTGGCAGGTTACGAATGAGCGGGACCAGGCTGCGCTCGATACGGCGATTGAAGCGATGATGAATAAATATGAGGTGCGTCGCTCATGAGGCGCGCGTTGATTTTACTGTTGCTCGTTATTCCCGCGTTGTCGTGGGCGCACCGATTTGCACCTTCCTCGCTAAATATCGAAGAATTGCCATCGGGCGAGCTGGCCGTCCGCTGGAAAACACCCATTCAGTTAGTGAGTGATATTCCGCTTGTGCCCGTACTTCCTGAGAGTTGCGAGGTGATTGAAGCATCGCCTTTTGTACCCGAGGGAACGGGCAAGCTCAGGCAAAGTATTTACCGGTGCGCGCAAGGCTTGGTCGGTCAGTCGATCGAAATCTCGGGGCTAGGGGTTAATCAGTCTTCAGCGTTGGTAACCGTTGTTTTACAGGATGGCGTGTCTCATCAGGCGGTACTTACTGACCAAGATTCTAGCTTTGTTGTACCCGAAACGCCTGATCACTTGTCGGTCGTTGGTCGCTACAGCGTACTGGGTGCCGAGCATATCTGGGCCGGACTCGATCACTTGTTATTTGTATTGGGCTTATTACTACTGGTGAGTGGTGGTAGACGGTTAATCTACACCATTACTGCGTTTACCGTTGGTCACAGCGTTACGCTAGCAATGGTGACGTTGGGCTTATTTGATTACCCAGTCGCGTTTGTCGAGTTTTTGATTGCGGTATCAATCTTTGCGCTGGCGATTGAGCTGACGCGTTCCTCGGGACACTCTCGACTGTGGCGACGCCCCTGGCTGTTGGCCGGAGGCTTTGGTTTGCTGCATGGGATGGGGTTTGCCGGTGCGCTTGCGGAGACGGGTTTGCCGCAGACGAATATCCCGCTGGCANTGCTCTTTTTCAATATTGGCATTGAGTTGGGCCAATTGGCATTCATAGCTGTCTTGCTATTGTTTGCTCGCGTAGCTGCCCGATGGTCTATTAGTAGCAACCCGGTGATTGTTCAATCACCGGTATTGCTCCTCGGCGTGCTCAGCGCCATGTGGTGCTTCGAGCGCGGACTGGCGGTTATCGCCGGCTGAGCTTATTGCTCTTTCGGCATTTGGCCGGGCCAGTTTTCCATTTTGATGAAGGGGTGCAGTGCGAGCTGTATACCCTCGTCGATGAAATCTTCATTGTCGAGCATGTCTTTACGGCGGACAAAGCCACGACCTGAGCGAGTATCAATTGCGTCTGACAAATCTATGCCGCCAATGCCTGTAAACACTTGCTCCAAATCAAAATTGTAAACGCTGATCTGAATGGATATCGCCGCAATGGGCGCTCCCCAGTCGAATTCTGCGGTAACACCATCGCCGGCGCCTCTTAGCGAGGGCTTCCGAGTGATGCCATCGTATCTGACGACTCGATTGACGCCTGATGCGATGTTAACTTCGCGTTCGATAATGTCTGTGAACACCAAGCCGTCTATATCGGTCTGCTCGCGCATTTGGTCGCGCACCGCCGTCACTAACTGCGCGAAGGTTTTTCTGTTCACACGGCCTGTCGTTGGGTCTACCGGGTCGCCATAGACCAACTTGGCATTTTCCCAGCGTTGGCTAAATTCACGCTGGGGAGCAACCGCATAGCCGTTGGCCTTGAGATACGCGGCGACGCGACCATCAATCATGGGCTCAGCACGCTCAACGTAGTTACGAGAGGGCGCTCCCAAATTTATATGGGTGATGACGAGCTTACGCATATCGCTCGCAGCGAGAAGCTCTGTCTTGAGGTCATTGATCCGTGTTGTCTCGTTAAACCCGCTGCTCGACGCGCAGCTTAGTAACGTTGTTGTAAGAGCAAGTGTGGCGGCGCGTCGCCAGTTTGTAAGTAGCCATAGACTTAATGATTGTGACATAGCAAGATTCCCTATTATTTCTGATGCCGCATGCTAACAAAGGAGAGGGGGGGATGAACAATCGATTACACGACAGTGTGCTCGGTGAAGGGCCAGATGTTGTTTTATTGCACGGACTTTTCGGTCAGGGGAGTAATTTAGGCAGTATTGCGAGGGCGCTGCAGGATGATTTTAGAGTCCACAGTCCAGATTTGCCCGATCACGGTCACTCTCCCTGGACTGATCGGCCGTGCATACAAAGTTATGCGGAGGCTATTGCTGGATGGATGAAAGAACGGAAAATNCCAATGGCGCATTTCGTTGGCCACTCGCTGGGTGGCAAAGTGGCTATGCAATTGGCCCTGAGCGAGCCGGCGCTAGTTGATCGTCTCGTTGTGGCCGATATTGCGCCTGTCGCNTACGAGCCGAGCCACCATGGCGTGTTGGAAGGGCTCGACAATGTCGCCAAAGCAAATTGTTCGTCGCGACGAGAGGCGGGGGACATTCTCCGACAGACCATCANCGAGGAGGGCGTTGTTCAGTTTCTTCTTTTGAGTTTGAAGCGCGAGAACACTGATTTTTGCGAATGGCGGCTTAACAGAGCAGGTATCGCAGAGGCCTACCATAGGTTTCGTGAGGCATTGGTTGAAAATTATCCATTCGATGGCGATGCTCTGTTTATTCGTGGCGAGAACTCTAACTATGTCCTCCCTGAGCATGAGGCGGCAATTGCCGCGCTATTTCCTCGCTATCGCTTGGAGACAATTGCGAATACCGGTCATTGGCTGCACGCCGAGCAGCCCAAGCTGTTTAACGCATTGGTACTAGAATTTTTGCGCTGAGGCGGTCTGGGTAAACGTGTGGCTCGATTTCATGCGGTCGGATTTGATGGAAACGCTCCACAGGAGCTGTGGATAATTTAGTGGATAATTTGTTTAACTGGCTCTCAACTGCGCTAAATAAGTCACAGCCGTTAGATTGGTCAATTTTTAACCAATACGGTAAAAATCAATTAAAACAATGACTTAACGGCATTGTCTTGAGTGATTTAATGGGTTTTGGGTGTAAGCTCGCATACCAGGTCGCTGAGCGGGGTGGTGTGCATAAAGTTTTATGGGCGTCAAGCAAATGACAAAAAAAATGCCCCTAATATTTTGGGGCGCTATTTTTCGTGGAGGGTGCTCGTCCTGTCGCTAATCGCCTGTGTAGACGCAGCCAACGGTGCAGGTTTCTCGAATCTCAACGGCGGACAGCTCCGGCAAAGCGGGCTTCAAATGAGACCAAATCCATTTCGCGAGGATTTCACTGGTGGGATTCTCGAGCCCTTCGATGTCATTGAGGTAGTGATGGTCGAGCTGGTCTAGCAGCGGACCGAAGGCTTGTTTGATGTCATCGAAATCCATTAGCCAGCCGGTCGCGGGGTCTATTTCACCGGTAACGGTCAGTCGGACAAAAAACGAGTGCCCGTGGAGGCGCGCACATTTGTGTCCCTCGGGTACATTTGGCAGTCGGTGTGCTGCCTCGAATCTAAAATCTTTGTAGAGCTCCACTTCAACGTTCCCCGTTTTTGTTTAATTGCGCAGTGCATAGTGAGTGAGCGCGGGAGTGTACACCCTGTTATTGCTTGGGGCTAAAAAAAATCACTACTTTACCGTTGACAGGGGAGACTTCCTCTTTATAATGCGCGGCTCTGGTTTGGGGTGATTAGCTCAGCTGGGAGAGCATCTGCCTTACAAGCAGAGGGTCGGCGGTTCGATCCCGTCATCACCCACCATCCACTCTCAGTAGTTGATGGACACAAAGCAGCAACCGATGCATTGCGCATTGTCTACCTGGAGCGGTAGTTCAGTTGGTTAGAATACCGGCCTGTCACGCCGGGGGTCGCGGGTTCGAGTCCCGTCCGCTCCGCCATTATCCTTAAAGCCGCATAACCACTCAGGTTC
>JGI26086J50260_1002319_pt1 | contig 10291 bp, 10 predicted proteins | sample SaaInl3SG_22_DNA_FD_50260 | JGI IMG/M metagenome (IMG submission 50260)
ATAGGCGCTTTCGATGTCGACCTGTTTGTGGAATTTTTCCAAGGGTTTGTTAACCACGCTAATGTGACACTGCATATCGATAATTTGCGTGGCCACAATGCTCACCACCAGGCCGAGACCGTCTTTAAAGCTTTCGGTCGGGCACTGCGTATGGCGCTTACGCGTGATCCCGCCATGGCGGGAATAACGCCTTCGACCAAGGGAGTGCTCTAAGTCCGTGTCGACAAGCGTTGCTGTTATTGATTACGGCATGGGGAATTTGCACTCAGTGGCTAGCGCACTTGAGTATGCCGGCGCAGGCGAAGTGGTCGTTAGTCATGACCCTGAAGCCATTGCACGCGCTGATCGTGTGGTATTCCCCGGTGTGGGCGCAATCCGTGACTGTATGACTGAAATAAGGCGCTTGGGCTGCGACCATTTATTAATCGACGCATTAGCAGACCGCAACAAACCTGTGCTCGCTATTTGCGTGGGGATGCAAGCCTTACTGGGCCATTCTGAGGAGAATGGCGGTGTGGAGACATTAGGCATTATCGATGGTCAGGTTCGATTCTTTGGGCATGAGCATCGCACGACCGAAGGTGAACGCTTAAAAGTGCCACACATGGGGTGGAACCATGTCGATCAGGCAATGGACCACCCACTTTGGACAGGCATACCTGATCACAGTCGTTTTTACTTTGTTCACAGTTATTGGGTCGATGCTGCCGATTCCGCTCTGGTTGCGGGCACATTTGACTACGGTGTCACCGGTGCTGCCGCACTGGCGCGTGACAACCTATTTGCCGTGCAGTTTCATCCGGAAAAGAGCATGATCTCGGACTCCGGCTACTCTCAAATTTTCTCACTTGGAACGGACAATGCTAGTTATCCCCGCGATCGATCTTAAAGACGGCCAATGCGTGCGCCTGCGTCAGGGGCTAATGGATGACAGCACGGTTTTTTCCGATAACCCCGCGGCTACAGCAACGCGTTGGGTTGAAGAAGGCGCGCGTCGCTTACATTTGGTTGATTTAAATGGCGCTTTCGAAGGTGAGCCGATGAACGCGGCCGCCGTGGAGGCGATCGCTCGAGCACACCCCAATCTGCCGATTCAAATCGGTGGTGGTATTCGCGACTTGCCGACGATCGAGCGCTACCTAAAAGCAGGCGTGAGTTACGTTATTCTCGGGACCAAAGCGGTGAAAGAGCCCGATTTTGTGCGCGCCGCGTGCCAGGCGTTTCCGGGTAAAGTCATTGTGGGCATTGACGCTAAAGACGGGATGGTGGCGACAGATGGCTGGGCTGAAGTCAGTTCGATTGCCGCCACTGAACTCGCGAAATCGTTTGAACAAGCAGGGGTGAGCGCCATTATCTACACCGATATTGCGCGCGATGGGATGATGCAAGGCGTCAATGTAGAGGCCACTTTAGAAATGGCCCGCGCTTCAAGCATTCCCGTTATTGCTTCTGGTGGTATACTGACCTTGATGATATTCGTGCGCTTGCAGTGCATGCTCATGAGGGCATCGAGGGCGCAATAACAGGCCGTGCTATTTACGAGGGTACCCTTCAGTTGGCCGAGGCCAACGCACTAATCGACGCCCTCATGAGTGGTAATTAATGGCTTTAGCAAAACGCATTATCCCCTGTCTCGATGTTGACTGTGGTCGCGTGGTTAAGGGCGTCAATTTCGTGGGTATTCGCGATGCGGGTGATCCCGTGGAGATTGCTCGACGCTACAATGAGCAGGGCGCCGATGAGATCACCTTTCTGGACATCACCGCCAGCCATGAGGGCCGAGACACCACCGTTCACACGGTAGAAAAAATTGCGCGTGAGGTGTTTATCCCGCTAACGGTTGGCGGTGGGATTCGGTCGGTCGATGATATTCGCACAATGCTCAATGCAGGCGCCGATAAAGTCAGTATTAACACCGCTGCCATCCATAACCCCGACTTAGTGGCGCAAGCCTCAGCGCGATTCGGTGCCCAGTGCATCGTTGTTGCGATGGATGTCAAACGGGTCACTGATGCTCAGGGGGGCGATGCAGGCAGGCCTCGCTATGAATTGTTCACTCACGGCGGTCGAAACCCAACTGGTATTGAAGCCGTCTCGTGGGCGAAGCGCATGGCGACTCTTGGTGCAGGCGAAATTCTTCTGACCAGCATGGATCGCGACGGCACTAAAGACGGCTTCGAGCTTGTGATTACTCGAGCGATTGCCGATGCTGTCGACATACCTATTATTGCTTCAGGGGGTGTGGGTACTCTGCAGCACTTGGCGGATGGCGTGACTAAAGGCGGTGCAGATGCGGTATTAGCAGCAAGTATCTTCCACTTCGGTGAGCATACTATTCCCGAGGCAAAAGCATTTATGGCTGCTCAAGGTATCGAAGTCAGGCTTTGAGTCTGCGCACAGCGCGCAATAATAGATGCCGGCGTCAGTAGCACCGAATTGGGCAGTCGCGGGAGATTGGATTTTAAAATTTGTAAGGTCTCGGGATAAGGGTGGCCAATAGCGATTGCACTGCCTTCATTTTCCGCTATTTCAACGGCGTCTTGTAAGTGTCGAGCAATCAGCTCAGGGTCGCGCTCGTTATCAAGAAAAACAGCTCTGGATGCGTTAGGAACGCCTTTCGCTGTAGCAACCTGTGCCGCTACTGTGTCTGCAGTCGTGCGGGAATCAATCCAAAAAAAGTTTTCCTCTTTCAATAAACTCATGAGATGCGACATCGCCGCGTAATCTTGGGTCAAACTACTGCCCATGTGGTTATTCATGCCGGTAGCACTGGGTATGTCAGCTAATGCTTGGTGAAATACTGTCACAAAGTCTTCGTCGCTGAGGTCGCTTGTGAGTGCGAGGGGCTCAGTAAGAACCCTGTGAGCCGATGACATGGGCATGTGAACCATGATTTCTTTGCCCCGGCGCAATCCTTCTTCTGCAAGTCGTTTGCCGTGAGGCGTGGCGGGGATGACCGACAGGGTAATAGGCGCTGGGAGCGCAGCGAGTGCCTGGCCACGTTCCCAGTGGTAGCCAATATCATCAATAATAATGGCGAGTTGCGCGCGCCCGGAAGAGGGACAGTCAGCGCCAGCAACCGCTGTAAATGCTACAAGGGCCGTAGCAAGGAGCGAGCGCTTCACTCAGTGCCCGCAGAACTCTGGGGCTCAACGGTAACTGTGGCTTCCGTATTTGTCGGGGCGTGAGAAGCGTCGCTGTGTGATTCGCGTTTAGTCAGTAGATTGACGCCTCGTAGCAAGGTCAGCGCCTCATACAGCTGATTATCATTTTCACGCATTTCGGCAAGCTTCTCGCTCTCAGCACTGAAATCATTGGTGCTATTTTCGACATCGCTATCCGCGTCGCTGTGGGCATTGTCGAGACGACCGCGAAGATCGGCTTCTGTGATTCGCCGGCCTCCCTCAAGGCTGGTTATTTTGCCTCTCTCTACAACAATATCAGGGACAATTCCTTCAGCCTGAATGGAGCGACCATTGGGGGTGAAGTATCGGGCGGTCGTGAGTTTTACGGCACGTGTCTCAGATACAGGCAGTACGGTTTGAACCGAACCTTTTCCAAAACTGCGAGTGCCCATGACGACGGCGCGACCTCGGTCCTGTAGCGCGCCAGCTACGATTTCTGCAGCGCTAGCTGAGCCACCATTGATCAGCACAACAATGGGCGCGCCATTAAGTAGGTCTCCCGGTTGCGCTGTAAACTGCTCTTCAGAGCTTGGGTGTCTGCCTTCGGTATAGACCACGAGGCCGCCATCAAGCACCGCCTCTGATACGCCAACGCTTGCGCCGAGCACGCCACCAGGATTGTTGCGTAAATCAATGACTAAGCCTTTGAGCGCTTGCTCATCGATCAGTTTGGTGATGGCGGTTTTTACTTCGTCGCCTGTGTTGCGTTGGAATTGTGCAATCCGCAAGTAGCCATAACCCGGTGTGATCATTCTCGACCGTACGCTGGCCACCTTTATCGTATCGCGGACGACCGTTATCTCGAGTGGCTTTGTTTCACCCGAGCGTCCGATTTCTAAATCGATCGGACTGCCAATAGGGCCGCGCATGATCTCGACCGCTTCATCTATTGATAGGCCTTTCACTGAGGTTTCGTTCAGCTTAAGGATCACGTCCCCCGGCTGAAGACCTGCCTCTGCTGCGGGTGAGCCGTCAATCGGTGAAATAATTTCGATGTAGTTACCCTTGCGACCGATTTCGATACCAAGCCCTGAGAACTCTCCGTCGGTGGTTGTTTGGAGGTCTGAATAATCCTCTTTGGTCAGGTAGACCGAATGCGGATCGAGGCCTTCAAGCATTCCCCGAACGGCGTACTCGAACAGAGTGCTGTCGGGAATTTCTTCTACGTAGCCTGAACGGATTTGCTTAAAGACGTCAGCAAAGGTCTGCAACTCTTTTAACGGCAGCGCCTCATGACCTTTACTCGGTGCATGGGGATCCTCACTCTGCTGGGAATCCTGCGCATTGACCCCTGATGCCAGCAAACTGACGAGGCAGACGAGTATGGATTTTCGGTAAACAGCAAACATGCAGAGTTCTCTCACGGACTAAGAAGTCTATCTTACCTGATTCTGAGCCCGATCCATGGACTTCGCACGCGTGGGCCATCAAATCGTTAAGCAGGTCTGCGTTAGCGTTTGATCCAGTGACTCGGATTGACTGGCTGCCCATCGTGGCGGATTTCAAAATATAACCCTGGGCTGGTCGCACCACCGCTAGCGCCCACTGTCGCAATGATATCGCCGGGTTTCACCCAATCGCCGACCTCGCGTTGTAAACTTCGATTATGGCCGTAAAGACTCAGATAGCCTTCCCCATGGTCGATAATCAGCAGCAAGCCTTGGCCTCGAAGCCAGTCGGCGTAAACGACTCGGCCGTGATGAATGGCCTTTATTTCAGCGCCCTCAGCTGCCGGCATTAACCAGCCTCGCCAGCGCATATCAGCAACATTGGTGCGCGCACCAAAGCGGTTGCTCGCTTTACCACGCACGGGGCTCGGTAGTTGACCTTTAACCGTACTGAAAGGGGTATAGCTGCTGGGTGTATCGAGCTCCGCCAAGGTCTGTCGCAGCGCTTCGAGAAGCGTTTGCAGTTGCTGACTGTCGGCCTCTAGCTTGGCTTTGCGCTTAGCGTCGGTGCCTAGCGCTGTATTTATGGCAACTAACGTCTGTCGCCGCTCTCCTTGAAGTTGCTCGATTTGATCGCGCTGGCGTTCCAATTGTTCACGTTGGTTGGCTAGGCGTTGTTGTGATGTGCGGGTAGCCTCGGTATTGGCGGCTACTTGCTCAATCAGGGTCGCATAGCGCGTAATACTGTCTTGGCGCGAGGCTAAGAGGCGTTTGTAGTAAGCGAGATTACGGACCAACTGATCGGGGGTTTGATCGCTAAACAGGATCCGTAATCCGCCGCCTTGCTGCAATGCCCATAAATTTTTCATTTCTTGGTTCATCGTGGCTTGCTCAGCACCAACTTCCTGCTGCAATTCCACGCGCTGACTGTCGAGTTCCGCCAAACGCGGTAGTTCATCGGCAATGGCGGCCTGCACTCGGGCGATCGACTGGTCGAGTGCCCCAAGGTCTCTCCGCTTCTTTCAAGCGTTCCTGTAGCTCGTTTCGTTCCGACTCTTTGAGTGCCATACCGCGCTGAATGGCTTCGATTTGTGCTTTTAGCTCGGTAATCAGCGCCGTGGTCTCTTGCTCTTTCGTATTACCAAGCGTCGGAACCGAATGCCACGCGGCACCAGCCCCACAAGCCACCAGTAGGCCGAATACGATTGCTCGGTGCGCGCGCNACTGCATTAATGACTAGCGCGAATTCGTCAGCAAAGACGTTCCTGTCATGGTNGAAGGCTTCTCAATGCCCATCATATCCAGGATGGTGGGTGCCACATCGGCGAGAATGCCTCTGTGACTCGCGAGCCCCTTTAGTTTGTTGCTTATGAGTACCAAGGGTACGGGATCAGTGGTGTGCTGTGTGTGCGCCTGTCCACTGTCGTAATCGAGCATTTGCTCGCAATTACCGTGATCCGCAGTGATGAGTGCGTGGCCTCCTTTGGCCAAGAGCGCTGCTTCAACACGACCAATACAGCCGTCGAGGGCTTCTACGGCTTTTACTGCTGCATCGAAGTTGCCGGTATGACCCACCATATCGCCGTTGGCAAAGTTCACTACAATCAAGCTGTACTGATCTGAGTTGATCGCGTCCACAAGTTGGTCAGTAACTTCGTGGGCGCTCATTTCAGGCTTGAGATCGTAGGTGGCCACATTGGGCGAGGGTATTAGCGCTCGCGTTTCATTCTCAAATACGTCTTCACGGCCGCCGCTAAAGAAAAACGTTACGTGGGCGTATTTTTCTGTCTCAGCGATACGGAGCTGTTTAAGGCCTTGCCGAGCCACGATTTCTCCCAAGCTGTCGCGCACATTTTCAGGCGGGAACGCGACTGGGCAGCTGAGTGCCGCGCTGTACTCGGTGGTTGTTACCATATTTATTTGAGGCCAGACGTCACGCTCAAAACCTGCGAACTGTGAATCAGTCAACGCTTGCGTCATTTGGCGCGCGCGGTCGGCTCGAAAATTCATAAAGAGAACCGCGTCACCTTCCTGCAGTGGCGCCCGTTCTCCAATCTCTGACGGAGCAACGAATTCGTCGGTTTCACCACGTTCATAGGCGGCTGCAAGAGCGGCTTGGGCTGAGGTGTAAGCATACTCACCCATTCCCTCGGTCAGTAATCGATAGCTTTTTGTAACGCGATCCCAGCGATTGTCTCGATCCATCGCCCAATACCTGCCATGAAGGCTTGCGATGCGCCCGACGCCTAGTTCAGCAAAGACGGCTTCAGCCGCTTCGATAGATGACTGAGCGCTTTTTGGCGGAGTGTCCCTGCCGTCGAGAAAGGCGTGAAGATAAACAGCTTCTGCGCCTCGTTTTACGGCGAGCCGAATGGCTTGAATTATGTGTTGCTCATGGCTATGAACTCCACCAGCGGATAGCAGGCCGAGAATATGCACGGCCTTGCCGTTGGCGACGGCGTTATCAATGGCGTCGGTGTAAATCTTGTTATTATCGAAATCCCCATCCGCTATCGCTTTGTCAATACGGGTGATGGATTGATAAATAATACGGCCCGCCCCCAAACTCATATGTCCGACTTCAGAATTACCCATCTGCCCTTCGGGTAAGCCAACATCGAGTCCTGAGCTAGAAATTAGGGTATGCGGAGCTTGCGCCCAAAGTCGGTCCCAGTTCGGCGTTTGTGCCGCTGCGATAGCATTATCCTTGCTCTCCTCTCGAAAGCCAAAGCCATCGAGGATGATTAGCATTGTGGTGCAGGCAGGCTTGCTCATGGTTTACGAGTCCTAGATTACGAGAACCGGCATTGTACCGCGCTCGCGGCAAGAGGCCACGTTTTGAGAAGCTTAGACAGTGGAGCATAATTGAGCAAACAGCTATACTCCCGCCCTGTTCGCCCTCTTCGCCAGTTCTTTTGGGGGCATTGGCACCTAAACTATAAGCTCACCCTTGCGGGACTAATCTGTGCAATTCGATCTGATACTGGAATTTCTCTCTGAACAATGGATCCTCGTGCTGGCCCTAGCGTCGACACTGGCGATGCTGTTTGTTCACGAGTCACGTAAAGCGGGCCCTGCCGTATCGCCTCAACAAGCGATTAACCTCGTTAATGGCGAGGAAGGCATTTTTCTGGATATTCGCGACGGTAAAGACTACAAGCAGGGCCACATTGTCGATGCGCTGCATTTGCCGCTCGTGCAGTTGGGTAGCCGTATGTCTGATCTAGATAAGTACAAAGACAAGCCGATTATTGTGGTGTGTAAAATGGGGCAATCTGCTTCATCGGCGACTAAGCAGTTACGCGCCAATGGGTTTGAGCGCGCTCAGAAGATGACGGGTGGCATGATGGAGTGGAATACGCTCAAATTGCCCGTGGTTTCTGAGTGAGCCAGCCGGAAATAACAATTTATACGACTCGATGGTGTCCTTTCTGTGTCAGAGCAAAGTCGTTGCTAAACCGCAAGACGCTCAGCTACAAAGAAATTGGAGTTGACGGAGACCCAGAGACTCGACGAGCAATGGCGGCACGAGCTGGTCGTACTAGCGTGCCCCAAATATGGATTGGCGATCGGCATATTGGGGGCTGCGATGAACTACATGCTCTCGAGAGTCGAGGTCAACTAGATGCATTGACCCGCGGTGATGGCTAAGTGAAGCATCCCTCACTAATTTAAACACTACTGTTAGGAGAACCCTCATGGCTGATGAACAGGCCGCAGCACAAGAACAAGCGCCACAGCAGCAATTCACTTTGCAGCGCATTTACACCAAAGACGTATCGTTTGAGTCGCCCAGCACGCCGAAAATTTTTCGTCAAAACTGGCAGCCCAATGTCAATGTTGATTTAAATACCAAGAGCTCACGCATAGATGAAGAGGGCAACTTTGAGGTTGTGCTCACTCTTACTGTCACCGCTAAGGTAGAGGAAGACACAGCATTCTTGGTTGAGGTCCAGCAAGCGGGTATTTTCTACGTGGTGGGTATTGAAGGTGAACCTCTTCGACAGGTTCTTGCGACTGTCGGTCCAAATATACTCTTCCCATACGCGCGCGAGAATATTGATTCGCTCGTCGTTAAAGGTGGCTTCCCAGCGCTGATGCTTGCTCCTGTGAATTTTGATGCTCTGTACCGCCAAGCGCTTGCTCAGCAGGCGGCTCAAGAGGGTGGAGCAGCTGTTGAGGCGCCTGCGGAAGATTCGACGGAGCACTAATCGGTTGTGAATCCGCTATTAAAAGGGGCGTCTAGGGACGCCCCTTTTTTTGTGTGAAATATTTTGTCATGTCGATTGGTTTTAACCNAGGCCTGTGATCGATNCGTGATCGTTTTCAAGNTCCTTCAACTTTCTAGTCAGCGTGTTGCGTCCCCATCCCAAGAGTTCCGCTGCTTCAGCGCGACGCCCCTCAGTGTGCTCTAGGGCAGCTTCAATCATGATGCGCTCAAATTCAGGTAGCGCTCTTCTCAGTACGTTAGTTTCTCCTGAGGCCAATCGTAGTTTTGCCCAGCTCGCAAGAAGCGTTTGCCAGTCGCTTTGAGCGCGTTCACCAGAGCCTCTGTTGCTGGCAGGTTGAAGAAGCTCGGGGGGCAGGTCGGTCAGGTTGATTTCTCGCCCCGCAGCCATAACCGTTAACCACCGACAGGTATTTTCGAGCTGCCTGACATTGCCCGGCCATGGCAGTTGGCATAGGAATCGCTCGGCCTCNTCACCGAGCACTTTCGCCTCAACGTCTAACTCNTTCGCTGCGCGCCTTAAAAAATGCTGCATTAATTTGGGGATGTCCTCCCCCCGCTCCGNGAGGCTCGGTAAATGCATGCGGATCACATTAAGTCGGTGGAACAAATCCTCTCGAAACTTCCCTTCGGCAACTAACAGCTCCAGGTCTTGATGGGTTGCCGCAATAATGCGCACGTTGGCGCGTACGGGTGTCATACCACCAACCCTGAAAAATTCACCGTCAGCCAGCACTCGTAAAAGTCGAGTTTGTGTTTCCGCTGGCATGTCCCCAATTTCGTCGAGGAACAAAGTCCCTCCATCGGCCTGCTCAAAGCGGCCTTCGCGCCGAGCGGTAGCGCCAGTGAAAGCGCCTTTCTCGTGCCCAAAGAGCTCAGATTCCATGAGTTCTTTAGGGATTGCCGCCATGTTCAGGGCGATAAATGACGCTTTAGCCCTGGGCGAGTGGCGATGGAGGGCGCGCGCCACCANCTCCTTACCTGTGCCCGACTCGCCATTGATTAAGACCGTAATATGACTTTGNGCAAGNCGGCCNATCGCGCGAAAAACTTCCTGCATTGCTGGGGCATTGCCGATGATTTCTGCACTCTCGATGGCTTCTTCAGTGTTTGATGGNGTTGGCGATTGGTTCTGCCGCTGAGCCAGCGCTTGNTCTACGGTGGCCACCATCTCGTCGACATCAAAAGGTTTGGGTANATATTCGAAGGCGCCTTCTTCATAGGAGANTACCGCGCTATCAAGATCTGAATGGGCGGTAGTGATAATGACNGGNATCTCTGGATGGCTTTTTTTCAATTGAGTGAGAAGCTCAATGCCGTCCATGCCCGGCATGCGGATATCGCTGATAATGACGGTTGGTAGATCAGTTTTTAGAGCCTCTATCATTGCGTCTGCGCTTTTAAAGGACTCACAGGCATAGTTTGCATTGGCGAGGGCCCGTTCAACGACCCATCGGATTGACCGATCGTCGTCGGCAACCCAAATCGTG
>JGI26086J50260_1002321_pt1 | contig 10289 bp, 8 predicted proteins | sample SaaInl3SG_22_DNA_FD_50260 | JGI IMG/M metagenome (IMG submission 50260)
GCGGTCATCGCCCCAGCAACCGCACCAGCCAGAATGCCCATATAAGGATTTCCAAGGATTGATGTTGCCGCAAAGGCCGACACAGCCCCCATTAGCATCATGCCTTCAACACCCAAATTCAACACCCCGCTTCGTTCAGCAACCAATTCACCCGTTGCCGCAAAAATCAACGGTACCGACGTCAATAGAACGGTTAGGATCAAAGCTTCCATTCTATTGCTCCTTTGAAACCGGCAATACGGCCGGACGCCGCCAGGTGATGTGATAACGGTTAAATGTCTCACCTGCCAACAGCATGAACAGCAAGATCCCCTTGAAAACACCTGTCACCACCTTTGGCATGCCAAGCGCGATCTGCGCATAATCACCCCCAAGTTCGGCAAGGGCGACAATCAGGCCGGCAAAAATCACCCCAATCGGGTTTAACCGCGCCAGAAATGCAACAATGATGGCGGTAAACCCATAACCAAAAGACACATTCGGCTGCAGCTGACCCATGCTGGCAGACACTTCAACCATTCCGGCAAGCCCGGCTGCACCCCCAGCAATTGCCATAACGCCAATCGTCACCAGATGCGGCTTAAAGCCAGCAAACCGGCCTGCTCGCGGCGCATCGCCCATGACCTTGATCTGAAATCCTAAAATCGTGCGCGACAGCACGAAACTGCCAGCAATCGCCAATAGCAACGCGCCAACAACCCCCCAGTGCAATTGCCCCAAACTGCCAACAAACGGCACATCAATCCGGTGGATCAGACCAGCATCGCTATACATTTTCGTCAGCGGAAACCCGAATGACATCGGATCACGCCACGGGCCGCGCACCAGCCAGTCGATAAACAGCGCCGCAACATAAGTCAGCATCAACGACACCAAAATTTCATTAGTGTTAAACCTGACTTTTAATAACGCCGGTATCATCGCCCAGCATATGCCGCCAATAATGCTTGCCAAGACCATTGCCGGCATCAGGGTTATTGCTGGCCAATCGGGAAAACTCAGCGCCACCCAACCCGAAAAGATGGCGCCAAAAACCAACTGGCCTTCAGCGCCGATATTCCACACATTCGCCCGAAAACAAAATACCAGCCCAGTGGCAGTAATGATCAGCGGACAGGCCTTTACAAAAAGGTCACCAATTTGATCAGGGCGCGAAATTGGCGCGACAAAAAAAGTATAAAGTGATCCAAGCGGGCTAAAGCCAAGAAGACCAAAAATACCGGCACCAACAGCCAAGGTCAGGACAATGGCAACCGCTGGCGTCAGCAGCGTCAGCGACAACGGAATATGTTTGCGCGGAGTCATGCTGATCATGCGCTTGCTCCTTGAACTGCATCTTGTGCCGCATCTTTTGCGGCATCACTGCCGCCCATTAGAAGCCCAACCTTTTCAGCCGTCAATTTTGTGGCCGATTCAGCCGTCGATAAAACACCATCATGCAATACGGCAATGCGATGCGAAATCGCAAAAATTTCTTCGAGATCCTGCGATATCATTACCACTGCCGATCCTTTGGCCACAAGATCAAGCATTGCCGCACGGATAAACACCGCCGCCCCGATATCAACACCCCATGTTGGTTGCGATACGATAAGCACGCGCGGCACTTTGATAATTTCGCGCCCAACGACAAATTTCTGCAAATTACCACCCGATAAGGATGATGCCAGCGGGTTAGGCTCGGGAAGGCGAACATCAAAATCCGCTGCAATCGCTGCGGCTTTGGTGCGCATGCCGACAAGATCAATCACCCCACCGCGCACCACACCGGCAAGCGAATGATTGGTTAGCAACGCATTGTCGGCGAGGCTCATTGACGGCACTGCCGCATGACCATTGCGCTCTTCTGGAATAAATCCCATGCCCGCAAGGCGGCGTTCGGCTGGCCCTTGCGATGAAATATCACCGCCATCAAGCGTGATGACCCCCGATTGATTGCCAAGCCATTCCCCNGTTAGTGCCGCCATTAATTCATCTTGGCCGTTACCAGCGATCCCGGCGATCCCGAAAATTTCGCCGGCGCGCGCCTCAATCGTAATATCGCGAAGCGTCACCGAAAACGCATTTNGCTTTGGCCGGTTTAACTTGGTCACGGCAAATAATATTTTGCTTTTGGCTGGTGCTTTTTGGCGCGCCACATCCTTGACTTTGGTGCCAATCATCAATTCGGCAAGCTGGCGGTTTGATTGGCCTTTGGTATTTACCGAGCCAACATTCTGTCCGCGCCGTAATACGGTTGCACGGCTTGTCAAAGCCCGAATTTCATCCAGCTTGTGCGAAATAAACAACACCGCCAGCCCATTTTCAGCAAACCGGCGAAGAACTTCAAAAAGCTGTTCGGTTTCCTGCGGGGTTAAAACCGATGTTGGCTCATCCATGATCAGCAATTTCGGGTCTTGCAACAAACAGCGAACAATCTCAACACGCTGCTGCTGACCGACTGACAGATTGTGAATACGCGCCGCCGGATCAACCTCGATGCCATATTCTTTTGAAATGCTGGCAATGCGATCCGATAGGGACGCAATCGTTTCACCGGGAGGCATTGCCAATTGAATATTTTCGGCAACGGTCAATGCNTCAAACAGCGAAAAATGCTGAAACACCATGCCAATGCCGCGCTGGCGTGCCTGTTGGGGGCCGGGAATGGAAATTGGCTCGCCATTCCAAAATAGCTGGCCAGCATCAGGCTGTAATAGCCCATAAGCAATTTTTACAAAGGTCGATTTGCCAGCGCCATTTTCACCTAAAAGCGCGTGAATTTCGCCAGCATGAATTCGAAAAGACACATCGTCATTAGCGATGAAATCGCCAAAGCTCTTGGTCACGCCAACAGCTTCAAAAAGTGGTTTGGTGCTCGAACGGCCTTCGTTTAATGTTTGCGACATTACTCTCTCAGCTCTATTGCACACCGCTATTTTTCGACAAAATCATCGGGGATAATGAAATGCTAGAATAGGAGAAAAAAACCGCTGCTGTAAAGCTTCTAAAATTCAATGAAAACAATGCTCTTTCAGATTTTATTGTTCTTGTTTTTCCTAATGAATAGCCAGCCCCGATAAAACCGGCGCTGGCTAAATTTGTTTTGCTGCAACTTTGACGTTGCGTAATTATCTAGCGTGAGAACTCGGGATAGGCATCCATACCAAGTTCAGCACTGTCCAAACCTGCAATTTCGTCTTCCTCACTGACCCGAATACCCATGATTTTATCAATGGCAAACCAGACAATTAATGAGACCACAAAGGTGAACACTCCGACAATGAGAATTGAAGTTATCTGCGTCACAAAGCTGGCATCACCATTGGTCAAAGGCACGGCAAGCGTTCCCCAGATACCGGCCATCAGGTGAACCGGAATGGCACCGACAACATCGTCAATTTTGATCTTGTCGAGGAACGGCACGGCAAAGACCACGATCGCGCCGCCAACGCCGCCAATTAAGGTCGCTGCGCCCAAAGTCGGGGTCAGCGGTTCTGCTGTAATCGACACAAGCCCTGCAAGCGCGCCGTTCAACACCATTGTCAAATCGACCTTGCCATAGAAAATCTGGGTCAGTGCCAGCGCGACAAGCGCACCACCAGCCGCAGCGGCATTCGTATTGGCAAAGATACGCGAGATATCAGCAACATCGCCAATGCTTCCCATCGCCAATTGCGACCCGCCGTTAAAACCAAACCAGCCCATCCATAAAATGAAGGTTCCAAGTGTTGCCAGCGGCAAATTCGCACCAGGCATCGGCACAACACGGCCGTCTTTATATTTTCCAATTCTAGGGCCAAGAATCAACACGCCAGCAAGCGCCGCCCAACCACCGACTGAATGGACAACCGTCGAACCGGCAAAATCAAGAAAGCCCATGCTGTCAAGAAATCCACCGCCCCATTTCCAGCTTGCCTGCAACGGGTAAATCACCGCGGTTAGGATAAAGGTGAAAAGCAGAAACGGCCATAGCTTGATACGCTCGGCAAGCACGCCCGATACAATCGAAGCTGTTGCCGCACAGAACATCAACTGAAAGAAGAAATCTGATCCGGTTGACGCATAAGAGATATCATCGACCTTATCAGGTGCCACGCCAACCGCCTCAAGAACGGCAGCAACTGGTAATAGACCCGACAAAACGCCTTCAACCGACCATGTCCCAAGCGGATACATCAAATTATAACCGATAAGATAATAGCCAATTGCCGCCAGCGAGAACAACGCCACATTTTTGGTCAATTGCATTGTTGTGTTTTTCGCCCGCACAAGACCGGCCTCAAGCATGCAAAAGCCGCATGCCATGAACATCACCAAAAACCCTGACATCAAAAACAGCAATGAGTTCAGGATGAAAACGCTATGCGCCGGTGCCTCTTGCGCAAAAGCCGGACTAGCCATCAAACTAGCCGCGCCAGCAAGACACGAATATTTTAAAATTGTTTTAATCATTGGTAACTCCTACGTGATGCCTTTAAAGGGCGCTATCGCCAGTTTCGTTGGTACGAATCCGNACCGCTTCCTGAAGATCGAAAGTNAAAATCTTGCCATCGCCAATTTTGCCGCTTGAGCTGGCGGTTTTGATGNCATCNANCGCCTTTGCCNCCATNTTTGCNGGCAAGGCGAGCTCAATCTTNACTTTTGGCAAGAAATGAACTGTATATTCGGCACCGCGATAAATCTCGCTTTTGCCCTTTTGCCGTCCATAGCCCTGCACTTCGGTNACNGTCATGCCGGTGATGCCAATNTCCAGCAGCGCATCATGCACCGCTGTCAATTTTCCCGGCTGGATGATTGCGATTATATATTTCATGTCTCGTCCTTCCTTGACGTCNGTCCGGCATATTTGATGCCGTCCTGAGTAAGCCCGATGNCAGCCCCGTTCTGGGTCGCCGATATTCGGGCGGTAATTCGTGACGGTCTTTTGGAGGAATAGGGCGCCGTCAGTCCCGCGGTTATGAGCCGATGGCGTGGTGGTAACAGCTGTTTGATGAAAAAAATTCTGCTAGTTTTGCATAATTGTGATGCGTTTTTTGCATCACATAGCTAAGCTGGCCTCATAAATCTTGTGTTTTAGCCAGTTTTTGGGATGTTTTTTGATATGCGCTTTATGACGTCATTACGCTTTATCGACGCGGTTGCCCGCGAAAAATCAATTCGCAAAGCCGCCGAAAAGCTAGCCATCACCTCAACCGCGCTTAATCGGCGGATTCTGCAAATTGAAGATGAGATCGGCCAACCCCTGTTCGAACGTTTGGCATCGGGGGTCAGGCTGAACACCGCGGGTGAATTATTTGTCCAGCATATCCGCACCCAAACCGCCGAATTGGCGCGGGTACAATCGCAAATTGCCGATTTATCGGGAATCCGGCGTGGCCATGTCCGCATTGCCAGCGGCGCTGATACGATGCGCTATTTTCTGCCTGAAACCGTTGCCCGCTATCGCGGCGAACATCCGGCGGTTACTTTTGATCTGGTTCGCCAATCGGGTGATGCGGCCGAACAGGCGCTTCGCACGTTAGAGGCTGATCTGGCTTTGATTTTTGAACCGATCAAAAGCGCTGATTTCCAGACAATGGCCACCGCCCGTCAACAGCTTTACTGTATGATGTCAGCCAATCACCCTTTGGCCAAAAAACCAATGATTCGGCTTCGCGATTGCGTTGGGCAACCCGCCATTCTACCGCGTGCCGATGCCGGATTACGGCAATTGCTCAATGTTGGCCTGATCCGGCGCAGTGTCGAACTTGGAACGGTAATCGAATCAACAGTCAGGAATTTCTGCAAAATTATCTGACCCATGAAATGGTCATTTCCTTTCAAATTCCAATCGCCATGCCAAGCGACCTGATCACCGCCCCCTTAAACACCAGCGCGATTGTGGCAAGACCGGTTGATCTTGCCGACGTGCCAGCCGGTATTTTGCATATTGGCCAGCTAAAAGGGCGCGTTCTACCTGTTGCAGCGGCCAAATTTCTGGACAGTATCATCACCGAACTTGGCGCACGCTATGGCGATGATATCGATCAGTAAAACAATCTGTTATGCCGCAATAAACTAGATTTCAGCGATCAGATCCGTTATTCTCCCGCCTAGGCTTGACAATCTTTGTCAGACAAATGGCAAAACCTGATCGGAGCAGACTGACATGGCGGCAACGCAACTTCCCACATATCTGGCACAACGTTATCTTGGCTGGAAAGCGACAAAATTTCAGGAAAATAAAGCCTGGTTCCGGCATCTTGCCGATATGGGCCAGCATCCGCGTGCCATGGTGATTTCCTGTTGTGATAGCCGCGTTCATGTCACTGCAATTTTTGGCTCGGATACAGGTGAATTTTTCATCCACCGTAATATTGCCAATCTGGTGCCCCCCTATCAGCCCGATGGTGACCATCACGGCACCTCAGCCGCGGTTGAATATGCGGTTACAACGCTTAAAGTCGCGCATATTGTCGTTCTTGGCCATTCCAATTGCGGCGGGGTGAATGGCTGTTATGAAATGTGCTCGGGTGCAGCGCCTGAACTTGAACAATCCTCTAGCTTTGTTGGCCGCTGGATGGATATCCTTCGCCCCGGCTATGAACGCGTCAAGAATCTCGGCTCCCGCGAAGAACAGCTTGTCGCCCTTGAACGTGAAGGGGTGCTGGTGTCGTTGGAAAATCTGATGAGCTTTCCTTTTGTCCGCGAAGCCGTCGAGGGCGAAACCATGTCAATTCACGGACTTTGGAACGATATTGGCGATGGCAGCCTGCTCTATTTTGACCCCGAGCATGCCGATTGGCGGCCGGTCGAATAGCGATTAGTGAAGCGTCATTATGGCATGGCCATTATGAACGGTGGCGATTAAACGGTTCCTGTCACAAAGCCGCCTGTTATATGGCCATTCTGGGGCTAGGCATTTTGTCCGGCAACAAAGCCCGATGACCACGCCCATTGGAAATTATAGCCACCCANATGGCCAGTTACATCAACCACCTCGCCAATGAAATACAGGCCAGACACGGTTTTGGCCTCCATCGTCTTGGATGACAGGCCATTTGTATCAACCCCGCCAAGTGTCACTTCGGCGGTGCGATAGCCCTCGGTGCCGTTCGGGATCAATTGCCAATCATTCACCATCTTGCCCAAATGACGAAGATGCTTGTCACTGCGGTCGGCAAGCCGCCCAACCACGCCAACAAGATCGCATATTTCCGCGGCCAGCCGTTTTGGCAGTAAATCAGCAAGGCAATTTGCCACATCCGCCTTTGGCTGTCTGGCCTTGCCACCAAGAAGATGCGCCGCCGCGTCATGCTGCGGTGCCAAATTTACCGAAACCGGCATTGCCTCCTGCCAATAGGATGAAATTTGCAGAATTGACGGGCCGCTTAGGCCGCGATGCGTGAATAACAGCCCTTCGGCAAAAGCCGTTGACCGATAACCAACCTCAGCCTCAACCGACAGGCCGGACAGGGATTTGCATCTTGTCAGCACATCTTGATCAAATGTCAGCGGCACAAGGCCGGGTCGTTGCGCAAGAGTCTGCAGTCCGAATTGTTTGGCAAGCTGATAGCCGAAACCCGTTGCGCCAATTTTCGGGATCGACAGGCCGCCGGTTGCCACCACCAGTGATTGCGCCCGAACAACCCCTGTATCAAGGGTGATGTGAAAACCGNCTTCACGTTTGTCAACATTGTCGATCTTGCGCCCCATTTGCAGATCAACACCCGCCTGCTGGCATTCAAGAACCAGCATATCGATGATATTTTGCGCCGAATCATCGCAGAACAGCTGGCCAAGCTTTTTTTCGTGATAGGCAATTTTGTGACGGTCAACAAGCGCGATGAAATCATGCTGGTCATATTGCCGAAGCGCCGATTTGCAGAAATGCGGGTTGGCTGACAAAAACGTCTCTGGTGCTGTATAAAGATTGGTGAAATTACACCGCCCCCCGCCTGAAATGCGAATCTTTTCGGCGAGTTTTGTTGCATGATCAACAAGCAGGACACGCCGGCCACGCTTGCCAGCGGTGCTGGCACACATCAAACCGGCCGCACCTGCCCCGATGACCACAACATCAATATCGGTTGCCATCATCGCTTTGCCCGAACCATTCTCAAACCCAAAATCCCCAAAACCCTGTTCGGTGCATCAGTTGTACCGCTTATCGCGCCAGCCACGCTAGCATGCTGGTAAATATCGCCCTGTCCGCTATGCTATCGCAAAACCATGTGATGGGTGATGCGTTTATGGACTGGCTTGTTTACATTGTCGAATGCCGTGACGGCAGTCTTTATACCGGCATCACCAATGATCTGCAAAAACGAATTGAATCACATAATGCCGGAACTGGCGCCAAATATACGGCGGCGCGGCGACCGGTACGGCTGGTCTACCGCGAAGATGCCGCCAGCCGATCAGCCGCCAGCAAACGTGAAATCACCATCAAACGGCTGACCCGAAAGGCGAAACAGGCGCTTTGTCTTAAGCCATAACCTGATCAAGCGCCGCTTCGAAATTGCGCACAGTACGATCAATGTGATGAAGCTTATCAAGCCCAAACAGGCCAATACGAAAGCTTTTATAATCTGGCCCCTCACCGCATTCCAGCGGAACACCAGCGGCAATTTGAACACCGGCGGCAGCAAATTTACTGCCATTCTTGATTAGATCATCATCGGTAAAGCTAACCACCACACTTGGCGCTTGAAAGCCTTCGGCCGCAACTGACCGGAAACCGCGGCTTTCCAGCAATTTGCGGATGGCCGCGCCAAGCGCGATTTGCTCGTCACGCACTTTTTCAAAGCCATATTCCTGTGTTTCAATCAGCGTATCACGGAAAATCGCCAACGCATCGGTTGGCATGGTCGCATGATAGGCATGGCCGCCATTTTCATAAGCCTGCATGATGCCATGCCATTTTTTCACATCGCAAACATAACTATTGGATTCGGTTTCGCCAACGCGTGCCACCGCCGCCGCCGACAGCATCACAAGCCCGCTGCAAGGTGATGCGCTCCAGCCCTTTTGCGGGGCGCTCAGCAATACATCGACTCCAAGCGCCTTCATATCAACCCAAAGCGTGCCTGATGCAACGCAATCAAGAACAAACAAACCGCCAACCGCATGAACCGCTGCCGCCACCTGTTTGATATAATCATCGGGAAGAATCATCCCTGCCGACGTTTCGACATGCGGCGCAAACACAACCGCAGGCTTGTCGGCCGCAATGCGGGACGTAACTTCATCAATTGGCACTGGCGCGAAAGGCTCTTGCTGATTACTGCCCGAAGCACCTGCCTGACGACGCGCGCTTAGCACTTTTGTACTGGCAGCAATTTTGCCCTTTTCAAGGATTTCCGACCACCGAAAGCTAAACCAGCCATTGCGGATAACCATCACATGTTGATCACCGGCAAATTGGCGGGCAATCGATTCCATTCCGTAGGTACCGCCACCCGGAATCACCACCACCGCATCAGCATTATAGGCCTTCTTTAGCGCGGCCGAAATGTCATTCATCACGCCCTGAAACGACTTTGACATTGAATTAAGCGACCGGTCAGTAAACACCACCGAATATTCAAGCAATCCATCCGGATCAATGTGGGGAAGCAATGATGACATGATATTCTCCTGAAAGGCACAGCGTCAAACCGGCCGATTTATAGCCTGAATATAGACCCCGGATCGGTTGATTGCAATTAGGCAAAAACCATCTTTGGCAAAAACGGCTTGGCCAATTTACAGCACGCCCGAAAAATCATCCGGCAATGTGAAGGGAACGCCATATATCCAGCCCTCTTGCTGCGCCGCGCATTTGATATCAGCCGAAAGGCAAAAGCTTGATGCCGTGCTAAAATGCCGCAAAGCCGCCGCCGCGATGATGGCATCGGCTTCATCAGCATCATGCCCCATCGCCCGAAAATCGGCTGGTACGCCATCACTGCCATAACCGGCAAGCGCCTGATTTAGAAAGGCCGGATCGGCAGCAGCTTTTTTTGCTGGCACCATGCCAAGCCGGTAAAAATAAAAGCTGGGGAAAATTTCCACCAAAACCAGATTGGTCTGCCCCGCAATAATGGCGTCAAAAGGCCAAACCGAAAGCCGCGCCCCCAATTGCTGTTTTAATTGGTGAAGCAACCGCATTCCGGCAAGTGAACCTGTTGATACATTATCAGCCCCAACCGCCTTGAAGGTTGGTGATGGGCTTCGTCCCGCCGCCCGCGCCGCAATTTCAGTAACCCGGCGGCGGCTGGCATAATGCCGCGCCTGATAATGTGGCGGCGCTAAATAGTACTCGCCCCATATCGCATGCCGAAACA
>JGI26086J50260_1002322_pt1 | contig 10286 bp, 12 predicted proteins | sample SaaInl3SG_22_DNA_FD_50260 | JGI IMG/M metagenome (IMG submission 50260)
GGGGCAGTCTTTTTCAGATTACCTGGACCAAATAGTTTTTAATGAGCCTAATGTGCCTATTATTCAAAATGTTAATGCGAAACCCACGGTGAATCCTGACGACTTAAAACGAAACCTTGTAGCACAACTATTCAACCCCGTTCGCTGGACAGAAAGCGTAAAATTAATGGAGGGTGAAGGTTTAAATTGTCTAGTAGAGTGTGGTCCAGGAAAAGTGTTAACAGGATTAAATAAAAGAATTTTACAACCATCAGATACAAAAGTTTTATCGTTAATATCTGATGAATCATTTAACGAACTTTAGAGAAATAATATGGCAAAAATAGCTTTAGTTACAGGCGCCAGCAGAGGAATTGGTGCATCCATAGCAGTTGAATTAGCAAAAAAAGGTTTTTTTACTATCGGCACTGCTACGTCCGAACAAGGTGCTGAAATAATCCAAAAAAACTTTTCTATTCATAAATTAGAAGGCTCAGGAATGGTTTTGAATGTGAACGACAATGCATCAATTGACCAATTAATTAAAGACATATCTGAAAAACATGGAGATATTGATGTATTGGTAAATAATGCGGGAATAACCAAAGATACCTTATTGATGAGAATGAGCGATGAGGATTGGGACTCAGTCATTCAAACAAATTTAAAGTCCGTTTTTAAATTATCGCAGGCGGTTATAAAACCTATGATGAAGAAAAGAGAAGGAAGAATTATTAATATTTCATCAGTGGTGGGTCATATGGGGAACGGAGGCCAAGTTAACTATGCTGCAACCAAGGCAGGAATTGCTGGATTTTCGAAATCGCTAGCCCAGGAGTTAGGCAGTCGTGGAATTACAGTAAATTGCGTGGCTCCTGGTTTTATTGATACCGATATGACCAAATCGCTTAATGAAGCGCACAAAGAAAAATTAGTTAGTTTAATTCCATTATCTAGATTAGGTCGGCCTGAAGAGGTAGCTAAGGCAGTTTGCTTCCTGGCCTCTGAAGACGCGGGTTACATAACCGGAGAAACGATTCATGTCAATGGTGGAATGTTAATGGTATAAAAAAATAAATATTTTTGTATCAAAAGAGTCACTTTTTGATAAAATAGCGTTTTTTAATATTTAAGGGGTAATTAGATGTCTGACATCGAACAAAGAGTTAAAAAAATTGTATCTGAGCAATTAGGTACTGATGCAGCTAATGTTAAAAATGAATCATCTTTCATTGATGACCTTGGTGCAGACTCCCTCGACACAGTTGAATTAGTAATGGCATTAGAAGAAGAATTTGGAACTGAAATTCCAGACGAAGATGCTGAAAAGATTACAACTGTTCAGCAAGCTATTGATTACATCAATAATCATCAATAATTCATAATTTATGTCCCAAAGAAGAGTCGTAGTGACTGGACTGGGTTTGGTCACTCCTATAGGAATAGGAGTGAATGAATCTTGGACGAATGCACTTCAAGGAAAGTCTGGAATCTCGAGAATTACCAAATTTGATCCTTCAAACTTTGCATCCCAAATAGCTGGAGAAGTCAAAAATTTCGACGCCTCACAATACCTCCCTCCAAAAGAAATCCGCAGAATAGACACATTCATACAGTATGGCTTAGTGGCAGGTATGGAAGCATTCAAAGATTCAGGGATTGAGGTAACGGAAGAAAATGCAGAACGTATTGGAGTGGCAATTGGTTCTGGGATTGGTGGCTTGGGTATGATTGAATCAACTAATGATACTTATGATGAATCAGGTCCTAGAAGGGTATCACCATTCTTTATTCCGGGAACAATTATTAATATGATCTCAGGCAACTTGTCCATTATGTATGGATTAAAAGGGCCTAATATTTCAATAGTAACCGCATGTACAACCGGCACCCATTGTATTGGAGATGCTGCGAGGATGATCGAATATGGTGACGCCGATGTTATGGTTGCAGGAGGATCAGAAGCTGCAATTACTGAGCTATCCGTAGCTGGCTTTGCATCAGCAAAAGCTTTATCCAGTCGTAATGATGACCCAGCAACAGCATCACGCCCTTGGGATAAAGGTCGGGATGGTTTTGTTATAGGTGAGGGTGCTGGAGTGATGGTACTAGAAGAGTACGAGTCAGCCAAAAAAAGGGGCGCTAAAATTTATGCGGAACTTTCAGGCTATGGAATGAGTGCGGACGCCTATCATATTACTGCTCCTTCCACTGATGGCCCTAGAAGATCCATGGCGAATGCTTTAAAAAATGCAGGATTAAATAATGACGATATAGGCTTTATCAATGCCCATGGAACCTCCACTCCATTAGGTGACCTAAACGAAACAAATGCACTTAAAGAACTTTTTGGGGATCATGCATATAAATTAGCTGTGAATTCTACAAAATCTATGACAGGGCACTTATTAGGCGGCGCTGGTGGTATTGAGTCTATCTTTACAGTACTTACCCTTCACCATCAAAAGTCACCACCAACCATTAACATAGTAGATCCAGACCCGGAATGTGATCTCGATTACGTACCTAATGAGGCCAGAGACATCAAAGTAAATGCTGCACTTAAAAATAACTTTGGCTTTGGTGGAACAAACGGCAGTCTGGTCTTTAATAAAATTTAAAGGTTGTGAAAACAACTCTCATTAATGGAAAGCTTGGCGACTCGGTCTCCATTTATGACAGAGGTTTGCAATACGGTGATGGTGTATTTCGAACCATGCTTGTTCATAACAAAACCATAATCCATTGTGACGAACAACTCCGCAAGTTTAAATACGACGCCGCCTTACTAAAAATTAAGACGCCCAGCAAAAGGGAAATTTTAAATGATCTGGATAAATTAATCCCCAACAAAAAAACTTACCTTCTTAAATTGATTGTTACCCGAGGTGTTTCAAAGAGGGGATACCAAGTCTTAAAAGAAATAAAACCAACTTTTATACTGCAATACTTTAACTATGACTTTGAGCGCAATATAAACAATCAAAGTGGAGTTATGGTCGAAAGTGCTGAAATATTCCTTGAAAAAAGTGATTTTGCAGAGCTTAAACATCTCAATCGGATAACCAACGTAATGGCACTCCATGGTAAAAAAAATAGTATATTTGATAGGGTAATGCTTAATGCTAAGCAAAATATAATTGAGGGTGTTTCCCATTGTGTTTTTTTCAAAAAGAGGGGTAGATTCATTTTTCCCGACATTACGGATATGGGTTGCATGGAGTAAGTCGACAAATACTAATCAACCACTTAACCAAAAATTCAATGGCATTTAAAATACAAAATGTTAAGTATAAAGACTTAAAAGAATTTGATGAGATGTTCTTAATGAATTCTGTTTACGGCATTACCCCGGTAAAAAAATATGATGATGTTCTGTTTAAACCTAAAATTGAAGATCTAAAGATTCTGAATAATGCGTTAAAATTCATCTATGAAGAAAAATAAGATTTTTAAATTTTTGCATGATAAGCATTATGTTTTTCATCGAATTGCATTGGTTTTAATACTTTGTTTATTATCAATTAACCTTCTTTTCTTTCAAATTAATGTTAACGATGAAAATAAAGATTTTGAGATAGCCCAAGGATCTAACCTAGCAGAAGTTGTCAATCAATTTTATAGCCAAGAGTTAATTAGCTCCCCCTGGAGATTTAAGCTCCTTTTCTACATTACAGGAAATCAAAATAATATAAAAAAAGGAAGTTATAGCATTAAAACGGGAAGTAATTCTGTTGACCTTATCAGAATGATAACTCAAGGGTTGGAAACAACTCATGCGATTACATTTGTTGAAGGGCAAACGATACGTCAGATTTTTCAAACCATACAAAACAATCCTTACATAAAAAAAACAGTTGAAGAGTTTGATGAGGAAGCGATCTTAAAGATGATGGGTATTCCTGAAAAAAATCTAGAAGGATTAGTCTATGCCGATACGTACTATTTTATTAAAAATACTTCGGACATTGAACTTTTAAAAATGGGTTATGAGCACCTACAGAAAAAACTCAAACTAGCATGGCAGCACAGAGCATCAGATCTTCCCTATAAAACATCCTACGAAGCGTTGACGATGGCATCAATCATTGAGAAAGAAGTGATTTATTACGATGAAGCATCTTTAGTCTCCGGGGTTTTTATTAACCGATTAAATATGGGAATGCCGCTACAAAGTGATCCTACTGTCATCTATGGAATAAAAAACTTTGATGGTAATATCCGAAAAGCCGACCTAAAAAAAGATCACCAGCACAATACTTATACCCGAAAAAATCTTCCTCCAACCCCAATTTGTATAGTAAGTTATCATTCTATTAGTGCAGCATTGATTCCCGAAAAAACAAATGCACTTTATTTCGTTGCAATGAACAATCACAGACATAAATTTTCTGAAACTTTATCTGAGCATAATGAAGCGGTGTATAGATATCAAAAAAAGAAATCTAAGAGAAAAAAATAATGACTATTTTTATTACAGTTGAGGGAATTGATGGAGCAGGTAAATCTACGCACCTGGAATTTATAGCTAAAACCTTTGATGCCAAATCGATGCCCTATATTATGACAAGGGAGCCTGGGGGTACAGAATTAGGTGAGAAAATTAGAAGTATTTTATTGCATGATGATATGACCGTTTCAACAGAAACATTACTGATGTTTTCTGCAAGAAATGAACACTTACAAAAAAAAATATTACCGTCGATTAATCAGGGTGTCTCTGTAATATGTGATCGTTTTACAGATGCATCATATGCCTACCAGCAAGGCGGCAAGGGCATTGAGTCAAACTTTATTGAAGTGCTAGAGAAGTTAGTACACCCTGAACTTCAGCCTGATTTAACATTCATCTTTGATATCAAACCTTCCATTGCAAGATCAAGAATAAGTCATGAACGTGATTTGGATAAATTTGAACGATCTTCTGAAGAGTTCTTTAAGGCAGTCCGAAATAACTACCTTAATCGAGCAAAAAATAATTCAAGGTATTGTGTTATCGATTCCTCTCAAACAATCGAAAAAATTCAGAAAGAAATTTTAGTTAAGCTTGAGGAATTTATCTAGTGACGATGACCTGGTACAACGATTTCTATCAGCAAAACTTTTTAGATAATCTAAAAAAAACAAACACACATTTATTTCTATCGCAACAAGGCGAGGGGGCTGAATACCTCATTGAGGATTTAATAAAAAAACTGTTATGCACTAACTTAAGGAATCAAGATCCTTGCGGATCCTGTCCAGCTTGTAATCATGTATTTGATGAACACCCTCAGATAAGAATACTTGAGAGGAGTCCGGAACTAAAAATACCAGTAATTGCAATTGACCAAGTAAGAGAGCTTACGTCTTTTATTCAGTTAGCCAGTAACGGCGAGCAAGATAAAAAAATCATCTACATCAAAGAAGCTGATATTTTAAATCAAAGTTCAGCTAATGCTTTATTGAAAAACTTAGAAGAACCATCAACAAACACCTACTTTATTTTAAATAGTTATAACTTAGCGAAAATCTTACCCACAATCATTAGCCGCTCGACCCTACATAAACTCCCGTCGCCTTCAAAAAAAGAGTCAGAAGATTTTTTAAGAGACCAGGGGCAAGAGTCATCCATAAAGTTTATCGACTTATCTGGTAACAAACCCTATTATGCGATAGACATGTCAAATCAAACTGAACTGATTAATCAAATTATGGCTCTATTATTAAAGGGAAAAAATTTTGACATGATGAGCGTTAATGATAATTTGCTGACTAACGGATCTGGATTTTTTATTGAGATCCTTCAAAAATGGATTCACGATCTTGCCTATTTTATTGAGTTTAACGAAACATTATTTTTCAGTAATTTGAAAGAAAAAGTGGGCTTGATTTCTAAGCAGCTATCACTTAAAGAAACTTTAAATTTTTATAAAAAGTTAAATGAATACAAAAAATTGTCAGAAACCCAAGTTAATAAATCAATTGCACTCGATGCGCTTATAATTGATTACAAAAGGATATTTATCTAATGTACATAGACTCGCACTGCCATTTAAACTTTCCCGAATTAAGAGAGAATATTGATGCTATCTTAAATCAGATGCAAACCAATAAGGTTACGCACGCTTTATGTGTCAGTGTAGAAATGGATAAATTTCATGAAATTGATTCGTTAAGTCAAACCCATGACAATCTGTTTGCCTCAATAGGAGTTCACCCCGACTATGAAGACATTATTGAGCCATCCGTGAAAGATTTGGTAGAGATTGCAAAAAAAGATAAGGTAGTTGCAATCGGAGAAACGGGTCTGGATTATTTTCGACTAAAGGGTGATCTTGAGTGGCAACGTGAACGATTCCGTAAACATATTCAAGCAGCAAATGAGTCGGGACTACCATTGATTATTCACACAAGAGAAGCGCGTGAGGACACGATAAAAATACTTAAAGAGGAACTAAAGCCGGGCACAAGAGGGGTCCTTCATTGCTTTACCGAAACCTATGAGATGGCAGTTCAAGCTATTGAATTAGATTTTTTTATATCTTTTTCCGGAATATTGACCTTTAAAAATGCACAAGATTTAAAAGAAACTGCAAAAAGACTTCCGTTAGAGCGAATGCTGATTGAGACCGATTCTCCCTATTTAACTCCGGTTCCTTATCGCGGTAAGGCAAACGACCCATCAAAAGTTATTCATATTGCAGAAGAAATCAGTCGCTTAAAAGATATTCCCATAGAAACCGTTGCCAAGGTGACTACTGAGAATTTCTTCAACCTATTTGAAAAGTGTCGTAATTTCTCATGAAAATTACTGTACTCGGTTCTGGATCCAGTGCAGGTACCCCGGTTATTGGCTGCCAATGCAGAGTGTGCCACTCAGAAAATATAAAAAATAAACGCACACGCTGTTCTTCAATGATTACAACCGATGATGGTTTAAATATACTAATTGATACGTCCCCGGACTTTAAATATCAAGCCATGCGCGAATCGATCCAAAAAGTGGATGCTGTATTGTTCACTCATCACCATGCTGATCATTGTCATGGCATTGATGATCTCAGGGCTTTTTGTCAGAAATATAAAATGCCCATCCCTATTTATGCAAACGAAGGAACGATGGCGGAACTTAAATTAAAGTTCAACTACGCTATACGTGAAGAAAGCAGATTTTGGGAAACGCCGGTTTTGCAAGATCATATTGCCCAGTCACCAATTATTATTGGAGACAATGAAATTATTCCCTTACCCGTAATTCATGGAAAAATGGAAATATTAGGCTATCGCTTAGGAAATTTTGCCTACATTACAGACGTTTCTGAAATTCCAGAGAGCACGATCAGTCTCTTAAAGGGAGTTGATTTACTTTTACTGGATTGTTTAAGATTCGAGCCTCATTTTTCACATTTTGGATTCAAACAAAGCATCGAGATCAGTCAAAAAATTAATCCAAAACGAACTTTTTTCATTCATATGACTCATGATATAGAGTATGATGCTGTTTCCAGTGAGTTACCAGAGAACATATTTCTCGCATATGACGGCTTACAATTAGTAACAACTTAAGACAAAAGGATTAATTTAACAATGAAACTAAAACTTTTTTTAACGGCTTTACTATCATTATTTATTTTTACCGCAGCCTTTGCTGAAAAAAAAATATACACTGAAGATCAATTTTTAAATCTATTTGACGGTAAACCAAAAGCAAGGATTGCCAAGTACTTAGGTGAGCCTGATTCCAAAGAGATCGCCGTTCAACCTAAAGGGGCCTCTTCTGTAATTGGTAGACCAACAGACGAGAAGGGCAAGAAAAAGAAAGATAAGGTGGATATGTGGTATTACTCCAATATCGTTAAGTCAGGCAAAAACACTACTTGGAAAAAAGTAGAATTCACGTTTATAAATGATCGATGCATGAATATCGCCTTCTCAAACTAACTTAAAAATAATTTTAATTACAAGCCCTGTTTGGTATGCAGGGCTTTTTTTTTATGCTAAATTAAATTTATTCTTAATTATTAAAAGAGAAAATTATGGATGGCGATATCAAGTCAGTAGTCCAAAAACATCATGGCGGTTGCCCTCATGACTGTCCAGATACTTGTTCAATGGTGTTTCATGTTCAAGACAAAAAATTAATTAAAGTTCAAGGGAACCCTGACCACCCAATGACGCGCGGTGGATTGTGCGTCAAATTAAATGATTACGAAAAAAGACATTATCATCCTGATCGAATTTTGTACCCAATGAAGCGAGTGGGACCAAAAGGCGAGAAAAAATTTGAACGCATAACATGGGACGAAGCATTTGATACGATTGTTACCAAATGGAAGGCTATTATTGATGAGCATGGGGCCGAAGCCATTATGCCAAATAGCTATCTTGGCAACCAAGGCCTGGTTCATGGATTGAATGGCGGAGACTCTTTCTTTGCAAGACTGGGGGCTACCGTTACCGAAAGAACTTTTTGTGGTGAGGGTTCGTGCACGGCTTGGTTATTAACCATTGGACCAACAGCAGGGGTCGATCCAGAAAGCTTTATCCATTCTAAATTTATTATCGTTTGGGCCTGTAACTCAGTCAGTACTAATTTACATCACTGGCATATTATTAAAGAGGCTCAAAAGAAGGGTGCGAAAGTCGTAGTTATTGATGCTTATGCATCCAGAACAGCAAAAGAAGCGGACTGGCACGTCTGTCCAAAACCTGGTACGGATGGTGCATTGGCCATGGCGATGATGAATGTGATTATCGAAGAAGGGCTTGTGGATCAAGATTATGTGGACAACTACACGGTAGGGTATCCAGAGCTAGCCGAAAGAGCAAAAGAACGCACACCGGAATGGGCAGAAAAAATTACCGGTATTGCAGCTGATGATATTCGCCAACTAGCTCGTGAGTATGCAACCACGCAACCATCTGCCATTAGGATTGGTGTTGCTTTAGAGAAAAGCTGGGGTGGTAGCCAAGGCTATTAGGGCTGTAACTGCATTACCTGCACTGACTGGAGCATGGAGGCATGTAGGTGGAGGTATCCTACAGTTTCCGGTATGGGAGCACCCCTATAAATTTGATGTCATCTGCCGTCCAGATTTAATTCCAGAGGGTACCCAGGTAGTTAACAATCTTCAGCTCGGCCGTGTTTTAACCGGCGAACAAAAATTAAAAGTGCCAATTAAGTCCATGATGTGTTGGAATACCAACCCGGTCACTCAAGCAACGGAATCGGAAAAAATTCTCGAGGGCCTTAAACGTGAAGATTTATTCTTAATTTCAGCGGAACACTTTATTTCCGATACAGCCGCCTTTGCTGACATTCTTCTGCCGGCATCAATGGGTGCAGAGCAAGAAGATATTATCCTGTCATGGGGTCACTTGTATTTGACTTACAACGAAAAATGCATTGAGTCTCCTGGTGAATGCTTACCAAATAACGAAATATTTAGGCAACTAGCGAAACGTTTAGGTTTTGAGGAAGACAACTTTAAATGGAACGATACAGAGTGTCTTGAAAACTATATCGACTGGGATTCTCCTGCTTGTGAAGGCATAGACCTTAATTATCTAAAAAAACACGGCTACGCGCGTTTAAATGTCGGTACCAAGGATAATAGGGCACCACATAAAGAGGGTAATTTCCCAACTCCGTCTGGAAAGTGTGAATTCAGGGTTGTTGGAGCAAAAAACTTCGTCGCGGGACCATTCAGACAAATGTACGAAGGCTTTCAGCCAGGTGAAGATATCCCTGAACTTCCTGATTACGTGGCATCCAAAGAGACACCTGAAGCTAATCCGGAGTTAGCTAAAAAATATCCATTAAATATTCTTGCTCCTAAGAGTCATGGCTTTATTAATTCAAGTTACGCTAATATCGAGAACAAACTTAAAGGGCAGGGTGAACAGTTTGTTTTAATCAATCCAGCAGATGCTGCTGATCGAAGTATCTCAAACGGTGAAAAGGTTAAGGTTTATAATGATNGAGGCTCTTTCGAAGCTTTAGCAAATGTAACTAATGATGTTAATGATGGNATTGTGGTGACAACTTTAGGTTACTGGAGACAGATGAATAATGGGGTGGTGAACTCTGTGAGTTCAAATGCGTTTGGTGATATGGGTAATTCGCCGACCTCTCACGACTGTCTGGTTGAAGTAGGTAAATTATAATTTTTAGTCTGTATATTTAAAACATGAGAATTTTCAATAAACTTCTCTGGATTTGCCTTTTCGCAACTTTAAGCCCTAATCTTTATGCTATAGATTGCGTGCTAAACCCAACAGATGTGACAACAATATATATCAATTATATGTTGGGATTTTAGGAA
>JGI26086J50260_1002341_pt1 | contig 10246 bp, 9 predicted proteins | sample SaaInl3SG_22_DNA_FD_50260 | JGI IMG/M metagenome (IMG submission 50260)
CAAATAAAACTAATAAAACAAGATGTTCTTCTAATTGAGGTGAAGAATGATAACTCTCATTTCAATGATGATGAATCGCCAATAACAATTTTCACAAAAACGAAGGCTAAAATTAAAAATAAACCTGATGCATTGGCTTATATAATTTCCTATATAGAACCTAACACAAAATTGGAAGTCATAGGCAAAAAAGGAGATTATTGGGAGATTTTTTTTAAGGGTGACATAGCATACGTTCACGACCTTTACATTAAAGAATCAGAAATAACATCTTACATTAAGTATTCTTTGCCCGAAAAATATAAAAGTTTTGCAGTAGAAACGACAACCAAAGCCATTGCAAAATTAAGATATGAGCCATCACCATTATCAAACATAAAAAAGCAAATCCCAAAAGACGAAACTATTTATGTAATTGGCTACAATAATAATTATTGGAAGATTTTTTATAGAGGTGAAGAAGGATATTTAATTGACGGCTTATATTTTGAGACTTCCTATAAAATGATGAAATTTAAAAAGCACTAAAGCACAACAATGTATATAGTTTATGGCGGCTGAAGCACTACATATGAACATTTTATCTATAAAAGTATTTAAGTTGTAAGCTGAAAGTTTTGTGTTTCAAAAACCGCCACAAAACCATATACAAACCGTTACCAACCAAACCCTACTTATTCTTACACAACTCACGTATCATTCCATCGGAGAGTCCTACTTTGGGAACATAAATCACTTTTGCGCCACTCCAGTGTAGGGTCTTAATAAATAATTTAGAGGCAGGTAAAATCACATCGGAGCGGTCTGGGTTTAAGCCCAGTTTTATAATCCGTTCTTCATAGGTCAGAGCACTCAGTTGGTTATACAAGGCACTTAAGGTTAAGTAACTTAGGGGTCGGCCTTCTTTAATTCCAGCCATTTTATGAAGTTTATTGATATTGCCTCCTGTACCTAAAAGGTAAATTTTGTCATGAGCTTGGGTATGGGTTTTTACCCATGTTTCAGCGGCTTGCCATGTTTCCTCACTCACTTTATCATTCAATAAACGAACTGTTCCTATCTTAAACGATTTGGAATGGACTCGTTTTCCTTTTATCAAGACACTAAACTCCGTACTCCCCCCTCCTACATCAACATAAAGAAAGGTTTTTTCTTTACTTATGGTGTCAAAAACAGTGGTATTAGAAATAATTTTCGCTTCTTTTTTACCGTCAATGATTTCAATCTTGATTCCCGATTTGTTGAGCACTTTTTCAACCACTTTAGCCCCGTTTTTAGCATCCCTAAGTGCTGAAGTAGCAAAAGCAAGATAATCTTTCACCCCATGTACTTGCATCAACAGCTTGAAAGATTTCATGGATTTCACCACTCGCTTGATATTACTATCCGATATCTTTCCATTGACAAAAGCATCCTCTCCCAATCGTATAGGAACACGTACCAAAGCATTCTTTAAAAAAACGGTTTTCTTTTCATGGTCTATAACATTGGCAACCAACATTCTTACCGCATTAGAACCAATATCAATGGCTGCGTATTTTCTTATCTTCATGGCTGAAGATTTTTATAGTAGTCATAAATTGCCCATTGAGAGCGTACGGGTTTTTCTGAAGATTTTCTTAGTAGATTTTGAGTCGCTTTATTTATTATTCTGGCCTTGACATTGTCCNTCCAAATAATATCAAAAACATCAAGAATTTGTTTTTGTAANGCAGGATCATAGATCGGTGCAGCCACCTCTACTCTGTTTTCGATATTTCGAGTCATAAAATCTGCNGAAGAAATATAAACTTTCTGATTTCCTCCATTTTCAAAGATGTACAAACGCGGGTGTTCCAGATAACGGTCTACAATACTGATCACTTCTATATTTTCACTCATCCCTTTTACTCCNGGAATCAAACAACAAATTCCCCTTACCACCATTTGAATAGAAACTCCAGCCTGACTGGCTTCATAAAGCTTATTGATCATGGAGAAATTTGTAATGGCATTCAATTTTAATTTAATCCCACTNGGCAATCCTGCCTTTTTATTTTCAATTTCTTTATTGATCATGCGCACCAAAGTGGCGTGAGTGTAATGGGGCGATACAATTAAATGCTTGTATTTCTTTAATTTATAATGTACTTGTAAAAAATTGAAGACCTTATTTACTTCTTTCAGCACTTTTGGATTAGAGGTAAACAAAGTATAATCAGTATAGATCTTGGCTGTATCTTCATTTAAATTTCCTGTACTTATAAAACCGTAACGCTTCTTTTTACCCTCCTCTATTTTTTCAATAATACAGATTTTGGAATGCACTTTTAATCCAGGTATTCCAAAAATTAATTCAACCCCTGCCGCTTGCATTTGCTCTGCATAGGTAATATTATTGGTTTCATCAAAACGAGCTTGTAATTCAATTTGAACCAGTACTTTCTTTCCGTTTTTAGCAGCATTTATTAAAGCACTTGCAACATTTGAAAGTTGGGACAACCTGTAAATAGTAATCTTAATTGAATTCACCTTGGGATCCAAGGCAGCTTCTCTCAAAAATTTAATCACAAAAGAAAAACTATGATAAGGAGTGTACAAAAGATAATCCTTCTCTTCTATTGCTTTAAAAATACTTTTCTCCAGCGACAATCCTTCAATAGGAATTGGCAGCATTTTACTGTATTGCAGATCATTCCTGTTTAGCTGTGGAAACTTCATAAAATCCTTTCGGTTATGATACCTTCCGCCAGGAATTAAACTGTCAGTTGAGTCGATTCCCAATAAACCTTTTAGTGCATTTAGTGTTTCTGGATCAATTTCTTTATCGTAAACCATTCTAACAGGCTCTGCCAAAATACGTTCTCTAACACTCTCTACGATCTTGTTAATATAGCTTTTGGATACATCACCCTCCATATCCAACTCGGCATCACGAGTAACTTTGATCATATGAGCCTCAATGGCAGTATACTCAAAGAAGTTAAATATCAAATGAAAATGATAACGAATCAAATCATCTAAAAACATAACATATTGTTTTTTCCCTATAGAAGGCAATACAATAAAGCGATCCAGTTCTGTAGGAATTTCAATAAGAGCGTATTGATTTTGAATCTTTTGAGGGTCTGAAAAAGAGAGCTTTACTGCTAAAAAAGCGTGATTATTTGACAAATCTTGGGTATGCTTGTCAGAGATGATAATAGTCATTAAAGCAGGACTGACTTTTTGAATAAAGTATTCTTTTAAAAACTCTTGATGCTCTTCAAAAACATTATTTTCATTGACAAAGTAAATCTGTTCTTTTTCAAGTTCCTTTTCAATATCAGTCAGAATATTGTTGGTCTCTTTTTGTTGTTCAATTACTTTCTTAGTAATTGCTTTCAATAAATCTTTTGCATTTTTACCGCCAAAAATCTTTCGCCCCGTTTTATCGGACTGGGCAATTCGTTGAACCGTTGCATATCGCACTTGAAAAAATTCATCCAAATTATTTGAAAAAATTCCTATAAAGCGGAGACGCTCCAGTAATGGCACATTTTGATCTGCTGCTTCTTGAAGTACACGAGCATTGAAATCTAGCCAACTTATCTCGCGATTTATGTAAAGTTCGTCCTCTTTCATATTAAACTAAAATATCTTTTGGTAAACCTAAAGTACAGGTTCCAGCATTAACTTGTGACCATTGGGATTGCTCAAATACGATATGTGCCCATGCAGCTGTAGGTAGGTTTCCAATGGTTGTATCGCTTAAATAACTAACAACTGAACTAAAAGCTGGATTATGTCCTACACAAATTACTTTATCAAACTCATCATCTAAGGAATGTATAAATTGAAGCAAGTTGGAGGCATCAAAAGTATATAGCTCCTCTTTGATCTTTAATTTTTCAAAAGCAATTCCTAGAGAATGGATAAGTAAAGTAGCTGTGTGCATGGCTCTATTTGCTGGACTTGAAAAAATAATTTCTTGCTTCTTAAACAATGAAGCGCTGGCCGATGCCATATTAGTGATTCGTTTCATTCCTTTTTCTGTCAGAGGTCGATTGCGATCAGAAACTGCATAATCCCATGAGGACTTGGCATGGCGTAAAAGAATCAACTCTTTCATATCAAGGGGCTAAACGTTCAATATTCCAAAAATTACCCTGCAATTGACATCGAATCCGATCGTGAAGGCGGTTAGGCCTACCTTGCCAAAATTCAATACACTGTGGTTTCACTACATAGCCTCCCCAGTGTTCAGGACGTGGTACATCCTTTTCTGCATATTCAATCTCCAAAGCTTCTAATTTGGCTTCCATAATGGAGCGATCAGAAATAACCTTACTCTGGTCAGATACAATTGCACCAATTTGACTTCCTTTTGGTCGGCTTTGAAAATAAGCATCAGAAGCTTCGTTCGTTAGTTTGACCGCTTCTCCCTTTATGATTACTTGACGTTCCAAAGGAGGCCAAAAAAAAGCAAGGCCTACCTTAGAGTGGTGAGCAATGGATGTTCCCTTTTCACTTTGATAGTTGGTATAAAAGACAAATCCTTCTTCAATCAAGGCCTTTAAAAGGACAATTCTAGACTTAGGAAAATCATCAAGTCCAAGAGTAGAAAGCGTCATTGCATTGGCTTCTTCTATTGCCTGGGTTTCATTGGCTTGATCAAACCAATTTTTAAAAAATGTCATGGGATCATTTTGAATATCATCAATATTCAAAGCGCCCTTTTGATAGGATTTACGTAAATGTCCTAAATCTTCTTGTTCCATTTGTTTTACAAGTTACAAAGCATTGGTGTTATATCGTAAAAGTTTTGAGGTCTTCGGCTAAAATAACATTTTGAAACACCGTAGAAGCCTCCGTAATAAAATCTTCTTTATTGGGATATCGATTAGAAAAATGACCCAACATGAGTTGTTTGACTTCAGCCTTTTGAGCAATTTGGGCTGCTTGTTTTGCTGTGCTGTGTTTTGTTTTTGTGGCCAATTCACTATTCTTTTCTAAGAAAGTTGACTCATGATAAAGCAGATCAACTTCCTTAATGTTTTCTACTAAAGGTTCTAAATAGGCTGTATCACTACAAAAAGCATATTTTTTTGATTTGCTTGGAGGCAAAGTATAGGCTTCATTTTTTAAAACATTTCCATTATCCAATATAATATCAGAACCCTGTTGTAATTGTTGAAATTGAAAGGGCAGTAAGTCAAATTCCTTTAAGTGCTTCTAGATCAATTTTTCGTTTCGAAGATTTTGTTTCAAATAAAAATCCATTGGTATAAACACGATGATCCAAAGGGAGGGTGCTGACCTTTACCGAGTCGTTCTCAAGTATGATTTCACTGAACTCTTTTTCCAATTCGTGAAAATGAAGTGGATAATCTGTCCAAGATTTCGCCAACTTCAGTTGTAATGTAATAATTTCTTTTATTCCTTTTGGACCATACACATGAAGAGCTGCTGTTCTTCCCAACAATCTAAAGGTGCTGATTAAACCAATTAAACCGTAAAAATGATCTCCATGAAGATGAGAAATAAAAATATGTTGAATTCTAGAGAATTTTACTTTTGATTTTCTCAATTGAATTTGCGTTCCCTCGCCACAATCAATTAAAAATAAATTCCCGCTCACTTCCAAAAGCTGTGAAGTTGTATGCTTATTTTCTCTTGGAGTAGCCGAATGACAGCCTAATATGGTTAATTCCATCATCTAAAAGCCTAAATCACGTTGCATTTGCTCAAACGAAATAAAATCCAAGGCTTCTGTTTTTGTGGGTACAGTTACCCACTCTGAGGGAAAATGATCTGTGAGTTCAGGAGAAAGTATTAGGACCAAGCAACGTCTCTCATCTTGTTGGTATAAAGCCAGCGATGCTAACTCTTCAATCTTTGGAAGATAGCTTTCACAATTTAAGATCAGGTCAAATCCTTGGTGCTCTTTTAAATTGCTAAAGAGTGACTCTTTATTTTCCACAAATGCTTTAGCTTCAAGGTAAGCTGTATTATTTTCTTCCCACTGTATCATTTCAAAGGAATATTCAATTTAGAGGCTAAAAGATAAATAATAGCCATACGAACCGCAACTCCATTTTCAACTTGATCTAAGATAATTGCTTGATCAGAATCAGCAACCTCACTCGTAATCTCTACTCCACGGTTAATTGGTCCGGGATGAAGTATTACAATTTCTTTTCTCAACTGCTTTAGACGTTCTCCAGTAAGGCCAAAATTTTGACTGTATTCACGTGTAGTTGGAAAATAACTCAATTCCATGCGTTCGTTTTGGACGCGGAGCATATTGGCTGCATCACACCAATTCAAAACTTCCATTAAATTAGAAGAAACGCTTACACCCAATGATTCGATATGTTTGGGAAGTAAGGATTTAGGAGCACAAAGACGCACCTCAGCTCCAAGCATTTTTAAAGCGTAAATATTAGAAAGTGCAACTCTAGAGTGTAAAATATCCCCTACTATGGCGATCCTTCTTCCTCCCAAATCTCCAAATTTTTCTTGAAGAGAAAACGCATCCAACAATGCTTGTGAAGGATGTTCATGTGTGCCATCTCCTGCATTGATAATACAAGAATTAACATGTTGGGATAAAAAGTGCGCAGCTCCTGGATGNGGGTGTCGCATGACAATCATATCAACTTTCATTGCCAGTATATTATTAACTGTGTCAACTAAAGTTTCTCCTTTTTTAACTGAGGACTGTGCTGCAGAAAAATTAAGCACATCTGCACTGAGTCTTTTTTCTGCCAACTCAAACGATAATTTTGTTCGGGTACTGTTTTCAAAAAACAGATTAGCAATTGTAATATCCCGAAGACTGGGAACTTTTTTAATGGGCCGATTAATAACTTCTTTGAAATGCGTTGCCGTTTCAAAAATCAAGTGCAAATCTTCTGGATTGAGATACTTTATCCCTAGGAGGTGAGAAACACTTAAGGTTTTCATTGGCTTTGTTTTTCTANGTANACAATATTGTTTGATGCATTATCAGACCATACCACTTTAACCTTATCGCCTTGAAGAGCATCAATTTGTGCTCCCAAATAATCAGGTTGAATCGGCAAATGACGGCTAAAACGTCGATCAACTAANACTAACAATTCAATTGATTTTGGTCTTCCATAACTATCTATAGCTGTAAGAGCAGATCGAATACTTCTCCCGGTAAATAAAACATCATCGATTAAAACAACATCTTTCCCTTCGATGGTGACTTCCATTTCAGTAGCGTTTGCATTATGAGGGATTTCGTTTCTTCTAAAATCGTCTCTAAAAAAGGTAGTGTCTAGCTTCCCACNCTGGAGGGAAGTGACGCCATTTTCTTTCAGCAGATATATCAATTGTTCTAGAAGTAATACCCCACGAGGCTGAAGACCAACGAGCACCGTTTCAGAAAAATCTCCATGCCGTTCGATCAATTGACAACAAAGCCTATTTAGCATGATCTTTACCCTTTTTTCGCTAAGAAGGACTTTAGGTGTCATAGTTGGAATATTTTACAAAAGTATTATTTTATTAAGTATAAAAAAAACCCTCCGAAAGGAGGGTTTTTAAAAAATAAATTCAAATGATAATTAATTATCATTATCCATTTGCTCTTTCAAACTAGCAAGGGCNTCTAAATCCCCAAGCGTTGCTTTTTCAGAATTAGCAGAAGCTAAGTTCTTAGTGGCACGCTTTAGGTTTTTGATTTCCTGCTCTTTGAAAAGGACAGTATGAGAAGCTACTACTCTTTTGAATTCTTTATTGAATTCAATAATTTTGAAAACAGCTTCATCCCCTTTTCCTAATTTAGATCCGTCTTCTTTCTCTAGATGACGTGAAGGTACAAAAGCAATGATGTCTTCATTAAAATGAATTGTAGCACCTTTATCTACCATTTCAGTAATCGAAGCAGTGTGTTCAGATTCTAAACCAAATTCTTTCTCGTATTTATCCCAAGGATTGTCTTTGGTTTGTTTGTGACCTAAACTTAATTTTCGTCCTTCAACATCTAATTCAAGAACAATTACGTCGATCTTGTCACCTAAAGCAAGTACCTCAGATGGGTGCTTCACTTTTTTAGTCCAAGATAAATCAGAGATATAAACTAATCCATCAATTCCTTCTTCTAATTCAATAAAAACTCCGAAGTTGGTAAAGTTTCTTACCAAACCAGAATGTTTTGATCCAATTGGATACTTGGAAGTAATATCAGTCCATGGGTCTGGCGTAATTTGCTTGATCCCTAATGACATTTTTCTTGATTCACGATCAATCGATAAAATGACAGCTTCTACTTCATCCCCAACTTTTACGAAATCTTGTGCAGAACGTAAGTGAGTTGACCATGACATCTCAGAAACGTGAACTAATCCTTCAACACCTTCTTTGATTTCAACAAAAGCTCCGTAGTCAGCTATAACCACTACTTTTCCTTTTACTCTTTCACCTTCTTTAAGTGTTTCAGAGATTTCATCCCATGGGTGCTGGCTTAATTGTTTTAATCCTAATTGAATACGAGACTTGTTGTCATCAAAGTCAAGGATTACAACATTCAACTTTTGGTCTAATTCAAGAATCTCNCTTGGGTGATTAATACGGCTCCAAGAAAGGTCCGTAATGTGAATTAATCCATCTACACCACCAAGGTCGATAAAGACACCGTAAGAAGTAATGTTTTTCACAGTTCCTTCTAAAACTTGTCCTTTTTCTAATTGACCAATGATTTCTTTTTTCTGTTCTTCAATATCCGCTTCAATTAAAGCTTTATGAGAAACAACAACGTTTTTAAACTCGTGATTAATTTTCACCACTTTAAATTCCATTGTTTTGTTTACATATTGATCGTAATCACGAATGGGTTTTACGTCAATTTGAGATCCAGGTAAGAACGCTTCAATACCGAATACATCGACAATCATTCCTCCTTTAGTTCTACATTTTACAAAACCGCTTACGATTTCTGCATTATCATGTGCATTGTTTACACGATCCCATGCTTTAATGACACGAGCTTTACGGTGAGAAAGAACCAATTGACCTGTACGATCTTCACGTATGTCAACAATCACTTCTACCTTGTCCCCAACTTTTAAGTCTGGGTTGTAACGGAATTCATTGAGGGAAATAACTCCTTCAGACTTTGCATTGATGTCAATAATGGCTTCACGTTCTGTCATGTACACCACTTCTCCTTCAATTACGTCTTCATCTGAAGTGTCAACGAAATTCTCTTTTACTAATTTTTCGAATTCATCAAGTTGTTTGTCTTCGATTAAATCGATTCCTTCTTGATAATTGTGCCAGTTAAAGTTGTCTAAAAACTCAGCTTGTGCTGCTTTTTGATCAACTTCTGGTGCTTTTTCTTCAACCACAGCTACATCTACAGTTGAATCAGCTACAGGAGCTTCTTGAGTTTCAACAGTTTCAGTTACTTCTTCTTTTTTTGTGGTTTTCTTAGCAGTTGTTTTCTTTGGAGTTACTGCTTTTGTAGGCTCAGCGCTTTTGGCTGCTGCCTCTTCGGTTGGTTTTTTGGCCATTTCCGATGGGTTTTTGTATTCTGTATATGGGAAAACCTTAGTTGCAAATACAGAAGTTGTTTATAAAAATTAATGGTGCTTTCGGTTTTTCCTTCCAATTAAAAGCGTGCAAATATACCCTTAATCGTTTGATAAACAAATAATAAATATCTTTTTTTAAGCTCGAATTCGCCTTAAACTATAGATTGAATCTTGTCCATCATCAAACGATAAACCTCATCAATAGTTAATGTGCTTACCTCGATCTCTATGGCATCGTCTGCTTTTCGCAATGGATTTATACTACGGGTAGAATCTTGGTGGTCTCTTGCTATTACATTTTCTAAAACGGCTTCAAAGGATTCTAAATTTCCTTTTTCCAATTGTTCTTTATGACGTCGTTCTGCTCTTATCTCTGGGGAAGCCGTGAGAAAGAATTTACATTCCGCTTCTGGAAAAACTACAGTCCCAATATCTCTCCCATCCATAATAATTCCGCGTTCTTTTCCCATTGACCTCTGTTGAGCAACTAAAAAGTTTCGGACAGCTTCAACACTCGCTATTTTACTAACAGCATTATTGACTTTGGATTCCCTAATTTCATGGGTGATATTTGTATTATTCAAGAATGTTTGTTGCCCATGTTCTCCATTTTCAAAATGAATATTGATCTTAGGAAGTGATTCAATCAATTGAGCTACATCTATATTTTCGGTAGGGTTTTGCTTTTGACCAAAATAAGTGACAGCACGGTACATTGCACC
>JGI26086J50260_1002355_pt1 | contig 10207 bp, 13 predicted proteins | sample SaaInl3SG_22_DNA_FD_50260 | JGI IMG/M metagenome (IMG submission 50260)
TCGATAATTACTTCACGGTCAGTCATCACGGTAACTTTACCTTCAACGACCTGGTGTTCTACAGAAGACCCTAAAGTTTCAGCATATAGATCAACCAACGCTTGACGTTCGCCGCTATCTGCATTCGCATCACCTTCAACATCTGCCCAACTAAATGCAGGTGCTTCAGGAACAACTTCCTCAGCAACTTCTTCAGTTGCAGCTGCAACAGGTGTTTCTACTACGGTTTCTTCTGCTTTTGGAGCCTCCTGAGCTGGAGTCTCTTTCTGTACCTCTTCTGCTGGTACTTGATTCTCTTCTGACATGAGAGATTTACTTGTATCTCAGAGCCTTGCACACACTTCCCATTGACTCTTAAGAGTGGTTGTAGTTTTTAGTATTCCCTTTCCGTTCGTGTGCCTCATGTCCGAAAAGGGGTGCAAATATATAAACTATTAAAACATAAAACCACTGTAAATCAAACAAAAAGGCCTCGGAAAACGAATTTTCCGAGGCCTTTGTTTCTTTTGTCTTATCGGACTACTTCAATTGGTCCTTCAGTAGTTCTGTGGTTGTTGAACCAGGTCGCTCAATGGGCATCCCCATAGCTCTGTCCCAAATCAAATTAGATAAGGTTCCTAACGAACGTGCCACACCAAACAATACCGTGTAGAATTCATATTCTACCAANCCGTAATGCGTCAATAACTGACCACTGTGTGCATCTACATTAGGCCAAGGATTTTTCACTTTTCCTGTCGCGCTCAAGATATCCGGCACGACCTCATAGATCATGCTTACAATCTTGAACAATTCAGAATTAGGCATTTTAGCTTGTGCGAATTCGCGTTGCGCGGTGTAACGTGGATCTGTCTTGCGCAATACTGCATGTCCGAATCCAGGGATTACTTTACCGTCGGCCAACGTCTTCTTACAATAGCTTGCGATCTGTTCTTTCGTTGGCAATCCACCGCCCAATTCCTGACGCATATTATTGATCCAACGAATAACTTCTTGGTTTGCCAGTCCATGCAATGGTCCGGCCAAACCGTTCATACCCGCAGCGAAACTCAAATACGCATCACTCAATGCAGATCCTACCAAATGAACCGTATGCGCACTCACATTACCACCTTCGTGATCCGCGTGAATGGTCATGTACAAACGCATCAACTCCTTGAATTCATCATTGTCGAAGCCTAACATATGTGCGAAATTACCCGCCCAGTCTAAACTAGGATCTGGTTCAATATGCTGGTCGTTGTGGTACATACGACGGTAGATGTAAGCNGCAACACGNGGCAATCGGGCAATCAGATTCATTGCATCTTCATACGTCGAATCCCAATATTCACTTTTATGCACCCCGCGGCTGTACGCTTTTGCAAATTCACTCTCTGTGCGCATTGCCATAATGGCCACAGTAAACTGCGTCATAGGGTGCGTGCGAGTTGGCAATGCGTCTATGGCTTTAAACACGTGAACTGGTACGTTATTGCGACGAACCCAGTTGTTACTCAATCGACGTGCTTCTGCCTCCGTTGGCACTTCATTCATCAACATCAAATGGAATAANCCTTCTGGTAAAGGTTGCTCNCCACCGGGGTACTTCGGTAATTTCTCTTGAAGTTCAGGAATGCTGTAACCACGGAAACGGATTCCTTCTTCAGGGTCCAATTTTGAAGTCTCACAAATAAGTGCTGGCATGCCACGCATACCACCATAGAGTTGGCTCACCTTAATCTCGCCAATAGTTTTATCACCATTAGCTTTCAGAAAAGCCTTGGTATCGGCTACGATGTCTGGAAAGATGTCTCTAAACTGTTCTTTAATTTTTTCCATGATAGATGATAGGTTTCTGGTGTTATTAGCTAATGAATCTGAAGTTTTTACCAGGGAAAATTGCATTTTCTCCTAACTCTTCTTCAATTCTCAAAAGTTGATTGTATTTCGCCATACGATCTGAACGGGAAGCTGATCCGGTTTTGATTTGACCGGTGTTCAATGCAACTGCTAAATCAGCGATCGTTGCATCTTCAGTTTCACCTGATCTGTGCGACATTACAGCGGTCATCATGTGGCGGTTAGCAAGGGTAACGGTATTAATCGTCTCAGTCAAAGTACCGATCTGGTTAACCTTCACGAGAACAGAATTCGCACTACCCTCCTCAATGCCTCGAGCTACACGTTTCTCGTTGGTNACAAACAAATCGTCTCCTACCAATTGGACCTTATCGCCAATCTTCGCGTGAAGNTTCGCCCAACCGGCCCAATCGTCTTCATGTAGNCCGTCTTCAATAGAAGCAATCGGGTATTTTTCAATCCAGTTTGCCCAGTAATCTACCATTTCNTCCGAAGTCAATTCACGACCGTCGCTCTTGTGGAATACNTAGGTACCTTTCTCTTCATTGTAAAATTCAGAAGCAGCAGCATCCATAGCAATCCATATATCAACACCTGGCTTGTACCCTGCTTTCTCGATACTTTCAAGAATGATTTCAAGCGCTTCTTCATTTGAGCCNATAGAAGGGGCAAAGCCACCCTCATCACCAACATTAGTTGAGTATCCTTTGCTCTTCAACACTTTCTTTAAGTTGTGGAATACTTCAGTACCCATGCGTAATGCTTGGCTGAATGATTCAGCACCAAAAGGCATGACCATGAACTCTTGAAAGTCTATTGAATTATCTGCGTGCGAACCACCGTTTAAGATGTTCATCATCGGAACAGGAAGCGTACGCGCATTAACACCACCAATATACCGGTACAACGACTGACCAGTGCTTTCAGCCGCAGCTTTAGCTACTGCCAAAGAAACCGCCAATATAGCGTTAGCACCTAATTTTCCTTTATTTTCTGTACCGTCTAAATCAATCATCATTTGATCAATTTCAGCTTGCTCGGTAACGATCTCGCCTTCCAATTCAGGCGCGATAATATCATTTACATTTTGAACCGCTTGCAATACACCTTTACCCATGTATACACTAGCGTCTTCATCACGTAACTCTACTGCTTCGTGAATTCCCGTTGATGCACCGGAAGGCACAGCAGCTCTACCCATTGCACCTGTAGAGGTGATTACATCAACTTCAACCGTTGGATTACCACGTGAATCCAGAATTTGTCTTGCATGAATATGCGTAATAACAGACATATTGTTTTTTTTAAGTATTAGTTCTTATTCCTTGCGGACTAGTGGTTCTTTATTCGTTCTATGAATTCGTCAAACAGGTATCTACTATCGTGTGGGCCGGGACTAGCTTCAGGGTGGAATTGTACCGAGAAACAATTCGCATCGGTACGTTTAATACCTGCCACAGTTTGGTCGTTCAAATGGATATGCGTTAAGGCTACATTAGTTGCTTTTTCTACATCTTCCATCTTCACTACAAAACCATGATTCTGAGATGTAATCTCGCCTTTTCCCGTTTCAATATTTTTCACAGGATGGTTGATCCCGCGGTGACCGTTATGCATTTTATAGGTAGACAAACCACTGGCCAATGCAATCATCTGGTGTCCCAAACAAATTCCAAATACAGGTAATCCAGAGCTGATACCTTTTGCGACCTCCGCTACCACTTCAGGTGAAGCTGCCGGATCACCAGGACCATTCGAATAAAACAACCCGTTTGGGTTCCATGCCAGCATCTCTTCCGTTTTTGTATTCCACGGGAAAACTTTTACGAGTGCACCTCTTTCAGTCATGCAACGAATAATGTTCTCTTTAATCCCTAAATCCAATGCTGCTATTCTAATGGTCGAATCTTTAGGACCCACTTCATATGCTTCATCACAACTAACCGTAGGAGCCAAAGCGAGACCTTCCATCGACGGACACTTTGTCAATTCCTGCTTCAAAGCGTCTATATCGTTAATAGCTGTAGAGATAATAGCATTCATAGCACCCGCATCGCGTATGTGACGCACCAGCGCGCGCGTATCGATATCGCGAATAGCTACTTTCCCTTCTTTTTCGAAGTAACCATACAAACTGTCTGTCTTGCCGGTTCTAGATGCAACCTCACTGAAATTTTTGGTTACTAATCCCGCAATCTGAATATGCTTACTCTCGACCTCTGTATCCTTCACACCGTAATTCCCAATGTGAGAAGTAGCCATTACCATGAGCTGACCGAAGTAAGAAGGATCTGTGAAGATCTCTTGATACCCTGTCATACCCGTATTAAAACATATTTCTCCGTAAGCAGTACCATCCAAACCAGTGGAAGTACCGTAAAACACTGCACCATCTTCCAGCAGTAAAACAGCTTTTTTATTTGATTCTTTCATGAGTCGCTATCTTCAAAAAAAAGGGGAAACCAGGCGTGCACCTAATTTCCCCTCGAAATTACTTAACAATGACCGATTTGGTGCATTAATTCTTTGTTATTCAGCAGATTCTTCTTTTGATTCTTCTACTGCAGCAGGTGCTTCAGCTACTGGTGCAGCCTCTTCAACTGCAGGCGCAGTTTCAGTCTTTGCACGACGGCTACGACGAGTCGTTTTCTTCTTCTCATCTTTCCCGTACATGTCATTGAAGTCAACCAATTCAATCATACACATCTCCGCATTATCACCTTGACGGTTTCCTGTTTTGATGATACGCGTATATCCACCTGGACGATCACCGACCTTAGGACCTACAACATTGAATAATTCAGTTACCACTTCCTTCTGACGCAATACTGCAAAAGCAATACGACGGTTATGCGTTGTGTTCTCTTTTGAACGAGTTACTAGAGGCTCAACTACTTTACGTAATGCCTTTGCCTTCTGCACCGTCGTCATTACACGCTTGTGCTCAATAAGTGAGCCAGCCATGTTACTCAACATCGCTTTTCTGTGCGCAGTCTTTCTACCGAGGTGGTTAAATTTTTTACCGTGTCTCATGCTTATTCTTTATCGAGCTTATATTTAGAGATATCCATCCCGAAGCTCAAGTTTTTATTTTCAACTAACTCCTCTAGTTCAGTAAGAGACTTCTTACCAAAGTTGCGGAATTTCATTAAATCAGATTTAGAGAATGTCACTAAATCACCCAATGTATCTACCTCTGCTGCTTTCAAACAGTTCAATGCACGAACACTTAGGTCCATATCATGAAGTTTTGTTTTGAGCAACTGACGCATGTGCAATGCTTCTTCATCGTAGCTTTCAGTTTCTGAAGACTCTTCATCCTCTAAACTAATACGCTCATCACTGAACAACATGAAGTGGTGAATTAAAATCTTCGCTGCTTCAGTTAATGCATCTTTCGGGTGAATTGAACCGTCCGTATCGATTTCAAAAACCAATTTTTCGTAATCGGTCTTCTGCTCCACACGATAGTTCTCCACTGAATACTTGACGTTCTTGATTGGAGTATAGATACTGTCTAAAGCGATTGTTCCAATTGGAGCATCTACTTTCTTGTTCATTTCTGCACCAACGTATCCGCGCCCTTTCTCGATCGTCATTTCCATTGTCAAGCTTACGCTTGGATCCATGTTACAAATGACGTGATCTGGGTTCAATACTTGGAACGCACTAATGTGTGAAGCGAAATCGCCCGCTACTAGTTGTTCCTTTCCAGTGATTGTGAACTTAATAGTTTCAGTATCCTGAGCCTCAATCTGCTGCTTGAAACGCACTTGCTTCAAGTTTAGAACGATCTCTGTTACATCTTCAACAACACCTTGGATGGTTGTGAATTCGTGGTCAACACCTTCAATTCTCAATGAAGTCAAGGCAAAACCTTCAAGACCGGAAAGCAAAACTCTACGGAGTGCATTACCAACGGTAAGACCGTAACCAGGCTCCAAAGGTCTAAACTCGAACTGACCACTGAAATCAGTGGAAGCGTTCATTATTACTTTTTCGGGCTTCTGGAAATTAAGGATAGCCATATAAGAGAGTATAAGGTGATTATTATTTAGAGTACAATTCGACGATCAACTGCTGCTCCTTGATATTCTCAGGAATCGCATCACGTGAAGGAACATTCAAGAAGGTACCTTCCAATTTACTTTCGTTCCATTCTAACCATGGGTACTCAGTTCCACGACTAGCTAAAGCATCAGCAATAACTACCAGAGACTTCGACTTTTCACGAACACTGATAACATCACCTGGATTCACATTCATAGATGGAATATTCACGATTTCNCCGTTCACTGTGATGTGACGGTGACCTACAAGTTGGCGCGCGCCATCACGAGTTTTTCCCAATCCTAGACGGAATACTACATTGTCTAAACGACCCTCACACAGTTGAAGCAATACATCACCTGTCTTGCCTTTGCTACGAGAAGCTTTATCAAACATACGAGCGAATTGACGCTCCAAAATACCATAAGTGTATTTTGCTTTTTGCTTCTCTTGAAGCTGAACTGAATATTCACTCTTCTTTCCGCGACGACGGTTATTACCGTGTTGACCTGGAGGGTACTTGCGCTTTTCGAAAGAGCTATCTGGGCCGAAGATTGGCTCACCCATGCGGCGAGCGATCTTTGTTTTTGGTCCTCTATATCTTGCCATAATACTGTTCTTCTCTAATTATTAAACGCGACGTTTCTTTGGTGCACGACAACCGTTNTGTGGGGTTGGTGTAATATCGATAATCTCAATTACCTCAATCCCTAAGTTGTGTAGTGAACGAATGGCGCTTTCACGTCCATTACCTGGACCTTTAACGTAAGCTTTCACTTTCTTAAGTCCAGCCTCTAATGCTACACGACCACAATCTTCTGCTGCCATTTGTGCCGCATAAGGAGTGTTCTTTTTAGAACCACGGAAGCCCATCTTACCTGCAGACGACCAAGAGATTACTTGCCCTTGATTGTTCGTCAATGAGATNATGATGTTGTTAAAAGAAGATCCAATGTGCGCTTCACCGACAGTGTCGATACGCACTTTACGCTTCTTAGTCTGTTTAGTCTGTTTCTTAGCCATAACTAACTATTATTTAGTTGCTTTCTTTTTGTTAGCAACCGTTTTTCTCTTACCCTTTCTAGTACGTGAGTTGTTCTTCGTACGCTGTCCGCGAAGTGGTAATCCCAAACGGTGACGAATACCACGGTTACAACCGATGTCCATCATACGCTTGATGTTCAACTGAACCTCAGAACGCAATTCACCNTCTACTCTGTATTGGTCAGCAATAACAGTACGAATAGCCGTTAACTGCTCATCTGTCCAATCCTGAACTTTTACATCTTCACTTACACCAGCCTTGTCCAAAATCTCTTGAGAGCGGCTTAAGCCAACTCCATAGATATAAGTCAGGCCAATAACACCACGTTTGGTTCTGGGTAAGTCTACACCTGCAATCCTTGCCATAGTCTCTTTCTTCTATTATTGGTTAACCCTGACGTTGCTTGAACTTGGGGTTCTTCTTGTTAATAACATATAAGCGNCCTTTNCGACGAACGATCTTNCAATCNACGCTACGCTTTTTAACTGATGCTCTTACTTTCATTTCTCTAGTATCTGTACGTTATACGAGCCTTTGATAAATCGTATGGGCTCATTTCTAGTTTTACTTTATCACCGGGTAGTAGTTTAATGTAGTGCATTCTCATTTTTCCTGAGATATGCGCTGTCACTACGTGACCATTCTCTAACTCTACACGAAACATTGCATTTGACAATGCTTCTGTTACAGTTCCGTCTTGCTCTATTGCGCTTTGTTTCGCCATCTTAACTAAACGTACTTTGTGTGTTTCTACCTCTCAACTTTCCGGTTTTCATCAAACCGTCGTAATGTCTATTCAACAAATAGCTTTCAATCTGCTGTAATGTATCTAGAATAACGCCCACTGTAATAAGCAATGAAGTACCTCCGTAGAAGTAAGCCCACTGCGTATTCAATCCAACTGTCATCGCAACCGCTGGCAAGATTGCCACTAATGCGAGCAATAAGGATCCCGGGAAAGTTATTCTACTCAATACAGTATCTAAAAACTCGGCTGTTGGAGCACCCGGCTTAATACCTGGCACAAAACCACCATTCCGCTTAAGATCATCTGCAATTGAATTTGTATTCACTTGAATCGCTGTGTAAAAATATGTGAACACAATGATCAAGACTGCGAATGCTAAATTGTACCACAATCCCTGAATATTACCAAAAACTGTAATCAACCAGCTAACACTGTCGCCTTCAGCACCACTGTACTGAAGTACGGTGATAGGAATGAACATGATTGCCTGAGCAAAGATGATCGGCATTACACCCGCCGCATTGACTTTCAGCGGTAAGTATTGACGCGCCGATTGCGTAGAAACAGCACGACCTCCTGCCGCTTGCTTAGCGTATTGCACAGGTATCTGACGTACAGCTTGCGTTAAAGCAATAGCGAACATGGTAATAATGAACAGTGCGAACAGCTCAATAATGAAAGCAACCCATCCTGCACCTTGGCCAACCTGACTTAACATCTCTTGAAGAAATGCCTGAGGCAGCGTGGCAATAATACCAACCATGATGAGTAAGGAAATACCGTTACCAATACCTTTATCCGTAATACGCTCCCCTAACCACATTGCGAAAATGGTACCTGTTGTTAACGTAACCCATGCTAGGAACCAGAAAGTACCTGGATCTAAGGTTAAGGAAACACCTTGAGCACTCAAGTTTGCCAAATAAGATGGCGCTTGAACGCCGGCAATAAGAATGGTTAAATAGCGCGTAATTTGATTCAACTTACGGCGACCACTCTCCCCATCCTTCTGCATTTTCTGTACAGCAGGAACTGCCATACCCATTAACTGAATGATAATGGATGCGGATATATAAGGCATGATACCTAAAGCCATTACTGAAGCACGAGAAAACGCACCACCAGTAAACGCATTCAATACGCCCAACAAACCTTCAGAGGTTTGCGCTTGTAATTGCGATAAACTTTCAGGATCAACACCAGGAAGAAGAACCGTAGAACCAATTCTATATATCAAAAGTAATCCAAGAGTTGTGAGGATTTTATCCTTCAACTCTGAGATCGCCCAGATATTTTTAATGGTTTCTATAAAACGTTTCATCTAATTACAAAGTCGTTGCTGTACCACCATTTGCTTCGATAGCAGCGGTAGCAGTTTTACTAAATGCATGAGCAGTTATATCCAATTTCATGGTTACTTCGCCACGTCCTAAAATTTTAACTAACTCTTTCTTTCCTACAAGACCGTTGTTCACTAAATCAGCAACAGAGATCTTGGTTTTCAATTTTTTCGCTTCAACAAGAGATTGGAGGGTATCCAAGTTCAAGCCCTTGTATTCTACACGGTTTGGATTAGTGAATCCGAACTTTGGCACACGACGCTGAAGCGGCATTTGACCACCTTCAAAACCGATTTTACGGCTGTAACCTGAACGCGATTGCGCACCCTTGTGACCACGCGTAGAGGTACCTCCGTGTCCGGAGCCTTCACCTCGACCTACTCGCTTACGGCTGTGGGTTGCACCCTCCGCAGGTTTGAGATTTGATAAATCCATTGTTATCTATTTAATTAAAGTTCAACAACCTCTACAAGGTGATTCACCTTGCGCACCATACCAAGAACTTGAGGTGTTGCCTCAACTTCTACAGATGCGTTCATTTTGCGCAGACCCAAAGCATCCATTGTTGCCTTTTGACGTGCACTACGTCCAATAACGCTGCGTTTTTGTGTAATCTTAATTTTTGCCATTTCCTCTGAGGAATTATCCGTTAAAAACTTTGTCCACAGAAATACCACGAGTTTTCGCGATCTCCTTAACATCACGCAATTTCAATAAAGCATCAAAAGTTGCNTTTACTACGTTTTGCGGATTAGAAGAGCCTTTACTCTTAGCTAGTACGTCGTGTACACCGACACTCTCAAGAACTGCACGCATTGCACCACCAGCAATTACCCCAGTACCGCTNGATGCGGGACGAAGGAATACTCGCGAACCAGCGAACTTGCCGTTCTCTTCGTGTGGAATCGTACTTTTTACTAATGGAATACGGAATAAGTTCTTTTTAGCATCTTCAACCGCCTTTGCAATCGCTTCGCTTACTTCTTTAGACTTACCACTACCGAAACCAGCAGTACCGTTTTCATCACCCACCACTACGATAGCGGAAAAGCTGAATGTACGACCTCCCTTATTTACTTTTGTTACACGGTTTACCGCTACCAAGCGGTCTACCAATTCAATACCCGTAGGCTTTACTTTACGTGCGTTATGCATTGTATTCGCCATTTTAGAATTTCAAGC
>JGI26086J50260_1002358_pt1 | contig 10198 bp, 7 predicted proteins | sample SaaInl3SG_22_DNA_FD_50260 | JGI IMG/M metagenome (IMG submission 50260)
TGATTGATCATGATGAAGATCAGCTTCTGGCCTTTAAATGGTGCTGTCCGCGTTGTTCCAAGCGCGGCCATTGTTGCAACAAGCGTTGAAATAAATGACGCACAGACCGCAATAATTAATGATCTAATAGCNGCCTCTTGCACCAGTTCATTTTTACTGGCCTCAACATACCAGTGAAACGAAAANCCTTCCCATAGCATGAGATTATTTCCGGCATTAAACGAATAAAAAACCAGCGTAGAGATTGGGGCATAGAGCGCAAAAAAGCAGATTAATGCGATAGTGGCAAAGCCAAATTGATAGGTGACAGAGAACTCACGTTTTTTCCAGAATAATCTATTGAGCATCTTTTTGTTCCGACCGTTGTGAAATCCGCATGTAGAAAATCAAAGCCACCAATACAATGAGCAACATAGTCACCGCCAATGCCGCCCCTAATGGCCAGTTTTTACCCTGTCCGAATTGTAGCTCAATCAGATTGCCAATCATCAAATTCTTTCCACCACCCAGAATACGCGGCGTAACATATGCCCCAAGTGACGGGACAAAAACCAGAATTGAACCGGCAATAACGCCGGGTTTGATAATCGGCAGAATAATTCGCCGCATGACTTTGAAACGCGACGCATAGAGATCAAATCCAGCCTCAACATAGCGAAAATCAAAACGCTCCATAGCGGCATAAATTGGCANAACCATCAATGGCAGATACACATANGTCATCCCGATAACAATGGCCATATCCGTATAGAGCATGTTGATCGGTTCATTGATAATGCCCAGCGATATAAGCGAGTTATTGATCACCCCTTTATTTCTGATCAGTTCCAGAATAGCGAATGTCCGGATCAACAAATTTGTCCAGAACGGAATCGTAATCAGAAATAGCCAGATATTCCGTGTTTTAGGCGGCCGTGTTGCAATAAAATATGCTGTCGGGAAGCCCAGTATCAGACAGATCAATGTTGTGAGAAAAGAGAGTTGAACAGACCGCCAGAAAATAGATAGATGCGCATCAGAAAGTGAAATCGTATCATCAAAAATATCTTGCGCAAAAAGCACCTTGAACCATGCTTCCCCAGAAAATTCCCACAATATGCCGCCATAATTTCCCGGAGTCAGAAAAGAATAGACAATAACAATCAATAATGGCCCGGATGCCGCAAACAAAAGTAAAAGTATAGCTGGCATAGATAGCAGCCAGTTGGCTCTATTTTTGCGCTTAATACGTTCTGCTTCCATCTCGCTTAATTTTCGCGCCATGATGCTTAGTCCTTCAATACCTGAATAGCTTGCTCATCAATGACCACCCCCAGCTTATCGCCGATAGCGGGATGGAAAGCATGACCGATTTCATTCTGGGAACGCACAACAAAGGCATCACCATTATCAAGTTCCAGATGATAATTGGTATCCGTTCCAAAAAATAGCATATTGGTCAAGGTGCCGGTGAGAGTCGCCCCGCGTGTAGATTTTTGCAGCTTTGCATGTTCAGGCCGGATGAAAACCGTCGCTGTTTTATCTTTTGACTTACTGGCAGGCATGTTTGCTTTAAATGTTTTCCGCGTACCAGCCAGACGCAGAGAAGCGGTAGCTGACCGGCCTTTTGTTACAGAAACGACCTCAGCTTCTATAAAATTGGATTCGCCAATAAAGTCGGCAACAAAACGCTCTTGAGGGTTGTAATAAATCTCATTAGGTGTTCCCACTTGCAGGATATGGCCATTGCTCATGACGGCGATCCGGTCTGACATGGTTAAGGCTTCTTCCTGATCATGGGTAACAAAAATAAACGTGATGCCCGTTTCCAGTTGCAATCGTTTTAATTCAATTTGCATCCCCCGCCGCAATTTGTAATCAAGCGCGGATAGCGGTTCATCCAGTAACAATACATCAGGTTTGGGGGCTAATGCTCTGGCCAAGGCAACCCGTTGTTGCTGGCCGCCCGAAATCTGATCCGTGCGGCGGTGTTTCAGCTCTTCCATATGAACAAGAGCCAGCATTTCATCAACAGTGGCAGAAATTTCATGCTTTGGTTTTTTTAGCATTTCCAAACCAAAGCTAATATTTTCAGCCACGGTCAAATGTGGAAATAGCGCATAGCTCTGAAACACGGTGTTAACAGAACGGTGATAAGGGGGAAGATTGGTAATATCCTGATTATCGAGAAGCATCTGTCCAAATGTGGGACTTTCAAAGCCTGCAATTAATCGAAGCAAAGTGGTCTTTCCACATCCTGATGGGCCAAGAAGCGTGAAAAACTCATTACGGCGAATATCAATAGATACATTGTCTAGTGCTTTAACGAGATTTGGCTCAGAGCCAAAATATTTTCCCACTCCATTTACATGAATGGCAATGGCATCCTTTTTGGTCTTGCTCATAACATTAATATACCTGTTCTTATTTCATGACGGATAGTGTTAATATTTATCCAATGAAGACAATCATCTAAGGGTTTGGCGTTACAGTCAACTTATTTCCCTAGCGCGGCGGCAATCGCATGAATAGCAAGCTGTGTATCCGCTTTAAAATTATCATCCAGAAAATCCGGCCATGTAGACAGCTTCACCACAACCATATTATAGGCCGGTGCTATATAGATAAGCTGACCAAAAACGCCTAGACACATAAAGGATTCTTTATCCTGATCTTCTATCCAGAACTGATTGCGATAGCATCCTTTTGGCAAAATTTTTCGCCGGTCTTCTGAAAATAATCCATGCGCCCCACGCCGGACATCTGTTATCCATTCCGGCGGAATAATCTGTTTGCCGTTGCCCATGCCATTATCAAGGTAAAGCTGGCCAAAGCGGCCAAAATCCCGAAGACATCCATTAAATCCGCCACTGGCCAGCCCATATCCTCTGGCATCTACCGTGAAATATCCGTCTTCTTCTGCGCCCATGGGTTGCCATAATTCATTGCTGATCAATTCATGAAGNGGCAATCCCGACACGCGCATCATAATATGGGCCAGCAGATCAGTTTCTATTGACCGGTATAAAAACCGCTCGCCATGTTCTGCGTCACAAGACTTTAATGTTAAAATCTGATCCCAGACAGATGCCGGCCAGTCAATGTCAGGATCAGCATCTGGCGCAATAGGCCGCCATCCTGATGCCACATCGGTTTTACCCACATCGGAATCCAGTTTTGTATATTCTTCGCTATACTGAACACCGGTTGTCATATCCAGAACATGTTGAAGCGTGGCTTCTGCCCATCCTGTATCTGCCAGCTCCGGCATATAGGTTTTGACTAACGCCTGTGGGTCTAACTGTCCGCGACCAATCATAATACCGGTAACCGTAGACGTAATGGATTTGGATACCGATTGCATCAGATGCGTGGTATGCGGTTTCATTCCATTGTAATAGCTTTCATGAACAATATGTCCGTCAGCCATAACCAGAAACCCGTCTGTGTAGCTGTCATCCAGAAAATCGGCGATAGATTGGGATGCTTGATTTGATCTGGTAAATTGAACCTGTTCAATATCCTGCTCATTCCGGGGAAGCGCCGGAGCAGGATTAGTGCCGCGCCAAACAGTTGATGTTGGCATTACATTGCGGATACGTTGAAATGTCCATCTGTTCCAAGGGGGGCGATCCCAATCCATTCTTGGCATATTGGCAAAAATATCGGAATCGGTGCCAGACAGAACCTTGGGTAGTTGCTCGCTATTTTTATATGACGCTTTTATAATAACATCTCCAGAATAATAGGTTATGATTTTAGTTTGAGTGCCAAAATACGTTATGTCAATTAATTGCTAACGGTATTAATGGTTTTTAGAATGACGTGTCATGATTAATATAAACCGCCCATTTGATAGGAGAAATTCATGGATGAACTATTTGAATGTGATGCTATTGCTCTAGCCGAACAGATTAAAAAAGGTGCGGTTTCCGCATCAGAAATGCTAGAGGCCAGCCTCTCGCGGGCAGAACGTTTGAACCCTTCTCTGCACGCCATCGTCAATATTAATACATCCAAAGCACAAGACCTCATCGCTACGACCGAACAAAGCGCACCATTATATGGCGTGCCNACCTTATTAAAAGACTTGGGCGCCGAAGCAAAAGACTTTCCCTCACATAACGGATCACGGCTTTATCGTGATACTGTTTATTCCTATGATGCCTCCATTTACACGCGGATACAGAAAACCGGACTTATCCCCTATGCCAGAACAAACTCACCAGAGCTTGGCATAGGCCCGACTAGCGAAGCTGGCGTTTATGGCAACCCTACGCGTAACCCCTGGAATTTAAATCATACCAGCGGCGGATCATCGGGCGGTTCAGGTTCAGCCGTAGCCGCCGGTATCGTGCCACTCGCGCATGGGTCTGATGGTGGCGGGTCTGTCCGTATTCCGGCGTCATGCTGTGGCTTGGTTGGCATCAAACCAACACGCGCCCGCCTGCCCGATGGCCCCGGTGTTGGCGAAGGCTGGGCAGGCATGGCGATTGACGGCTTTCTTACACGTTCCGTTCGTGATAGCGCCTTTATGCTTGATCAATGTTCAGGTTCTGATATGGGCGCACCTTATTCTGCTCCTCCATTACATAAAGGCTTTATGGCATCTATGGATGATCAACAATCAGGGTTACGGATTGCTGTACTGGATACCGATTTTATGGGTAATCCTGTTCACGAAGAATGCCGTAAAGCGGTTAGCCATACGGCTGATATGTTACGTCAGCTTGGTCATCATGTTAGCTCATGGTCGTCAACTATTGCCCCTGATGTTAGGGATATGATGATGGCTTGGACAAAAATTGTAGCCGCCGGAACATTGCTTTCCGTCCGGTATAAAAAAGATATAGATGCGCTAACCCCCGATGATGTGGATGGGGTAACTTATGGCGCTGTTCAGCTTGGCAAAACCGTGTCGGGGGCGGATTATCTGCAATCCATCAATATGATTCATGCCTTTGGCCGCAAAATGGCCGCGCTATTCGAAGATTTTGACGTTCTGGTTACTCCGACCCTGGCTGAGCCGCCTGCTCTCATTGGCCGGTTCAAACCGGATAATGCCGATTTTATGGATTATCGCAATGGCCCCGATGGTGTGTTTGCCTATTCACCATACACGGCGGCATTTAACGCATCCGGCCAACCGGCTATGTCTTTGCCGCTTCATTGGACATCTGATCAGCTGCCCGTTGGCGTTCATTTTGCCAGCGCATATGGCAATGACGAAATGCTAATCAGTCTGGCGGCGCAATGTGAAACATCCATGCCCTGGCATGATAAGCAAGTGGGTTTGATCCGCCAGTTTCACCATATTTAGCATAAAAAAATAGAGGCGATATGTATCGCCTCTATTCATTATATCAAGCATGACGCTGGTTTATTTTTGTAATTCTGTCCAGATAGCAGAATACATTTCTTGCACATGCGGTGGGCAGGTTTTGCTGAAGAATCCATTAGGAATAAACTCTGCTGCAATCTCTACTTCTGGTGCGCCCTTCATATCTTCTGGCATGAATGGCTCAGAACCTTTGATACCGTTGGCATAACGGGCAAAGGCAGATGCCATCGCAGCATGTTCCGGTTCCATAAGAAAGTTCTGGAACAGCTTGGCATTTTCAACATTCTTTGCGTCTTTGAGAACAACTACCGCGTCCATCCAGATAGGATAACCTTCTCTTGGATAGCCAAAACGAACATCAGGGTTTTTCTCTCTTGCACGGAACGCGGCACCATTCCAGTACAGCGATGCTCCCAGATCACGGCCAGCAAACTTTTCAATCACGCCGTAATCCATTGATAGCCAGTGCTGCTTTGCGCTAACCAGTGTATCACGCGCTTTTTTCAGCTGGCTCTTATCGTCAGTACATGGCTCACCACCAGTATATTTTAATGCCGCATCAATCAGATCAAGCATTTCTGGTGCTACGTTAATTTTACCAGACAGTTCTGCTGGCGGCTCAAATACCATTGCCCATGTGTTGATATCGCCATCATAAAGCGTGCTATCAACAATAACGCCAACGGTGCCCCACTGATAAGGAACCGAATACCGGTGGCCGGGGTCCCAGTCAGGGCTTTTGAAATTATCGCGGACATTACCATAATTAGACATCTGAGCCGGATTTGTTTCTANCAACAATCCTTCGCTGATCCAGATTGGCATGAAACTCGCTGATGGTACAGCAATGTCAAAACCATGCGCACCGGCACGGACTTTTGCTAAAGCCGTATCATTAGAATCATAATCGGTAATTGTAACTTTAACGTCATAGGTTTTTTCGAATTTTTCAATCAGTTCAGGGCTAGTGTAGTTACCCCAGTTAAAAATATTTAACTCACCTGCAGCAAAGGCTTGCGGTGCTGATAACATTCCAACAGCAACAGCGGCTGAACATAAATGCTTCTTTATCATGATATCCTCCCTTGAATTATCATTATAAAATAATAGGCATAATTTTTATTATCTGTATAGGATGATTTTAAAAAGATATGATGATAGCGTTTATAATTCTTTCCATTATTGATATTAAATGGCACCATCTAAAAAGCATTATTTTAAATGCATTGTTAATTTACATAATGTGAATGTTCTGAATGGGAAATAATAATAGCATAATGACATTAAGCACGTTTTTTAAAACTCTGGCTGATGTTTTTGATGGCGATCTGGATATAGAACGGATTGCCCGCAAAGAATTACAATCCCAAACCGGCGCGTATGATATGGATCATCCGGGCGGGGCTTTACCTGCCCCACTTCAGGAAGTCATGCGACTTCCGGATGCGCATCCGGTCTGTGCTGATATTCTCGATATTGCTTTCAACTGGGCGCCGCCAGAAACATCCAGTGATCCGCTTTATCAAAAAGATAGCACCTTCAAATCGCATGTTGAATTGCTTGGCCCCGACGGATTAATAAAATCTGACATCGTCCGGATAGGGCTTTATGGCATGCTTTCACATTCGGAATATGGGTTACGCACGCATCCGGCGGAAGAAATTTTTATTATGCTTGCTGGTGACTGTCTATGGAAAAGGGGCGATGCACCCTATTCATTATTAACCGTAAACGGACGATCCCATCACCCGTCATATCTTCCACATGCCACTAAAACACAGAGCAATGCTTTTATGTCTGTTTATGTCTGGCATGGCGATCTGTCCACCAATCAGTATGTGTATACCGGGCGTCCCCCGAAAAATTAATCCGAAAATTATTCATGGATTAGCACTGACACTATTACTTGCCGCTCAAATATGCTTGCCTTAAATATTGCCAAGGGGAATATTGCTAAAGGAATAGCAGAAATTTGGGCGAATATTATCATGCGGCTTGAGAAACATTTTAGAAAATATGTATTATGAATAAACCGACACTGCTTTTTATCTCTATTGGCGAACTTGCGACACATCTGTTAGAAGCGGTTGCAAGAACCGATATATTTTCTACTATTATCGTTGCCAGCAGAGATATCAATAAAGCGCAGAAAAGAGTTAATAATGCGCTATTAGGGGCAGGGATCGAGGGATATTTTCCACAAATCATCGCAGAGGATTTAGATGTTCATAGCAATGATTTCNCAACTAAACTGAGAAATATAAATCCAGATTATATTTTTTCTGCTCCTTCTCTNTTTCCATGGTGGAAACTGCCACCTAGTAATATTCATATTCCATTTGCCGGTTACACTGCTCTGCATTTGTCATTGATGCAAACNTTTCGCAATCAGATCGCTAAGGCTAATATTGATGCTTTCTGGATTGGCGCGTCGTTTCCGGATGTGATTAACGCCATGCTTAACCGAACCGGTTTTGGGCCTGATTGCGGCATAGGTAATGTTCAAGAACCTATCGCCAAGATACAAATGGAAGTCAGCCGCGCTCTAGGAGCTAACCCAGCTGAAGTTGACGTAAAATTAGTCGCGCAACACGCATTTGAGTATTTTGTTTTGAATGATGTCATACCCCATGAATTACCGCCTTATATGCTCAAGGCTTCATTAGATAATAAAGACATTACTAATATTGCTGAAAAAGCCCTGCGCCAGCCTTTTGCCTTTCCCTATGATTTGCATTTTAATCGGGTAACGGCTTCTTCTGCTCTTGTCGCCCTGCGCGCCCTGACCGGTGCAACAGAAACGGCTATTCATTTGCCCGGTATTGGGCATTATGTGGGGGGCTATCCTGTCCGGGTAAGTCAGGCGGGAATGGCCTTTAATCTTCCTGACGAATGGTCGATGCAACAAGCTATCGCGGTTAACGAAGCGTCCTTACCATGGGATGGAATAGCAAGCATGACCGAAGACGGAACCATATTTTTCACAGAAGAAACCCAGCAAGCCTTATTTCAATTTCTTGGAAAACCCATCGAAAAGCTATCGGCAGAAACCGCGCAAGAACAAGCAACTGATCTGTTACACGCCTTGAGTTAAACAAGCCGTTATTTGCGGCTGAATTATCCTTATCCTGCGCGTATCCAAACCCTATTGTTAATCCACCCACACTGGAATTTGGGCGCAAAAGATTTTTCAATATGTATCTGCCGAAAGCACGGTGCGCCGTGTTTGCGATGCTGGTTCAGAAGCCATTAAAAGATGGTAAGATCATTCATATGGAAACCGGTGCTACGCCAATTAAGTAAAACCGGAATTATAACTGATCGCTAACCGCAATATGTTCAGCTGTCCGCGCGTCCGCGCCAGTCGATTTGATGAACAATGTGATGATATCTGAGATCGGCTTATAAAACGCCTTAAGTTTAGTTTTTCCAACCCCGTTAATTGACAAAAATTCCTCTTCACTGGTTGGCAATTCATTGGCTATTTGTATGAGTGTCTTGTCGGAAAAAATAACAAATGCTGGCACTGAACGCTCTTTTGCTAGCGCAAGTCTCAATTTTTTAAGTTCTACCAAAAGCGTTTGATTATTTTCTAAAATGGCGGGCGTTACAGTTGAGTTTTCCGTGGGCGCTGTGGATGTAATCACTTTGGATAAAACCTTGGCCATAAACGTTTCACTACCACGGAGAATCCTGCTTCCTTTGTCTGTGATTTCTAAGGCGCCATATTTTTCTAAATTGACTTTAAGAGCATTAACCGCAATCAATTCGCGGATGATAGACTGCAGAACCGGTTTTGATTGGTCAGCCGCTAAACCAAAGACACCTATTTGGTTATGTGAACGAGCTTTTATTTTTGCCGTATCTGCCCCGCGCGCAACATCAATAATATGCGCTACTCCAAAATACTGACCTGTTTCCTTAACCGCCGATATTAATAACTTGGCTAGATTAGTGACATCCTGCATATCAGGCGGATGCAGACAGTTATCGCAGTTTCCGCAATTCACAACGGACTCATCAAAATATGACAGAAGCGCCAGCCTTCGGCAGGATGTCGTTTCACAATATCCTATCAGTGCCTCAAGTCTTTTATATTCTAAGAGCTTGTGCTGTTCACTTCCTTCTCCATCGAATATCATTTTCTGTCTTTTAACAATGTCTTGCAGACCATAAAACATGAGTGTTTCTGCTGGCGCGTTATCCCTGCCCGCTCTGCCAATTTCTTGATAGAAAGCCTCAACACTACTTGGCATACTAGCATGCACAACATACCGAATATCCGGCTTATCTATTCCCATTCCAAAAGCAATTGTAGCAACCATGACTACGGCATCTTCTGTCATGAAACGATTTTGTGATTCTCTCCTGTGTTCAGCCGATTTTCCGGCATGATAGGAAATGGTGTTAAACCCATTTTTTTTCAGAAACTCGTAAACTTGATCTGTTTCATTTCGCGACAGGCAATAAACAATGCCGCTCTGGCCTTTTCTTTCTAAGAGAAAGTTCAGTAATTTTGCTTTAAAGTCCTGCTTTGGCGACACTTGTAATGAGAGATTTGGCCGGTCAAAACTCTTAACAAATACTTCGCAATTGCCACCAGTCAGTTTGTCAACGATATCTGCCCGTGTTGCCTTATCTGCGGTAGCGGTGAATGCGGCAACTACTGCGTCCGGAAATAGCCGTTTCAGTTGAGCCAGTTCTTGATAATCCGTTCTAAAATCCGCGCCCCATTTTGAGATACAATGCGCCTCATCAACTACAAATATTCCTATCGACTGACGTTGCAATGCATCCAGCATCCTTGGCTGCATCAATCGCTCTGGGCTCATATAAAGGATGTTTGACGCCCCCGAAGCAAATTGTCGCCACTGATCA
>JGI26086J50260_1002362_pt1 | contig 10194 bp, 6 predicted proteins | sample SaaInl3SG_22_DNA_FD_50260 | JGI IMG/M metagenome (IMG submission 50260)
TCTACAAGTCAACGATGGGGCAAATACCTTTAACCAAGCATTTACTTTAAGTATAACCGATCAAAATGATGCGCCTACTGATATCTTACTTAGTCAAACAGCAATAAATGAAAATACACCCATAGGATCTTTGGTCGCAAATTTATCTGTATTAGATCAGGATGTGTTGGATAGCCACGTATTTACACTTTACAATAGTGGAGATACACAAGATGATGACAATGGTAGTTTTACAATAAGTGGAACATCACTTCTAACCAATGTTGATTTCGATTATGAAACACAAATGAGCCATAATATCTATGTAAGGGTGAACGATGGTCTAAGCAATTATTTTGAGACCTTTACCATTTATATTACTGATCTAAATGAAGTTCCTACAAATATTAGTCTCTCATCAGGAAGCAGTGTTACGTTTAGCAATGTGACATCTATTAATGACAATGAAGCCTTGAATGCTATCATAGGTACACTACAAACCACCGATGAAGACCAAAACGAAACCTTTACCTATACACTAGTCAATGGAAACGGGATAAACGATAGCGATAATACATTATTTACACTAAATGGAAATCAACTTATCCTTAATACAAACCTTGATTATAAACTGCAAACCTCAGTAAATATCAACATGCAGGTTTCTGATGGAACTAACTTTTTTATCAAAAGTTTTAGCTTTGCAATTATTGATNAAACTGGCCCACGATTNAGTGCCTTAAGCATAGCCGATGACAATAGAACTATTGCTGTTCAATTTGATGAAGCTGCTTTCAGTACTCCTTCAGCTGTTGGAAGTCTAACCGCTTTAGATTTCAATGTAAGTAGCACAGGTGGAACGGCCTCTTTAACCTCCAATATACCCAATAGCGTCACTTTTGACGGCACACAATACATCTTAGGGCTAACCATACAAGGAGCTACTACTGGAGATGAAACCGTTTTAGTTAATGTTGCTCCAAACGCTGTTTTCGATGCCTTAGGCAACGCAGCAAGTGGATTACAAAACAATACAATCACCTTACATGGAGATGCCGACAGTGATGGAGTACTTGATTCAATCGATATCTGTCCAGACACACCCGTGGGAGAAACAGCTGATGTAAATGGTTGTGCTGAAAGTCAAAAAGATCCGGATAATGATGGCGTTTCTGGAAGTAGTGACAACTGCCCCAACACCTACAATCCGGACCAAGCCGACAATGATAATGATGGAATTGGAGATCAATGTGACCCTGACGATGACAACGACGGAATGTTAGACACCGTAGATAATTGTCAATTTGTGGCCAATCCGAACCAAGAAGACGTCGATACCGATGGGATAGGTGACGTATGTGATCTTGATAATGATAATGACGGAATCGAAGATACCGTTGAAATTGCTCTTGGATTAGATCCGCTTGATACCGACAACGATGATGATGGAATTAACGATGCCGACGAAATTGCTTTGGGACTAGATCCGCTAAGCAGTGATTCTGACAATGATGGCATTGATGATGCGCAAGATGTTTTCCCACTTGATGTAACAGAATGGATCGATACCGATAATGATGGTATTGGAAATAACAGCGATACAGATGATGACAATGATGGCGTTTTAGATACCGATGATGAATTCCCTTACAACCAAGAGGAATGGTTTGATAATGATGGTGATGGGCTAGGTGACAATGCTGATCTTGACGACGATAATGATACATTCTTAGACGAAGAAGATGCTTTCCCGCTTGATGCAACAGAATGGATCGATACCGATAATGATGGCATTGGAAACCACACCGATACAGATGATGATGGGGATGGTTATTTAGATACCGTTGAAGTTGAATGTTTAGCAGATCCGCTTGACGCAAATAGTTTACCCGATGATTTTGATCTAGACTTTATTCCCGACTGCTTGGATGAGGATGATGATAACGATGGTTTCTTAGATCCCGAAGATGACTTCCCTTTTGATCCAAAAGAATGGTTTGACTCAGATGGAGACGGACTAGGAGACAATATTGACCCTGACGACGATAATGATACATTCTTAGACGAAGAAGATGCCTTCCCTTTTGATGCATTTGAGTGGTTAGATACCGACCGTGATGGTTTAGGCAACAATGCCGATACAGATGATGATAATGATGGTTACCTTGATCTTGATGAAATTGAATGTGGATCAAATCCACTCTCAAGAAGATCTCGACCAAGAGATTTTGATGGAGATTATATTCCTGATTGTACAGATGAAGATGACGATAATGACGGCGTATTAGACACAATAGATGCCTTTCCGCTTAATCCATATGAATCGGTTGATACAGATGGAGATAGTTTTGGAGACAACGGTGACTGGGATTCAGATAATGATGGCGTTCCTGACTCTATGGATGCCTTCCCATATGATCCTAACGAATCTAAAGACACCGATGGAGATGGAATTGGAGACAATGCTGATTTAGATAAAAACAATGACGGATATCCTGAGGGACAAATATTTGTGTCATCTGTATTAACACCAAAGTCGACAGGAGTTGAATCAATGTGGAAAGTCATCAATATAGACGAATACAATTATTCCGTTATAAAGATTTTTAGTCCAGATGGAAGCATAGTTTTCAAAGTAGTTAATTATAAAAACGATTGGGGAGGAACTCATTATGATACTGGTGAAGCCTTGCCAACAGGGCCATACCTCTATCAAATTTATCTCGGAAAGGATCAAGATCCAATTTCGGGTTGGTTGTATATCTTTAATTAAAAGGCAATTGGTATGAAAAAAATTGTTTTAACTTTCTTTATTCTTTTGAATCTAAATACTTTCGCTCAGATCCAAGAAAATATGCTCATGGAACGCTTTTTTATGAATGCCTTCAATCCTGCATATGTAGGCTCAGAGGGGAAAACTATTAGCGTAATTACGCGAACAGCTTGGTCTGGAATTGCCGATTCTCCACAAACAAATTATTTATATTACTCTGGTGCGCCTAAAAAAAATCTTTCCTTTGGCTTGTCGGTAATTTCAAACAAAGTTTTCATCGATACTCGAAGTCAATATACACTAGATGCAAGTTATCGTCTTAAATTAAACGGCAGTTATTTTCTTAACCTAGGAATAAAAGCGGGACTGGCCTCAAAAAACACAGACCTCAATGCGCTAGACCGCATTACAGTGGAAGATAATCCTTTCATATCTACAACAGAACAAGGGAGTTATCCTGTTTTCGGACTGGGGTTTTTAATTCAAGGGGATACGTTTTTCTTTTCCCTAGGAACGCCAAGTTTCATCAATCCAGAAAAATATATAAACGACGCTACTTTTATTCAAAACCAGAATCCTGTTCTTTATCTAGTTACTGGTACTAATATTGACTTTGGCTTTTTTGACTCCTCTTTAAAGCCCTACCTGTCGGTTAAATTTATTCCCAAAACGACCAATCAAATTAATGTTGGAGCCAACTATAATTATAACGATATTTTTGAACTTGGCGGGGGCTATAAAACAACAGATTATATTTATATAATGGCCTTGTTAAAACTTAAAATCGGAATTGATATTGGCTACGCTACAGATTTTGGCGTTGGAAACAATGCATCTGTTCCTAGGAGTGGGTATGAACTCTTTGCAAAATATCGGTTTTCAGTAACAAAAAAAGAAGTTGATATAAAAAAACCTCCTACAGAATAGGAGGTTTTTTGTTGGCCCACTAGGGCTCGAACCTAGACTCTTCTGAACCAAAATCAGATGTGTTGCCAGTTACACCATGGGCCAATAGCGGTGCAAATTTAATTAAAGTTTTTATTTGTACTAAATTAATTCGATGAAATTTCATAAACTTACTTTTACTTAAAAATACAGGCCATGATTCAACTCATTGTAACAGGAGGTACCTTTGATAAAACCTATGATCATATCAATGGAAAATTATTTTTTGAACACACCCATATTCCGAAAATGTTGGAACGAAGTCGATGTAAACTTCCGGTGCATATAACGCCACTTTTATTGAAGGATAGTTTAGAATTTACAGAAGAAGACCTGCAACAAATTGAGAAAGCGTGCATTTCTACTTCAGCGAAATCAATTGTCATTACCCATGGAACAGACACCATGACTGAAACCGCAAAACGCTTGGCTAAACTAAGGTTAGATAAAACCATTTTATTGACAGGAGCCATGATTCCCTATGCCTTTGGGAGTTCCTCAGATGGCTTTTTTAATTTAGGCTGCGCGCTTGCCTTTTCACAAACCTTACCTTCAAATGTTTACATCACCATGCAAGGCCAATATTTCGCGTGGAATGAGGTCCAGAAAAACAAAGCCCTAGGCCTTTTTGAGAAAATCTAAGAAGACAAGAATAGCTTTTGTTAAAACGCCAGAAGATTCCGCTGAGATTCCGTATTTTCGTGGACACTAAGGCCTTATTATGACAACCAAACAACTCATTTTTTGGAACCGCATTGTTGCGGGAACACTCTTTAGCATCGCTCTTTTAACTTTTGGTCTAACCGTTGAGCCCACTGCTAGTTTTTGGGATGCAGGAGAATATATTGCTACCTCGGCTAAACTACAAGTAGGTCATCCCCCCGGAGCACCCTTCTTTCAAATGATGGGCGCTTTCTTTGCCCTCTTTGCTACCAGTCCAGAAAAAGTTGCTTTGATGGTAAACCTCATGTCGGTTTTCTCCAGTGCTTTCACCATCCTCTTTTTATACTTGAGTTTGACCTTGATTTTACGCAAACTTCCTTCTTTTAAAGAAATTGACTCTCCCAAAGAAGCCATTGCTTTTTTTGGAAGTGCAGCCGTTGGCGCCCTGGCCTTTTGCTTTTCAGATAGTTTTTGGTTCAATGCCGTTGAGGCAGAAGTTTATGCCATGGCCACCTGTATCTTATCTGCCTTGTTTTGGCTTGCCTTGCGTTGGGAAAAGGAAATGAATACCCCTCGCGGTGATCGCTGGCTGTTACTCATTGCTTTTGTAATTGGACTGTCTTTTGGGGTTCACTTTATGGGATTGCTCACTATTCCTGCAATAGGAATGTTGTACTTCTTTAAAAACACAGAGAAAGTAACCCTCAAAAATTTTATTCGCGCTAATGTGGTCTCTGTCGCAATTCTCTTATTTATCTTTAAATTATTGCTCCCCTCTACCCTAGCCTTGTTCGGTAAAATGGAGGTCTTTTTTGTGAATCAGATGAATCTTCCCTTTAACAGCGGAACCATCATCACGGGCATTCTATTTCTTGTTTTCTTTTACTTTGCGCTTAACTACACGCGTCAAAAAAAATACATCAACCTCAACACAGGTGTTTTATGTGTGCTCTTTGTTTTGCTTGGATTTTCCTCTTGGATCATGTTGCCCATTCGTGCCAATGCAAATACCGTAATCAATGAAAACTCGCCCTCAGATGCACGCCAGCTATTGGCTTATTATAACCTTGAACAATATCCAGAAACAAAATTGTTTTATGGCCCCATGTTTTCAGACATGTATGCCGGGCAAGACGAAATGGAACCCTATATTGACGATAAACCCAAATACGAACGGAACGAGAAAACCGGGCGCTATGTCATTGTCAACCAATGGGAAAATGCACGGATCAACGCCAACAGTGAACACAAAGGTTTTTTACCGCGTTTATGGAGCGCAGAGCATGCAGAAAACTACATCAACTTTACACGACCCCTGGACTTCTCTATTCGAGCGGAATACCGCGGCAGTGAAGAATTGCGTCAACGGGTAGCAGAATTTAGACAGCTGGAAGTAGAAGGAGAATTATCTGGTAAAGATTACCACAATTTCTACAAAAAAATGGCGCGCTACATTACTATTGAAAGGCCTTCATTTTTATCAAACATACAATACTTTTTTAACTACCAGGTAAACTATATGTATGTGCGCTATTTCTTGTGGAATTTTGTTGGGAGACAAGACGATGTCCAAGGAAATTTCAATATTCTTCATGGGAATTGGTTGAGCGGAATTCCCTTTGTTGATCAAGTTCGCCTAGGAAACCAGTCCCAAATTAGTGAAGATGCAAAAAACAATAAAGCCCGCAACACCTATTTCTTCCTCCCTTTTATCTTAGGCTTGATGGGGGTTATTTTCCTCTATCAACAAGACAAAAAACGCTTTTGGGTCTTGCTTCTCTTTTTCCTCTTTACTGGACTAGCGTTAAAAGTATACCTCAACGAACGACCCTTTGAACCCCGTGAACGGGATTATGCCTTGGTGGGGTCTTTCTACGTCTTTTCGATTTGGATTGGTCTTGGTGCTTATTATTTATGCCTTGAGATTAGAAAACTATGGAATAACACTCTGGCAAAACCCACCGCAATAGCCGTCTGTTTGGTTACTGTTCCTTTATTGATGGGCTATCAAAATTGGGATGATCACGATCGATCAGATCGCTATACAGCCCAGTCGGTGGCAAAGTCCTATTTAACCTCTATTCAAGAAGATGTGGGCGCCATGATTTTTACCATTGGCGACAACGATACTTTCGCATTGTGGTACGCACAAGACATAGAAGGTTACAGAACCGACGTTAGACCCATCAATACGAGTCTTTTGGCAACCGATTGGTACATTGATCAAATGAAGCGAAAAACCTACGAGAGTGACCCTATTCCCTCTCAGTTGACCCATGACCTTTATGCTTATGGTATTAGAGATTACATCAAATATGAAGCCCTAGTAGATTCGCTTCGTTGGGACATCAAAGACTTTGTGAATTGGGTTGCAAGCGATAACCCCCGAACAAAATACAAGAGTTTGATTGAACAATCGGGTGGAGATCCCAGAGCCTATCCAAAAGGAACACAGGAAATGGTGTTTTATCCCACCAATAAAATTCGTGTTCCCGTTAATGTAGAAAANGTCATCAAAAGTGGTGTTGTAACAGAAGAAGATCGCGATCGAATTGTGCCCTATATTGACATTGATCTTCCTGAGGGTGGTTTGTACAAAAACAAGCTTCTCATGCTAGATATCTTGGCCAACAACGATTGGGAAAGACCGATTTATTTTACAGGTGGAAGTTATGACGCCAGTGAATATCTGTGGATGAAGGAATACCTCCAGCTAGAGGGTTTGGTCTACAAACTTGTTCCCATTAAAACACCCTTGAATCCAATCAATCCTTACGTAATGGGGCGAGTAGATGGGGATTTAATGTATGATATTGTCAAAGAATGGGAATGGGGAAATTCGCAAAGTCCAGACATATACCACGATCCGGAGACGCGTAAAAATAGTATATCCTACCGCAGCAATATGGTTCGTNTGGCCGAGGTATTGATCGACGAAGGGAAAAACAAAAAAGCAGAAGAAATTATGGATTTGGCCATTGAAAAAATGCCCATCGATTTCTTTGGCTACTATAGTTTATTAACTCCTTTTATCGATAGTTATTATCGCATTGATCAAATAGAAAAAGCACGAAGTGTTTTTGAACAGGTGGAAGCAAAACATCAAAGTCAATTGAACTATTTTGCCAGCCTTTCACTCAACCTTCAATATGAACTTGGCGAAGAAATTTTAACGGAAGTAGAGCGCTATAGAGCTTTAGTTGAAGCTGTTTTAGACAACAAAGACGAAGAGAAGTTGGCCGAATACATTCAACGTTTCCGCGAAAGCAGTCGAACCTTTTCCTTTTTATATGGAGAATACGATTATTACACTGCCCTTGAAGAATTTGTGGAGGGTCTTTATCTTGGTGGTGAGACCGAAGAGGCCCGTGCATTGGTCGAAAAAATAGCTGCTGTTTATGATGAACGTCTGGCGCTGTTGGCCCGTTTCTCTCCAGAACGACAAGAAGAATTGTACGATCGAATCATGGAAGAGCTCAATGGCTACCGTAGAGTTTTACTCTATGTTAACCTCTATGACACAGACGAGCAAAGAGACAGTCTAGAAAACAGGGTGTTTGCAAGCATGAAAGATCTTGCTGTTTTTGATAGCCTACTAGAAAACTAGTTAACGTGTTCGCTCATTAAGCTAATAAGTGTGTTGGCGTCTTGTTCCCCACTTTGGCGCCATACCATTTCACCTAGTTTATAGATCATGAGCGTTGGGATAACTTTCACTCNGAGGGCATCGACCAGTTTTGGGTTTTTGGAAACTTCAATTTTGATTACTTTCCCCTGATCTCCAACGGCTGCGGCAACATCCCTGATCTCCAACGGCTGCGGCAACATCTCTTAGGGTTGGATGAAATTCATCTGTTAACTCTTCAAGTTCTTTAAAAAAGACCAAAAGAAGCGGAGCACTACCGTCAATTAATTCACCAAATTTAGACATCTATCGTTGCGTTTAAATAGTTTCAATAGTGTAAAGTTAGGGTATTTTCTTTAAACTTCTTTTATTGAGCGTTTTAAGGTTATTTTGGTGATTTCTGGCCATATCCCCACACGTCCTGGATAGCCCAGAAAACCAAAGCCTCTGTTGACATTGATCCACTGCTGCTGTTCCGTATAAAGGCCTGCCCATTGCTTATAGCGCCATTTTACGGGACTCCACTTAAACCACCCTGGGATCTCAATCCCAAATTGCATTCCGTGTGTATGTCCACTTAGCGTTAATTGGAAAAGATAGGCGTGCGGCAAAACCTTTTCTTCCCAGTGAGACGGATCATGAGAAAGTAAAATCTTAAAATCGTTTTCTTTTACTTCTTCAACAGCCTTGTCTAAGTCCCCTGCTTTTTTAAAGCCTCCTTTTCCCCAGTTTTCTACCCCAACTAGGGCCAAACGCTGTCCATCTTTTTCCAAAAAATGGGTTTCATTTAGGAGCATCGAAAAACCCATTTCTTCTTGGATTTGAATCAGCGAAGCCAAATTTTGCTCTTTTTCTTCTTTGGAAGCCCATTCAGTATAATCCCCATAATCATGATTCCCTAGGACCGAGAATTTTCCCATGCTTGCCTTTAATTGTGCAAAAGTATCTTTCCATGGAAGCAGTTCCTCTGCTTTATTGTTCACCATATCGCCCGTAAAGAGAATAACATTTGATTGTTGTTCATTGATCAAATCAACTCCATATTGCACCTTGGCAGCATTGTCAAAACTGCCGCTGTGAATGTCTGAAATTTGCGTTAAGGTAAACCCCTCAAAAGCTTCCGGTAAATCGTCAAATTCTAAGGCATAATGCAACACCTTATAGTTGTATTTACCGCGTACCATACCTACCAACAAAGAAACAAAAGGAATTGCTGCAAGGACAAATGCCAATTGAGAAATGAATTTTCTTCGGCTAGGCAGATAGCTCTCCTCCTCTTTTTCAATGAAGTAGCGGTAAATCCCTTGTGGGAGTCGGATCAGATCTTCAAAAGCCAAAAAGAGCACAAGAATAAATTGAAAAATAAAGAGTGCCAAAAACATCCCCATGGCTACACTAAAGTTTGGGGTAAAACCTGTCGCTCGTGTATAGAAAAAACTTTGGTAAATAAAGTTCCCAAATATAATGGCAATGGTGAGGCTATAAATAGAAATCATCCATTTATTGAACCCTATCGTCTTCACTGCTTGGAAAGCGTACCACTGAATTAAGCCAAAAAAAGCAAAGAAGAAAACCCAACGTAGACTAAGCATATTAATTCATTTTTTTTGCAAGTTCCATCGCTTTTCCGTCTGATAAACTCGCCACAAAACAACTAGCATTCAATATTGTTTTATACAAACTGTCCTCTACCATTGGTGTACCTTTCGGTACCAAACGAAGGATCAATTCATCATAGGTCGTTGTCTTGTTGTACAATTTATTCGCTGCAGCTGTACAAAAAGCAGATAGTAAGGTTGAAATCACCTTGTACCCCACAATTTCTTTTTGCAAAACTTCATCCGATCGATACACCTTATCAACGCTAATGGCAATAATATCATCCATTTGCGCTTTGTATTTACTTTTATCTAACAAAGCGTGAGCAAATGTCCCTTCTAGAATTTCCTCTTCATGGGTCAAAAACATATTAACTGCATCGATTATTAGACTATTAATGGCCAAAGAACGAAGGTAACTCATGCGCTGAGCAGTGTGTTTTAAACCGGCATACTTTTCGGTATCCATACGGTCTTTCACTAATTTGATTAGATACTCTAGGGCATAATCTTCAGAAATCCATCCTAAATTTATCCCATCTTCAAAGTCAATAATGGTATAACATATATCGTCTGCCGCTTCCACCAAAAAAGCCAGTGGATGTCGATTG
>JGI26086J50260_1002371_pt1 | contig 10157 bp, 9 predicted proteins | sample SaaInl3SG_22_DNA_FD_50260 | JGI IMG/M metagenome (IMG submission 50260)
GTTTTTACGCAGTTTACACATGCAAATATTAAAATGTCTCCTAAAGTAGATAAGTTTTTAAGCTATTTTATAGTTTCTCCAGATATGCATAAAATACATCATCATAATATGCTACCTTATACAGATTCAAATTATGGGAATATTTTTTCTATTTGGGATCGAATTTTTGGTACCTATCTAGAATTAGATAGAGAAAAAATTATCTATGGTGTAGATACATTTCCTGATGAAGCTAAAAACTCTTCATTAAAAGAATTATTAAAACAACCTTTTCAAGGATATAGAAAACCCACAGGAGTTGAATAAGAGTTAAAATTTTGTTGTTCTTACTANNGTAGGAATNATATATTTATTCATAAATCAAATACTGTTTCCTGATTTTTTTAAACTCCTCCAAACCTTTTNCCCAAGTTTTTCTTATTTCTTTTTCAGACAAACCTTGCTCAATTTGTTCTTGTAGTTTTNTGTTTCCAGCATGAATGGTAAANGTGCTTCCAAAGAATTTTTCTGTTTTAGGAGTTTGTTTATATGCATTCATTAAAAAAGACAAATCTATTTTAGATAAATGTTTGTAATTTCTTAAATCAACACCATAACACAAATTATTTTTATGTTTTGGGTATTTGGCACCTTCATTAGCTAGTGGTGTGTAACTAAAATCATTTTTCTTAAAAAACGGTGCTCCATATCTTTGAAACTGAAACTCGGTTCCACGTCCTGCGTTTATGGTGGTTCCTTCAAAAAAACCTAAACTAGGGTAGAGGTTTATGCTTTTGTCATTTGGTAAATTAGGTGAAGGTTTTATTGGTAAACTATAAGTGGAATTATGTGTGTAATTTTCTAAAGGAATCACTTTTAAATCACACTGAATATTATTTTTTAACAATTTTTTTCCATTTATCATTTGCCCAAATTCGCCAATGGTCATTCCATATACAACAGGCACAGCATGTTTACCAACAAAACTAGAATGTTCCATTTCTAAAACAGGACCATCAATATAATGCGCATTTGGATTAGGTCTGTCTAAAATTAGTACAGGAATACCGTTTTCTGCACAAGCTTCCATCACATAGTGTAAAGTAGAAATATAAGTATAAAAACGCACACCTACATCTTGAATATCAAAAACAACAACATCTATACCTTTTAATTGAGCTGTAGAAGGTTTTTTACTTCTCCCATGTAAAGATAAAATAGGTAAGCCCGTTTTTGCATCAAAACCATCTTTTATAAGTTCTGCAGCATCGGCTTTTCCTCTAAAACCATGTTCTGGAGAAAATACTTTTTTTACTTTGATATTCAAAGAAAGTAAACTGTCTACTATATGTGTATACTCCCAACTTTCAACATTAGATTTCCCACGTTTCCCAATTACCGAAGTTTGATTGGCTACTACAGCAACATTTTTTCCTTTCAAAACATCTAAATACAAGCTAGTTTGTTCTGCTCCTGTTTTTAAAACCGAATCTTTTACAAAACCTTGTACTTTAAACTTAGAATTTTGAACTTTTTGCCCACAAGAAATCAACTGAAAATTCAATAATAGAAATAAGAATAAATATGTACTTTTGAAAGGTTTAAAAATCATTATCAATTTGAATTACGAGTTATTTCTTGCAAAACGCATTATTGCTGGTAAAAAGTATAAAAATAGTATATCCTCTCCAATAATAAAAATTGCGATTACAGCCATTGCATTGGGTATTATTATCATGCTAATTGCTGTTGCCACTGCCTCTGGTTTGCAAAGTAAAATTCGCGATAAAATGGCAGGTTTTAAAGGCCATGTTCAAATTGTGAATTATGATAATAACAATTCTGATGTTTCCATATCTCCCATAAGTAAAGAACAAGATTTTTATCCAGAAATTCCAACTATAGAAGGGATTAAAAACATCCAAGTATTTGCTAGCAAAGGAGGTCTTATAAGAACAGATACTAGTTTTGAAGGAATTGTTTTTAAAGGCGTTTCTTCTGATTATGATTGGACCTTTTTTAAAGAGTATTTAATTGCAGGTAAATTACCAGATTTTAATCAAAAAAGAACAAGAGATGTGTTATTATCTCAAACCATTATCGATCGTTTACAATTAAAGTTGAATGATACCATTACCGCCACTTTTTTAAAATCATCAAAAAGTAAATTACCTTCAAACAAAAAATATATAATTACAGGTATTTATAATTCTGGTTTTGCTCAGTTTGATAAAAATATCATGATTGGTGATATTAGAGAAGTGCAGCAACTGAATAAATGGACAGACAATCAAGTGGGTGGTTTTGAGGTTTTATTAGATAGTTTTGATGATATTCAACAAAAAACCGAAGAAATTTACAAAGAAGTAAGTCTAACATTAAATGCTAAAAGTATTGTAGATACCTACCCTGCAGTATTTGATTGGATTAAACTTTTTGATAATAATGTATGGTTTATAATTGGAATTATGATTTTAATTGCTGGTATAAATATGATAACTGCTTTGTTAGTACTTATTTTAGAACGTGTACAAATGATAGGTATTTTAAAAGCTTTAGGAAGTAACAATGGTAGTATTAGAAAAGTATTTTTATACAATGCTACCTACTTAATTTTAAAAGGACTTTTTTGGGGTAATTTAATTGGACTGTTTATGATTGGTATACAACATTACTTTAAGTTAATTGCCTTAAATCCAGAAACATATTATGTAACAACAATGCCAGTACAGATTTCTTTATGGGCAGTTTTTTTATTAAATATTGGTACCTTGGTTTTGTGTGTTTTAATGCTGATTATTCCATCTTATATTATTACAAAAATAAACCCATCTAAGTCTATTAAATTTGCTTAAAAAGCTATAAATCTTCTGTAAACCAAGCAAAATTTTCTAATATAATTTTATCTTTATTTTCTTCTATATGCTTTTTAAAAGCTTTGGCAACTAAAGACAAATTTTTAGATTTTAACCAAATTAAATTCCAATTAGTTTCTATAGGTAGGTTTTTAATATTTAAAATTTGTAAATCGCCATTTTNTAANTCGTTTTTTAAACCAATTATGGGCATAATAGAAATNCCNAGACCTGCAATAACAGCTTGTTTTACAGCTTCATTAGAGGTAAGTTCCATTTTCTTTTGAACTTCTATTTTGTGTTTTACTAAAAAGCGTTCCATGGCCAAACGTGTTGCAGAACCAGGTTCTCTAAAAATAAAAAGAGATTTGTTAAGATCCTTTGTTTGAAGCTCTTTTTTAGGAATTGTAAAGTTTTTATTAGCAACAAAATAGAGTTTGTTTTTCATTAATTCTATACGTTCTATGTTTAATTTTCTGGGGATGGTAGAAACCATTGCAAAATCACATTCGTTATTTTCTAAGCTTCTAATTACAGACATTTTATTGGTTACATCCATCGTTAAATCTACTTGTTCATGCTGTTTTATAAAATTTGTTAAAAAAAAGGGCATAGTATATTTAGCTGTAGAAACAATAGAGATTTTTATTTTGCCAGCTAATTTACCTTCAAATAAAGCAGATTTATAGTTTATAGAGGCTACTTCTTCTAAAATTTTACCAGCAGTAGCTGCTATTTCTTCGCCAAATTCTGTGATATATAATTTTCTTCCAACCACTTCAAAAAGTGGCAATTTAAACTGATCTTGAAAATTTTTAAGTTGTATAGAAACAGCGGGTTGTGTTAAAAAAAGCTTTTCAGATGCCTTAGTAACACTTTTAACTTCTGCTATTTTGCTAAATATTTCTAATTGATGTAAAGTATATTTCATAAAAAATATTTATGTTTTATATAATAAATATAAATAAAAATATATAAAAAAAACATCATTTCTTTGTAAAAAATAAAACACGCCACAAAAGATTATTTAAAATAAAAGAAAGAAGCAATTTTTTAAATCAATAAACTGTCATATAATTTGATCGTCTTTTATGAATACAATTAATTATTTATCAGGTAGTTATTCTGCTTGTTTTTCTGTAAAATATCTAAGTTTACCATTATTATAAAATTAAATTATGAACACCTTCACTGTAGAAAAAACAAAAAAAACATCTAAAAATACAAATCAACAATTAAAATTAATTGATGGCACATTCACAAAAAGAGAGGCTATAAACATTATTAATAATGTTGTTGATGTAAAATTAAACTTTCACAAATTACAAAGGCTCTCTAAAACAGAAGGTAATATTAATGATGCTTGCGAGTATGATAACTCTAGAATTGCAGAATTAATCGATGAAAGAGCAGATTTAAAATCCTTTTTAAAAGCTTTAAAAACAAACGATTGTAACATAAAGATATCTAGTACAATACATGTTACTATAGAAGAATAATTTCATTGTTAAATGTTGAATTTTGGTAGGAAAGACTCTCTTTTAAAGGCTTTCCTACTTTTTTTACGCCAAATTTTTAAAAATGGACTTACATTATTTAGTAGATAACTTAACAAACCCTGCACTTTTGTTTTTCTTTTTAGGGCTTATTGCTGTCAACCTAAAAAGCGATTTAAAAATACCAGAAAACTCCTCAAAATTTATATCACTTTACTTATTACTTGCCATTGGTTTTAAAGGTGGGCAAGAATTAGCACACAGCATTATTACATCAGAAATTATTTGGTCTTTACTTTTTGGAGTGTTTCTTGCATTTTTAGTTCCCATTTATACCTACTTTATTTTAAGGCTCAAACTNAGTGTAGAAAATGCAGGAGCCATTGCAGCAGCCTATGGCTCTGTAAGTGCAGTAACTTTTGTAACTACCATTTCTTTCTTAGAAATGTCTAACATTCCATTTGGGGGGCATATGGTAGCAGTTATGGCATTAATGGAGGCACCTTCTATTATAATTGGTGTGCTTTTAATTTCTATTTATAATAAAGAAAAAAAGAAAAAAACCTCTTTTAAAAGTGTTATANACCACTCATTAACCAATGGAAGCGTAGTACTAATTATTGGGAGTTTGTTTGTAGGCTATTTTACAAACGACGCACAAGCAGCAGGTATAAAACCATTTACAACCGATATTTTTAAAGGTTTTTTAGCTGTTTTTTTATTAGATATGGGGATTACAAGTGGTCAAAAATTAAAAGCACTTATAAAAAAAGGTTGGTTTACACTTTCGTTTGCAATTATTATTCCAATTATAAATGGTTGTTTAGTAGCTGTAATTAGTAGTTACTTTATGGAAGAAGTTGGCAACAGGCTCTTAATGTCTATTTTAGCAGCAAGTGCCTCTTATATTGCAGTACCTGCAGCCATGAAATTAGCAGCACCCAAAGCAAACCCAGGTTTATACATACCAATGGCTTTGGCAATTACCTTTCCTTTTAACATTACTTTAGGCATGCCATTATATTTATACATTATTGGTGTTTGTTAAATATAATTTGGGCGTTACTTTGTCCTGAAAGCTTTTAGGGTAAAGTCGCGCTTTTTATTATATATATTATACTGAAACTCTTTTAGCTAAGGTTTTGTAAAAAAAAACAGCAAAATTAGACCTATTTTTAGATTGATAGCTAAAGAAAATTAGCTTGTTTTGGTAGATTTAGAAAGTGTTAATTATCAAGTTATTACAAGGTTTGATACCATTAGTGCTATGTAATTAAATTTAATTTGATAATACATTATAAAAAAACCATCTAATAAAGATGGTTTTTTTTGACTAACTAATTCAAATAATTTACACAATGAAAACAGTTTACTAAGTTGCTTTCATTTTATAAATATCAAACTGCGTGCCAAAAATTATTTTACATGAAATTTATAGATTTTTTATAAAAAAAATGATTCCCTAATTAGGAATCATTTTTATGTATAATTTATAAAGATTTATTTCTAAACAGCATGTTTATGTGCTTTGTAAGAAGAACGAACCAAAGCCCCGCTTTCTACATACATAAAGCCCATTTCTAGACCTAAAGTTTCGTATTTTTTAAATTGTTCTGGAGTGATAAATTCTTTTACAGGCAAATGCATTTTTGTAGGTTGTAAATACTGACCAATGGTAATAATATCGCAATTTACAGCACGCAAATCTTTCATGGTTTGTATTACTTCTTCTTCAGTTTCGCCTAAACCTAACATTAAGCCTGTTTTAGTTCGCATTCCGTTTTCTTTTAGGTATTTTAAAACCTCTAAACTTCGATCGTATTTTGCTTGTATTCTAACTTCTCTGGTTAACCTTCTAACAGTTTCCATATTGTGAGAAACTACTTCTGGATGCACTTCTATAATTCGGTCTATTTGTTTAGTGTTTCCTTGAAAATCTGGAATTAAAGTTTCTAAAGTAGTGTTTGGATTTGCTCTACGAATTGCATCCACAGTTTCTGCCCAAATAATAGAACCACCATCTTTTAAATCGTCTCTATCAACAGAGGTAATTACAGCATGTTTAATGCTCATAATTTTTATAGAACGTGCTACTTTTTCTGGTTCATCCCATTCTACAGTTTCTGGTCTTCCTGTTTTTACACCACAAAAACCACAAGAACGTGTACAAATATTTCCAAGAATCATAAAAGTTGCAGTTCCTTCTCCCCAGCATTCGCCCATATTCGGGCAACTACCACTTGTACAAATAGTGTTTAATTTATATTTATCTACCAAACCTCTAAGTTCTGTGTATTTTTTACCAACAGGTAATTTTACGCGTAACCATTTTGGTTTTTTTGGTTTTTCTGGAAGTATTACTGATGCTACAGCCATTGTCTTTTCATTTTTATCTTTGCAAAGATACAAAGGAAAGTTTTAAATACTTGTTAAAAACCAAATACTAAATCCAACTAAAAAAACAATACCCACAATACTTAATATTTTTAAATAAATTCCTGGTTGATGCTCTTTAGGAGTGTGTTTGCCTGTAATTAGTTTGTAATTTAAAATAGCATAAAAAGGTGCCGTTAAAAAAGATAGGATAGTAGCTACTTTTACCAATAGGCCCATATTTTCCATAAAGTACCTTAATATTAAAAAAGTACCTAGAAATAAAAAGAGAATCCAAAACCAGTAGCCATATTTAAACTGTTTTTTAAATAAGAGTTTGGTAGTTCTATTCATAGTTCTTGGTGATGCATCTAAAGTTGTAATCGTTGTGCTAAACATGGTTGTAAACGCAGCAATTGCAATAAAAATGTAAGAAAATTCACCTAAATTTTTGGTGTATAGCTCTATTAATTGTGAAGCAAATACCACTCCTTTATTAGAAAAAGTTACCCCAGATTTATACATTACCAAAGCACCTAAAAGCACAAAACAGATTCCTAGAAATAATGTGCTCATATATCCGATATTAAAATCCGAGACAGCATCTTTTCTTTTGGTACTTAAAACTGTGGTTTTATCTTTTTCTACAGACCAAATAGAGTGCCAAATAGAAATGTCTAAAGGTGCAGGCATCCAACCTAAAAAAGCAATTAAAAATGTTATTTCGGTGGCTCCAGAAGGTATAATTTGAGTAACATCGAAAGCTTCTTTAGAGCTAAATAGTGCTACTGTTACTGCTATTATAGTACTTACTGTAAGTATCATAATAATGTATTTCATTAAGTTGTCTAACAATCTATATTTACCAATCAGCAGAATAATTAAACTGATAAACATTAATAAGGTAGCCCATAAAACTAAATTATTTTCTACACTAAAAGCACCAAATAATTGAGATGCCAAACCTGCTGTTACAATAGTAACTGCTGCTTGTATGGTAAACATGGTGGCAAAGTTTAAAATGTAATAGGCAATTAATACGCCTTTACCTAATTTTTTATACCCATCTAACAAAGTTTCGCCAGTGGCAGCTGCATATCTTGGGCCAAATTGAAAAAAAGGATATTTAAATAAATGTACAAATAACAACGCCCAAATTAAGCCAAAACCAAATTCGGCACCAGCTTTGGTAGATTGCACTAAATGCGAAACACCAATGGCAGCGCCTGCAAATAATAACCCAGGACCTAAAGATTGTAAAAATGATTTTTTTACCACAATTTAATAATTGATTTATTCTGACTCTTTTGTTTTTTTAATTTTACTACTAATTTCTTTTGATAACTTCTGCTAACAACTTTTTAGCACGTAATAATTTTACTTTTACGTTGCTCATGGGTTCGTTAATTTGTTTAGAAATTTCTTTATAACTCAACTCTTGAAAATAGCGTAACTGAATTACTTCTTGGTATTTAGGTTTTAATTGCTTAATGTCTTTTAACAATTTTGCTAAATTCTGATCTCTAATAATTTTATCTTCAGGAGTTGGGTTTTCATCGATTACCAAATACACTTTTTCCTCTTGTTCTTTAGTAGTTTCTATAAAAATAGAACTATTTTTTTTTCGTAATAAATCGATATGAACATTTTTAGAAATGGCAATTAACCATGTTTTAAATACGTATTTATCATCAAAAGTATCAATTTTATCAAAGGCTTTAGAAAAGGTTTGTATGGTAATATCTTCAGATTCGTTTTCGCTTTTGGTCCGTTTTAATTGATAATTATAAACATCTACCCAAAAAGTATTTAACAAAAAACGAAATGCTGCTTGATTGCCTTCTTTTGCTTTATTAATATTTGTTTCGATGTTTTTTTTGCTTATTTCCAATGATTGGGTTTTGAAATAAAATTANGGGTAAATATACTAAAATGAAAGAATAGTAAACCAATTTTTGAAATTGGAAAAAAAAAGACAATTTGATTTTTTTTATTTTTTAGTAAGAAGACTCATAACTAAAAATANTTTTATNTAAAATAAGCNGTAAACAGCACNAATTATTTCAATAGGTTATAAAAAGAATCAGTCTTTTCTATTTCTTTAANATATNTTATNACACTAAAAATCTTGTAAAAAAAAGAGTTGGTAATTTGTGTTGCCACAAAAACTATAAATATCTAGAAAATTACAGGTAAAAACATAAAGAGANGTAGATATTAGTTATGTTGTGGTTCTGAACAATTTTCAAATTGATCTGGTGTTTTACCACAAAAACCACAAGCTTCTCCATCTTTATTTAANATTGGGTTTTGGCTTGCACAAGTTCCTGCAAATTTACCGTCTTTTTTTGCCCAAATTTTTATGGCAATNCCAGCAACACCAATTGCTAATAAACCTAATGTAATNAGTAATAGTTTCATAAAATTTAATTCTAATACAAAGATACATATTCTTAGGTGGATGGTGAAAAAAATGTGATTTATTACAAGTAAAGTTTCTAAGATTTTATACAATTACATTCACTTCAATTTCTAAAGAAATTTTAAACTTTTCTAAAACTGTCTGTTGTATTTTTTTAGCAAGCTGATAAATTTCTGAGCCAGAAGCGGTTCCNTAATTAACCAATACTAAAGCTTGTTTTTTNTGAACGCCTGCATCACCAAAACGTTTGCCTTTAAAGCCACTTTGTTCTACTAACCAACCAGCAGGTACTTTTATTTCCGTTTCAGAAACTGCATAACTTGGCACACTTGGGTGTTCTTTTTGAAGTTCTAAAAATTGTGTTTTAGAAATTACAGGGTTTTTAAAAAAACTACCACTATTACCAATTTCTTTTGGATCTGGTAGTTTCGATTTTCTGATAGCAATAACAGCATCGGAAATATTTTTTAAAGATGGCTTAGAAATGTTTTTAGAGGCTAATTCAGTTTCAATAGCTCCATATGAAGTATTTAATTGATGGTTTTTCTTCGTCAACTTAAAACTAACCGCAGTTAAGATAACTTTGCCTTTTAAATCATTTTTAAAAATCGAATTTCTGTATCCAAATTGGCAGTCTTCATTAGAAAAAGTAAGTCTTTTACTTGTTTCAATTTCAATAGCTTCTACTTTGGTAATGGTGTCTTTTACTTCAACACCATAAGCACCAATATTTTGGATAGGACAAGTACCTACATTTCCAGGAATTAAAGATAGATTTTCAATTCCACCATAATTTTCGGCAATGCAAAAANGTACAAAATCGTGCCAGTTTTCTCCAGCATTTACAGTTATATAAACAAAATTATCATCTTCTCTATCAATAGAAATCCCTTTTATATCTATATGAACTACTAACTTTTCGATATCTTTTGTAAGTAACATATTACTTCCTCCAGATATTAAAAATAAGTCTTTTTCAACTTTTAAAAGCTGTTGTAAATCGTAATAAGAATTTATAGAAACAAAACGTTT
>JGI26086J50260_1002375_pt1 | contig 10144 bp, 6 predicted proteins | sample SaaInl3SG_22_DNA_FD_50260 | JGI IMG/M metagenome (IMG submission 50260)
GTATCTTGAGGGCCGATTGCCACGACCACGCACTTGATATCGGCAATCGCCAGGAGGCAATCGACAGAACGTTCTATTACTGTTCGCCCGAGCAGCGGAAGATATTGCTTAGGGATGGTTCCGCCAAGGCGACGGCCGACTCCTGCTGCAGGAACGATTGCCCATATAGCCATTCGTGAGTCCTTCGAGCGATGTGAAAAATAACTGCGCAGGGAGACCCGCATCCCTAATCAGGGAATAAAGTACTGGGGGCAACCGCTAGCGATTTGGGACGATTAGATAAAAAGTCTCGCCGTCTTCTATCATCCCTAGTTCGGATCGCGCCCTTTCCTCTACCGCTTCGAGGCCGTTTTTAAGGTCTAGCACCTCGACCTCTAATGCCTCGTTGCGCTGGGACAATTCTTCGTTGGCACTGAGCTGCGACGCGACTTCCTTTTCGACTTCCTTAAGCTCGCGGCGGCTGTCATCACCCAGCCAAAGCTTGTACTGAAGCATGCCTAAGCAAACAGTAAGAAAGACAATGAGAATTTTCACGTTTAACCCCTTCAGTCACTAGCGACTAAAACGAGCGAACTCCGCTAAACCACGATAGACCGATGCTGCGCCCAATTGCTCTTCGATACGCAGCAGGCGATTATATTTGGCCACGCGATCTGAACGGCAAAGCGAACCNGTTTTGATCTGCCCTGCCGCNGTCGCAACGGCTAGATCTGCGATCGTTGTATCTTCAGTCTCGCCCGAACGGTGGGAGATAACCACCGTATAGCCTGCTTTCTTTGCCATATTTATCGCAGCCAGAGTCTCAGTTAACGAGCCTATCTGATTGAATTTTATCAGAATAGAGTTAGCAATGTTCTCGTCGATACCTCGCTGCAATATTTTGGTGTTGGTCACGAACAAGTCGTCGCCTACTAATTGAACTTTATCGCCTAGCTGCGCGGATAATTTAGCCCAACCGTCCCAGTCGCTCTCATCCATACCGTCTTCAATAGACAAAATAGGATAGCTCGCGCTGAGTCCGGCGAGATAGTCTGCAAATTCGCTCGGATTAAACGCTTTACCCTCGCCCTTAAGATCGTAGACGCCGTTACTGTAAAACTCAGACGCAGCACAATCGAGCGCCAAATGAATATCTTTGCCCGTCTTGAGGCCTGTGAGATCAATCGCCGTTAGAATCGCATCGAGCGCGGCGGCATTCGAAGGCAGATTCGGCGCGAATCCGCCCTCATCACCCACCGCTGTGCTTAAACCCTGTTTCGCCAACACCGACTTAAGGGCATGAAAAATTTCAGCACCATAGCGGAGCGCTTCGGAAAAATTAGGTGCGCCGGTCGGCTGCACCATAAATTCTTGAATATCGACATTGTTATCGGCGTGCTCGCCGCCGTTCACGATATTCATCATCGGAACTGGCAGGCTATACTGCCCTTCAGTGCCGTTTAAGCGAGCGATATGCGCGTAGAGTGGCAGTTTAGCCGCTTGCGCCGCTGCCTTCGCTGCAGCGAGGGACACAGCTAGAATAGCGTTGGCACCGAGCGTGGCTTTGTTTTCAGTGCCATCGAGGTCGATCATCACCTGATCGAGACCCGCTTGATCCATTGCGTCTTTACCTAAGAGTGCGTCTTTAATCGCGCCATTGACATTAGCCACGGCGCCTAACACGCCTTTACCNAGGTAGCGCGACGGATCTTTGTCGCGCAGTTCCAGCGCTTCGCGCGAGCCAGTAGAGGCGCCCGATGGCGCGCAGGCAGAGCCTACAATTCCGTCCTCCAGCTCAACATCTGCCTCGATCGTTGGATTACCGCGCGAGTCCATGACTTCGCGCGCTCGAATATTTTTAATGACTGACATGACAATCCCTTACTTTAAACTCTTTATGATCTTCGCATTCAATCTGATGAACGCTGCTAACTAAATGATCTCGCTCTTCAATCACTTCAGAGCGATACCATCGATATCCTTTTATTTAGGCCATCACCTAAGCCGTATCTAGAGGAGAGAACCCTTTAACCAGCGTATCAAGCGCCTGCATCTGTTGCAGAAATGGCTTAATGCGATCTAAACGCAATGCGCACGGACCGTCGCATAATGCGCTTGCTGGGTCTGGATGCGCCTCAATGAAAAGCCCCGCAATACCCTGCGAGAGACCTGCTAGAGAAAGCGAAGTGACGTCGGCGCGACGCCCGCCCGCCGCATCGGGCAATCCGCCCGGCTGCTGCAACGCATGCGTTGCATCGAACAGAAGCGGATAGCCGAANTTTTTCATTACCGAGAAGCCGAGCATATCGACGACGAGATTATTGTAGCCAAAGCTACTGCCCCGCTCGCACAGCAAAAGCCTGTCATTGCCCGCGTCTTCGAATTTTCTCAGGATGTGGCGCATCTCTTGCGGTGCTAAAAACTGCGCTTTCTTAATGTTAATCACAGCACCGGTCTTCGCCATAGCCATGACAAGATCGGTCTGCCGCGACAAAAATGCGGGTAACTGAATNACGTCAGCAACCTCGGCAGCAGCGTTGGCCTGAGCTTCTGTGTGAACGTCGGTTATTATCGGAACACCAAATGTTTCTTTAATCTCTGCCAGCCACTTCAGCCCTTCATCGAGGCCCGGGCCGCGAAAAGAATTAATCGAAGAGCGATTGGCTTTGTCGAACGACGCCTTAAAGACGAAAGGCAGCTTGAGCTCATCGGTAACGAGCTTAAACTCTTCTGCAATTTTTAGAGCCAGTTCCCGCGACTCTAAAACGTTCATCCCCGCAAATAGCGTAAAGGNTTTCTCATTGGAAACCTCGAGATTCGCTATCGTAATCGTCTTCGCTGTCATTAGTCTTCAGAGGCCTCTACTTGCAATTCGTTCTGCGCGATCGCCGCTTTAATAAATCCCGTGAACAAAGGGTGTCCGTCGCGTGGAGTCGATGTGAATTCAGGGTGAAATTGACAGCCCACAAACCAAGGGTGATCCGGAATTTCGACCACCTCGACTAACATGCCATCTTCAGATTTACCTGTTAGCTTTAACCCTGCTTTCTGCAGCACGTCTAAATAATCGTTATTGAATTCATAACGATGACGATGCCGCTCTTTTACGCTCGTAGAGCCATAGCAATCGAAGGTAGTGGACCCCTTTTCGACGCGGCAAACCTGCGCACCTAAGCGCATAGTGCCGCCAAGGTCTGAGTCCTCGTCACGAAATTCAACCTTACCTTGAGAAGTGGTCCACTCGCTGATAAGTGCAATAACAGGATTATCACAGCTCGGCGCAAATTCGGTGCTATGCGCATCTTTGAGCCCTGCGACATTGCGCGCGTACTCGATTACCGCCACCTGCAGGCCAAGACAAATACCGAGATAAGGTATTTTATTCTCNCGCGCATATTGCACCGTCATTATCTTGCCTTCGACACCGCGCTCGCCGAAACCGCCTGGGACCAATATCGCGTCCATTCCTTTGAGGATGTCTGTGCCTTTGTCGAGCACATCGGCGGAATCGATATAGGTCACTTTTACTTTCGTGCGAGTCTTGATGCCGGCATGGGTAATCGCCTCGTTAAGCGATTTATAGGCATCCAGCAACTCCATGTATTTGCCAACCATGGCGAGGTTAACCTCGCGCTCAGGATGCAANTCAGCATCAACAACAGCATCCCATTCCGATAGGTTGGCGGGCGGACACTCGAGTTGGAATTTTTTGACCACGATATCGTCGAGGCCAGCGGCACCAAGTATTGAGGGAATACGATAGATAGAATCAGAATCAGGGAGAGAAACAACCGCCGGTAATTCAACATTCGTAAATAGCGCAATTTTCTTGCGTGCTGATTCATCGATTTCGAGGTCGGAACGGCAGATCAAAATGTCTGGCTGAATACCGATCGAGCGCAGCTCTTTGACCGAGTGCTGAGTTGGTTTAGTTTTAGTCTCGCCCGCGGTNCTGATATAGGGCACAAGGGTCAAGTGCATGAAAAGAGCCCGCTCTGACCCTAGCTCGACACGCATCTGCCGCACTGCCTCGAGGAACGGTTGAGATTCTATGTCCCCTACCGTGCCACCAATTTCAACCAGAGCCACTTCGGCATCACCCGCACCCAAGACGATGCGGCGTTTAATCTCATCGGTAATATGTGGAATAACCTGAATAGTGGCACCCAGATAGTCTCCGCGACGCTCTCTCTTGAGAACCTCTTCATAAACTTTGCCGGTAGTGAAATTGTTCTTTTTGAGCATAGTCGTACGAATAAATCGTTCGTAATGCCCTAGATCTAAGTCGGTCTCGGCGCCGTCTTCGGTAACAAAAACCTCACCGTGCTGGAATGGGCTCATAGTACCCGGATCCACATTGATATAAGGATCGAGTTTTAACATGGTGATATTGAGACCACGCGCCTCAAGAACAGCGGCGAGCGAAGCGGCAGTAATGCCTTTGCCAAGTGATGAGACAACACCACCGGTAATGAAGATATATTTTGTCATTGGAGCCCCATCGTAGCGAGTTGGATTAGGAGTAGAACTAACCCAAGCAGATGGAGTTATAGCGTACCAGAAGAGCCTTCGACCTACAATCGAGAATTGGCCTCGCGACTCAGTTCGAGAGCCGGCGACAGCCACTCAAAAGTCACTCCTAGACCCTGTCCCGAAGCGTTAACCTCAGTGTATTTAGCTGCTTCCGCCGTCGGGCCCAGCAGTGCAACCCAAAGAAGTTCGTTACCAATAAAAACCAGCGGCAGACGATCTCTGAGCCAAGGCGCAACGCTTTCTTCATTAAGNGTTTTTTTCAGCGACTTGGAAGGCCTTCCGGGAAGAGAAAGGTGTTCACCACCTTGGCGATAGCGCACACTGAAGTGGCTATCGCTCACTATCGTTTCGCTTCCCGAAAGCAAAATCAGGATTCCGTTGCCGGGTAATTCGATGCGGACTTCATCGGCCGAGGGCGCGTGTTGTTTTGACATAACCTGCGGCTCAAAATCGTCTTCGCGCACCGCGATCAACTCGCCTTTAAATCGATACAGGCTATAGGCTCCGCACTGCCATTGAGCACTCTGATCAGTGTGCACACAGGTTTCGCTATCTAGCCTATTAAGCAACTTCCAACTGGGCGCGGAACAGCCTAGGCTTACCAACCAATGCCGCAGCAGATTGCGCCGCCTCGGACTCGAGAGCAACGCCATTTCAGCAACACAGAGCCTACTCGCTCCGGCAGCCAAACAGACTTTAAGATCGATCTCCGCAAGGTCAGCGTTGAGNTCACAGGACTCGCGCACGAGCTGCTGCGACTTACCCCAACTCTGCCTATAACGAGGCCAGCGGCTCTCGATTAGGGGCAACACCTCAGCTCTGAGAAGATTGCGGTCATAGTGCGTGTTTTGATTCGATGGATCCTCGACATAAGAGAGCCTCCGCGTGCGCGCCACATCCTCAAGTGATTGCCTGGGGATCTCAAGCCAGGGGCGTATAAGCGCCCCTGCGCCCAAAACACGCGCGGAAGGCATACCTGCCAGCCCGTCGACCCCTGAGCCACGCGCGAGTCGCAGGAGCAGTGTTTCTAGCTGATCGTCTTGATGATGCCCCAGAGCCAGCCATTCGCCGGCATCAAGCGCACCTTCAAACGCTGCATAACGCGCACGCCGCGCGGCTTCCTCGCTGACAACTGCAGACTCGCCAACCCGCCCTGATGTCGCGCCAGCGCTATTCAGCGAGCAGTCGACTACGCACACGGTTAAATTTACTCCGTGCTGCGCGCAAAGCGTTTCGCAGTGTAGCTGCCATTTGTCTGCGGCTTCTTGTAACCCATGGTTAATGTGGATCGCTCGAAGTGGCAGCGTCAATTCGCCGCGAGCGCGCAGGTCGCAAAGCAGCGTGAGAAGTAATGAAGAATCCAAGCCACCGCTAAGCCCGACCATAATACTTGTGGGGTTTAACAGGCGTGAGGCGTCTGTTAAGGAGGCTGGCACAGAGGTGGATAGAGAGGTGGGCAACGAAGTGGCCGGCGCCGAGGCAGCAAGGAGGCGAGGCTCAAAGCAAAAGGCATGCCTTAGCGCAGCAAGCAGCGTGGCTTCAGCCTTCGCCGCCGCTACGTCGCTAGAAGAGGCGCTTTGAGGGGCGCTAGGCGCTGAGGCCATAGCTCATAAGCCGTTTGTAGCGCCGCTCAATAAGCGTCTCTGTGTCGGTCGCGCTGAGCCGATCCATCTGTTCTAAAAGCGCGGTTTTGATGTTCTCGGCAGTCGCTGCCACATCCCGATGCGCGCCTCCCAGCGGCTCTGCAATGGTCTGATCAACTATTCCTAGCTCTTCAAGACGTGTCGAGGTGACGCCCATCGCCTCGGCTGCCGCTGAAGCATACTCCGATGACTTCCATAGAATCGTTGCGCAGCCCTCCGGCGTGATCACCGTGTAAGTCGAGTACTGAAGCATGTTTAACTGATCTGAGACGCCGATAGCAATCGCACCCCCTGAATTCGCCTCACCCGTTACCGTTGCGATAAGAGGCGTCTTGACTCGAGACATCATCGCCATATTGACAGCAATTGCTTCATTGATGCCTCGCTCCTCTGCATCGATTCCAGGATAGGCACCCGGCGTATCGATAAAACTTAACACGGGAAGATTGTATCGCTCGCCGAGCTCAACCAGACGACGAGCCTTGCGATATCCCTCTGGGCGAGGCATACCGAAATTATGCTTAACCTTGGCTTTAGTTCCTCTACCCTTCTGATGCCCCATAACGACACACGGGCGCCCGTCGATTTTAGCTAACCCACCAATGAGCGCTTGGTCGTCGGCGAAGTAACGATCACCATGAAGCTCGTCGAAGTCTGTAAAAATATGTTCTATATAGTCGAGTGTGTAGGGCCTTTGAGGGTGACGAGCCACCTGAGACACCTGCCAAGAACTCAGGTTGGCGTAGATTTTTTCGGTGAGCTTCGTGCTCTTGGCGCGGAGATTTTGAATCTCGTCACCGATATTCAAGTCATTGTCGCTGCCCACCAAGCGCAGTTCGCTTATCTTCGCTTCTAATTCCGCAATGGGTTGCTCGAAATCTAAGTAATTGGGATCCATATCCTGTTCGACTCACTCTTTATGATCAGTAGTCTACGACTACGTTCCTACGCCCGTATTCGCTTCGAAGGCGTTGAACTAATTCATTTGATGGCGCTACTCGCCATTCATTAGACAGCATTATACACCCCTTCGAGGCCTCACGCTGATAACTGATCGCAATACCACAGCCCAAACTTCCGTCTTCGCTATCGCCAAGATTAGGGGCTGCCGCTGCACTACCAAATGGAGGCGACTGCACCGAATTGGAGGGCTTAAGACGATGTGACTCCAGCATCTCGGCAAGACGCTCGCTAAAGCCCACAGCTAGCGCATCGCTGCGCAGGCTTAGCGTGATGCTGCGTGCGCGTCGCTGACGCGCCTGCTCGAGCGTCATAACCTCTTTGCCACGCCCCTGCATGCCCCCACTGTAGTCATCCATGCTCACCGTGCAGTCGACAATGAGTATTTGGTCTTTCTGCAAGATGTCGCGGAAGCGCTCATATTCCTTAGCAAAGAGGCGGATTTCAAAGCGCGCGCTGCGATCATCTAAGGTCAGAAAGGCAATCGTGTCGCCCGCCTTATTGCGCATAGTTCTAATATCTATGAGCAGGCCAGCGACAGGCTGCGGTGCACGCTCAGGCCGAAGGCTGGAGAGCCTGTCTCGCGAGAGGTGTGAAAGCTCACCTAAATACTCATCGATCGGGTGACCCGACAAATAGAGACCCAAGGTCTCTTTCTCAGCTTTCAATCTTTCCTGCTCAGCCCACGGCTTAATCTTTTTCGTTTCGAATGATACATCGCTGGTTGCCGTCCCTTCTGGAGCAATCTCTCCAAACATGTCAGCAACGCCTGACTCCGCATTTTTGTTCGCCTGATCCGCAGCCTTCATAGCCTGTGGCAAGAGCTCAGAAAGTTTCGCGCGCACAAAATCCGGCACGCCTTCAACTAAGCTGTCTAATGCCCCAGCTTTGACCATCGCCTCTAAGGTTCGTCGATTTAATTGCTGAGAATCGACACGCTGGCAAAGCTCGAGCATGCTTGCAAAGGGTCCGCTCTTACGCGCTTCAAGAATACCCCCAACAGGCCCCTCGCCCAGTCCTTTGATGGCACCTAGGCCATACACGATTTCATCCGCTTGATTCACCGTAAAATTGAACTGCCCCTTATTTATGTCAGGCGGCACAATCTTCAGTCCCATCGCACGGCATTCATCGATAAGTGTCACCACCTTATCGGTGTTCTGCATATCAGCAGACAACACCGCCGCCATGAAATAGGAAGGATAATGGGTTTTTAACCACGCAGTCTGATAAGACACTAAGGCATAGGCAGCCGAGTGCGACTTATTAAAACCGTAGCCCGCGAATTTTTCCATCAAGTCAAAAATGGATTCCGCAAGATCACTTTCGATGCCTCTCTTAATCGCCCCTTCGGTAAACAAGACCCGCTGCTTCGCCATCTCATCTGGGTTTTTCTTACCCATAGCCTTACGCAAAATATCGGCGCCGCCGAGCGTGTAGTTGCCGAGCACCTGCGCAATCTGCATCACCTGCTCTTGATAGAGGATGACTCCGTAAGTATTAGATAGCACCGGCTCCAGTTCTGGGTGCGGGTATAACACTTTGGTACGCCCGTGCTTTCTGTCGATAAAATCGTCAACCATGCCCGATTGCAAAGGTCCGGGACGAAATAGTGCAACCAGCGCGATTATGTCTTCAAAACAATTAGGGACCTGTTTCTTAATCAGCTCCTTCATGCCGCGAGATTCGAGCTGGAAAATAGCCGTTGTCTCCCCGCTCTGAAGGAGCTTATAGACGCGTTCATCGTTCAACTCGAGATGATCAATATTTAGCTCAGGAGCGCCCTCCTCGCGGCGCCCATTGATCATTTTCACGGCCCAATCGATTATCGTCAGCGTTCGCAGCCCCAAGAAGTCGAACTTCACAAGCCCTGCGGTTTCAACGTCGTTTTTATCGAACTGTGTAACGAGCCCTTGCCCTGCCTCGTCGGTATAAAGCGGCGTGAAATCAGTCAGTTTAGTCGGCGCGATTACCACGCCACCCGCATGCTTACCTACATTGCGAGTGATGCCTTCGAGCTTAAAGGCCATTTCAATAATTTCTTGCGCCTCTTCATCCGAATCAACGAAAACACCTAACTCAGGCTCTTCCTCAAACGCTTTGGTTAGCGTCATACCTGGCTCGAAAGGAATAAGCTTACTAAGCTTATCTGCAAGCGCATAAGGCTTGCCTTGAACCCGCGCGACATCCCGCACAACCGCTTTCGCCGCCAGCGTACCGAAGGTAATAATCTGCGAAACGGCTTCTTTTCCGTACAATTCTGCGACATGCTGAATCACGCGATCGCGCCCTTCCATACAGAAATCAACGTCGAAGTCGGGCATCGAAACCCGTTCTGGGTTTAGGAAACGCTCAAAAAGAAGATCGTATTTAAGCGGATCTAGGTCGGTAATTTTAAGCGCATAGGCGACAATGGAGCCTGCACCGGANCCACGACCTGGCCCGACGGGAATACCGTTGTCTTTCGACCATTGGATAAACTCCATCACGATTAAAAAATAGCCCGCGAAGCCCATCTGATTAATAATCTTCAGCTCGAACTCTAGTCGTTCCCAATAGAGCGCAATTCCCTCCCGCGCCGCATAGTCCTCACCGTATAAATTGGCCAGCCTAACCTTCAAACCATCGGCGCTAATCTGGGAGAAAAAATCCTCCATTGTTAGCCCGTCTGGAACCGGGTAATTAGGTAGGCGCGGCGTGCCGAGGTCTAGTGACAAACTGCAGCGTTTCGCGATTTCTAAGCTATTTTCCAGCGCCGAAGGTATGTCTTCGAATAGCGCAAGCATTTCTGCCGAATCTTTCAAGTACTGCTGATCGGTGTACTCGCGCGACCGGCGCGGATCGTCAAGTGTGCGCCTATCGTTGATACAAACTCTTACCTCGTGCGCTTCGAAGTCATCTTGTTTGATAAATCGAACGTCGTTGGTTGCAACTACAGGTGTTCTCGTTTCAGCGGCAAGGTCGAGGGCTGCATCGATATAATCCTCTTCGCGATCGCGCCCTACTCGCTGTAACTCAAGATAAAAAGA
>JGI26086J50260_1002378_pt1 | contig 10130 bp, 6 predicted proteins | sample SaaInl3SG_22_DNA_FD_50260 | JGI IMG/M metagenome (IMG submission 50260)
CTTCGACACGCTGTATGCGGAAGGTCAGCGGCGGTTCCTGGAGACGCTGAGCGCCTATGCTCGTCAATTTCTCGGCGGCCTGAAGCGGCCTGACGTGGAGTCCATTTCAGGACTCAGCCCTGTGGTGGCCATCGAGCAAAAGACCGTCTCGAAGAATCCACGCTCGACCGTGGGCACCGTGACGGAGTTGCACGACTTTTTGCGACTTCTTTACGCCCGAGCCGCCGATGCCTTCTCGCTGGAAACGGGAGAACCGATGGTGCGCTACACGGACGACCAAATCGCGCAAAACATCCTGTCCCGATTTGACGGCCAAAAGCTCCTCCTGCTCTCCCCCATGGTGCGCGGCCGCAAAGGCCACTACCGCGAACTCTTCGAGCAGATCATGCGCCTCGGTTACCTCCGAGCCCGCGTCGACGGAGAGCTGGTCGAGTTGGAATCAGGCTACAAGGTGGACCGCTACAAGGTGCACGACATCGAAGCTGTGGTCGACCGCATTGTGGTCAGACCGCAAGACGCGGACCGCATCCTCAAGTCGGTGCAAACCGCGCTCTCACTCGGCAAGGGCGCCATGGCGGTGATGCCGCTCGACGGCGACACGCCCGTGCATTTCTCCCGAAACTTGATGTGCCCGACCACGGGACTGGCCTANCCTGAACCGGAGCCCAACCTGTTCAGCTTCAACAGCCCGTACGGGGCCTGCCCCACGTGCAACGGCCTGGGCCAAGTGGCGCAGGTGGATCCCGAGACGCTCATGCCCGACCCCAAGGTCACTGTGAAACGCGGGGGGATTGCGCCGCTCGGCAAGTTGAAGGACAACCTCACGTCTCGCATCGTGGAGGCCATTTTGGCTGAGAACGACATCGCCCTCACGACTGCGGTTGGCGACATCCCTGAGGAGGTGATGGGCCAAATCCTCTATGGCACCGACCGNGACGTCAAGCTCCAAGACAAAGGCGGCGTTCGCGGAGGGACCGTTCCGTTCGANGGGCTCGTGGCTGCCATTGTGCGATCGGCCGAAAAAGCCAAGTCCATCCCGCTCCGTCGATGGGCCCAATCGTTCATGCACAAGGTGACCTGCCCGACCTGCCAAGGCGCGCGACTCAAGGCCATCAGCCTGCAATTCAAACTTGACGGCAAAGACATTGGCGAATTGGGGCGCATGGACCTCAACGATTTGGCCGCTTTCCTCGAGCCCCTCGAATCTCGACTGACCGAGCGCCAAGCCACCATCGCCAAAGCGCCTTTGAAAGAGGTCCGGGCGCGCCTCGGATTCTTGCTCGACGTCGGTCTCGGCTACCTCAGCCTCGACCGGCCCACGCGAAGCATCAGCGGCGGCGAGGCCCAGCGCATTCGCCTCGCCACCCAAATCGGCAGCCGCCTCACCGAGGTGCTGTACATCTTGGATGAACCGAGCATCGGGCTGCACCAGCGCGACAACCGCAAGCTCATTGACAGCCTGTGCGCGTTGCGCGATGCAGGCAACTCCGTGATTGTCGTCGAGCACGACGAAGACATGATGCTCGCCTCCGACCACCTCGTCGACATCGGTCCAGGCGCAGGCATCCACGGAGGCCAAATCGTCGCCCAAGGCCCGCCCGACAGCCACCTCGCCACCGATTCGGTCACCGCCCAATTCCTCACGGGCCAGAAGCGCATCGAGCTCCCGGCGAAGCGGCGCAAAGGGCATCGCAAGAACTTGACCCTGAAAGGCGCGACAGGCCACAACCTGCGAGGCGTGGACGTGAAAATTCCCCTCGGCTGCCTCGTGGGCGTCAGCGGCGTGAGCGGCAGCGGCAAGAGTTCGCTCATCAACCAAACCTTGCTCCCCGCCCTGCTCAACCATTTGCACGACGACATCCGCATTCCGCTCCCGCACAAAACCATCAACGGTCTGCAACACGTCGACAAGTGCATCGCCATTGACCAAAGCCCCATCGGCCGCACGCCGCGCTCCAATCCGGCGACCTACACCGGGCTGATGGACCTGATTCGGACGCAGTTCACCCTCCTTCCCGAGGCCAAAATCCGAGGCTACAAAAAAGGTCGCTTCTCCTTCAACGTCGCCGGCGGACGTTGCGAAGATTGCAAGGGCGCGGGCGTGCGCACGGTCGAAATGAACTTCTTGCCGGACGTTCACGTCCCCTGCGACACCTGCCAGGGAAAGCGATTCAACCGCGAAACGCTCGAAGTCCGGTACCGTGGAAAGAGCATCGCGGACGTGTTGGACATGACGGTCGACGACGCGCATGCGTTCTTCGAGGCCATCCCCAAGATTCACCGCATCACCTCCACCCTTCAAGCGGTCGGCCTGGGATACATCACGCTCGGACAGCAAAGCACCACGCTCAGCGGTGGCGAAGCCCAACGCGTCAAGCTGGCCTCCGAATTGGCGCGCGTCGGCACGGGAAGCACCCTCTACATCCTGGACGAACCCACAACCGGGCTTCATTTCCAGGACGTCCAAATGCTCATCGACGTCCTCCACAAACTCGTGGATCAGGGCAACACCGTCGTCGTCATCGAGCACCACCTCGACGTCATCAAGGTCTGCGACCACGTCATCGACATGGGCCCGGAGGGCGGCAAGGACGGCGGAATCGTGGTTGTGGCGGGCACGCCTGAAGCGGTCGCGAAAGAGAAGGCGAGCCACACCGGACGCTTCCTCGCTCCCCTGCTTAAGTAAGCTCAGTTTTCCACATCTTCGGCGAGGTTCGTCGGTTTTGGTGCATCTTCGAACCAATGAAGAAACATCCTCAACTGCCTTGGGCTGAGATCAAAAGCAACGACAGCTGGTCGATCTTCAAGATTATGAGTGAGTTTGTAGAGGGGTACGAAACTCTGCAACGAATCGGTCCCTGCGTGAGCATCTACGGATCTGCGCGAACCGGCCCCGATACCGAGACGTATCAGGCAGCACGCGCCGTTGCTGCCGCACTTGTAGACGCCGGCTACGGCGTCATCACTGGCGGTGGCCCTGGCGTCATGGAAGCTGGAAACCGTGGTGCCCAAGACCGAGAAGGAGTGTCGGTGGGGCTGAACATCGAATTGCCGTTTGAGCAAAGCCACAACGATTACATCAATCCAGACACATGTTTGCACTTCGACTACTTCTTCGTGCGGAAGGTCATGTTTGTGAAGTACAGCCAGGCGTTTGTGGTGATGCCCGGCGGGTTTGGCACGATGGACGAGTTGTTTGAAGCGTTGACTTTGATGCAAACCGAAAAGATCAAAAAGCAACCCATCATCCTCTACGACAGCACGTTTTGGAAAGGGCTGCTCGACTGGTTCCAAGAGATCATGGCTGAGAAATACCAGACCATTGGCTTGAACGACCACAAGTTGTTTTCCATGGCTGACACACCTGGCGAGGTGGTGAAAGCCATCGAAGACTTCCACGTCGCCAACAAACTCCGCCCCAATTTCTAACACGCCAAAACACCTTATCATGGAAATGAAAACCTACTTCGCCGCAGCGGTTGCTGTAGCCATGGCTGCCGACGTTTGCGCCCAAGCCCCTTACGTCACTGAAATCTTCTCTCAACCTTATTCTTCCTTGCAGGAGTATTCCGTGCTCGAGTTGGATCTGGGATGGGATGACCCTGAGGAACTTCTTCCCATTCCCTTCGACATGGTGGTTTGGGGGGACACGTGCTCCCTGGTTGCCACATCCAATGTGGGTGAGATGATCCTGTGCATTGGCAACGGAAACCACCTCATTGCACCTGTGTTTGCGGACATCTGCGACGTCTCTCCTGCCGATTCGACGGGTCAGGATGTCAGCGAGGTTCGTCATGCCCTGGAAGGTGTCGCGCCTAACCGCATTTTCAAATTGGAGTACCACAACGTGGGTTTCTATCCTGAAGTGTACAGCGGAGATTCTGCGGCGACGGCCACCCAACGCGCAACCTACCAAGTCTGGCTCTACGAATCAGGGACCATTGCGTTTCACTACGGCCCCAGCACCATCACGGACCCGATGCTCGTGGCCGACGGATTCATCAACAGTGCAGGCCTCATCGGCAACTTTGACCCCTACAGCTACAGCGGTTCGATGCTCGTGGCCGAGGGCCCGGCCGATGCCCCTGAATTCCAAGATGTCAGCGACTTCTACTCTTGGTTCTATGGCAACGGTGAAGGCTGGGGCATGACCTGGCCAACCGAAGGAACGGGGTACCTCTTCAACCCCGACTCGCCCGCCGGGATTTCCGCACCGTTGGCAACCCGACTGACCGCATTCCCCAATCCTGCCGCAAACCACGTGACGGTTCGCCTGCAATCAGACGTTCCGCAAACGGCAACGTGGTTGGACGGTCGTGGTCGTGAGGCAGGAACGGCGCTTTTGAGGTCCGGCAACAACCGCCTCGACGTGAGTGCCCTCGTGCCAGGAGCCTACGTCTTGCGCCTGGAAGACGGCACGGGGGTGCGGGTGACGGTTCAACGCTGACCCTGACACGATGTCACCGCGGCGGGGCGAGAACCTGACGCAGGTGACAGCCTGACCCCGTCAGCGGGGGGCTGGCACGGGAATTGACAAGAGAGGGACGCTGCACGAGGGTGCGGCGTCCTTTTTGTTTGGACTGAATCGAAATCAACAGCACGAAAACACGCCATGGCACAGCAAGGCACGATCAACGTCACGACCGACAACATCTTCCCCATCATCAAGCAATTCCTGTACAGCGACCAGGAAATTTTCTTGCGTGAGCTCGTCTCCAATGCGGTGGACGCCACCCAAAAGCGCAAGATGCTCGCCCAACTCGGCGAGGTGGCGGAAATCGCCGACACACCTCAAGTCGAGGTGGTGATTGACGACGCAGCGAACACGTTGACCATCCGCGACGCCGGCATCGGCATGACCGCGGAAGAGATCGACAAGTACATCAACCAAATCGCCTTCTCTGGGGCCACCGACTTCCTTGAGAAGTACAAGGACGCGGATGCGAAGCAAGCGATCATCGGACACTTTGGGCTCGGGTTCTACTCGGCCTTCATGGTGGCGGACCGCGTGGACATCGTCACGCTCAGCCAGCGCGAGGACGCTCAGGCCGTGAAGTGGAGCTGCGACGGCTCGCCCAACTTCACGCTTGAGGACATCGACAAGGAGACGGCGGGCACCGACATCGTGCTGCACATCTCAGACGATGCCAAGGAGTACCTCGAAGAAAGCCGCATTCGCGAGATCCTGAACACCTACTGCAAGTTCATGCCGGTGGAGATTGTCCAAGGCACGAAGTCCGAGTACGTCGACGACCCGGAGGGGGCGACGGACGAGGACGGCAAGGTGAAGAAGGTCAGCGTGGACGTGCCGTTTGTGGTGAACAAGACGGAACCCGCGTGGACCAAGAAGCCTGCGGACCTCAGCGACGAAGACTACAACGAATTCTACCGGGACCTCTACCCCATGAATTTTGAGGACCCGCTGTTCCACATCCACCGTTCCACATCCACCTCAACGTCGACTTCCCCTTCAACCTGACAGGCATCCTCTACTTCCCCAAGTTGAAGAAGCAGATGGACCTGCAGAAGAACCGCATCCACCTCTACTCCAACCAGGTCTTCATCACGGACAACGTCGAAAACATCGTGCCCGACTTCTTGACGTTGCTCCACGGCGTGATTGACTCGCCGGACATTCCCCTGAACGTGAGCCGTTCCTACCTCCAAGAGGACGCGAACGTCAAGAAGATCTCGGGCCACATCAGCAAAAAGGTGAGCGACAAGCTCGCGCAGATGTTCAAGAAGGACCGCGAAGCCTTTGAAGCGCAGTGGGACGACCTCCGCGTGTTTGTGGAGTACGGCATGCTGACCGACGAGAAGTTCGCCGAGCGCGCCCAGAAGTTCTTCCTCTACAAGGACACGACGGGCAAGTGCCACACGCATGAGGAGCTCTTGGCGGCCGTGGGCGAAACCCAAAAAGACAAACACGGCAAGGTCATCCTCCCCTACACCCCGCATGCCGCAGGGCAACACAGCTACGTCAAGGAAGCCACGGACCGAGGCTACACCGTGCTGGTGATGGACGGTCCATTGGCTTCGCACGTGGTGAGCAAGCTCGAGCAAACCCACTCCGACGTGCAGTTCAAGCGTGTCGACGCGGACATCGCCGACAAGCTCGTTGAGAAGGACGAGGAGCCCAGCTCCGCACTCGACGAAAAACAGGAGGAAACGCTCAAGCCCATCCTCGAAGGCGCCTTCCCCGGCGAGTCCTACAAGGTGAAGTTTGCGCCCATGTCCCCCACGTCAGCGCCACTCGTGATTACCCAGTCGGAGTTCATGCGCCGCATGAAAGAGCAGCAAGCCGTGGGTGGCGGAGGATTCACCATGTTTGGCGACATGCCCGACAGTTACGACGTCACCGTGAACGCCAACCACCCGTTGGCCACCACGCTCCTCAACGAGAGCGACGACGCGAAGCGCAGTGCGCTGGCCAAGCAAGCCGCCAACCTGGCGCGCTTGTCCCAAGGCCTGCTTGAGGGCGAAGAATTGACGGCCTTCATCCAAGACGGCTTCGCCCAGCTTCAGCAGTCCTGATGGCGTATGCCAAATGGATTGGAGGCGCCGTCGGTTGGGCCCTGGGGGGTCCGATCGGCGGCGTGATGGGCTACTGGCTCGGGAAGATGTTCTCGGACGACAGCCTGGCCTTGGATGCGGGTACGGGTGCCACCAACGGCCACACCGGACGTGGCGGGCGCGGCGGGCGCAGCCACGCGCGGCCGACCCGTGCAGGGGACTTTGCCCTGAGCATGGTCGTGTTGAGCGCCGCCGTGATGCAGGCCGACGAGCGCGTGCTGAAGTCGGAGCTCGACTACGTCAAGCAGTTCTTTCGGACCAACTTTGGGCAAGCCACGGCTGAACAACTGTCGTTGGCGCTCCGGGAAGCGCTCAAAAACCCGGTGGACGTTCGCGGCGTGTGCATGCAGATTCGCGCGAACATGCCCCACGCCAAGCGCCTGCTGTTGCTCCAGTACCTCTACGGCATTGCGCAAGCCGACGGCAACGTCGATCCACGTGAAGTCGATTTGATTCGCCGCATGGCGTCTGCGCTCGGGATCAGCGACAAGGACCGCGCGTCGATCGAGGCCCCGTTCCACAGCGACAAGCCCGACCCCTACACGGTGCTGGAAATTGGTCGGGACGCAAGCGACGCGGACATCAAAAAAGCCTACCGCCGCCTGGCGTTGAAGTTTCACCCCGACAAGGTGCGAGACATGGGCGAAGCCTATGCCAAACAAGCCGAGGCGCGGTTCTTGGAGGTGCAGGAAGCCTACGAGAGCCTCAAAAAGCGCCGCGGGTTCAAGTGACGTTCGGCGTGGCGGCAAGTCGTGGTAACTTGTCCGTCATGAAACGAACTGCACGTTGGGCGGCACTCTCCCTCGCCGCGGCCCTGCTGAGCTTTGCGCCGGCAGAAGGTTTGGCCCAAAAAGGCAAGAAAAAGAAGGGCAAGAAAGGCGACACCGAACAGGTGGACGGCAAGAAAAAAGGCGGCAAGGACGACCTGAAGACGGTGTCGGAATTCACCAAGGAATTCCGCATCGAAGAAGGCCTGTTCAACCTCTACCAAGACACCGTCAAGGGGGACATGTACATGCACGTCCCGGCTGAAGCCTTGGACAACGAATACATCTACTTCTCGCAAGTCGAGGACGGCGTGGTGTCGAGCGGGTTTTTCCGCGGGAGCTACCGCGGGAGCAAAGTGGTGACGTTTCACCGGCATTTTGGGCAATTGGAAGTGCATGCGGAGAACACCAACTTCCATGTGGACCCGGCCAACGCCTTGAGCAAGGCGGCCGACGCCAACCTCAACACCCCCATCCTCGCCAGCGTCAAGATTGAAGCCGAGGACAGCACGGGCGTGGTGATTTCTGCGGACGCCCTCTTCCTGAACGAAGACTTGCAAATGATCAAGCCCCCTTCACGCCCTGGCGGAAAGTCGGCGTTGGGCAAACTCAGCAAGTCGAAGAGCAAGGTGGTGGACGTGGCGAACTACCCCAAGAACACCGAATTGTCCGTGGACTACGTGTACGACAACGGCAGCCCAAGCGTCGGCGGTCCTGAATTTGAGGACGGCCGCTACGTGACGGTGGGCTACCGCCATGCGTTGTTGCCCATGCCAGAGGACGGATTCACGCCGCGCGCGGACGATCCACGCATCGGGTTCTTCACGACGGAAGTGGACGACCTGACCGGCGTCAGCGCGGCCCCGTGGCGCGACATGATTCACCGGTGGCGCCTTGAAAAGAAGGACCCCTCGGCGGCGATGTCAGAACCTGTCGAGCCCATCACGTGGTGGATTGAAAACACGACTCCTGAAGAATTCCGCCCCATCATCAAGGCGGGCGTCGAGAAGTGGAACCAGGCGTTCGAACCGCTCGGATTCAAAAACGCCGTGGTGGTCAAAATCCAGCCCGACGACGCCGATTGGGACGCCGGCGACGTCCGTTACAACGTGCTGCGTTGGACGGCCTCCCCTTCGCCCCCGTTCTCCGGGTACGGCCCCAGTTTCGTGAACCCCCGCACCGGCGAGATCCTCGGCGCGGACATCATGCTCGAATACGGAGGCATGGTCGGTCGCTTGTGGCGAGCCGAAGTCTTCTCCAAGGCCGGCATGATTGAAGCCGGCATGGACGAGGAGTACGCCGAGCTCGACGCCGAGCTGGAGAGCCGCTCTTCACGCGAGGTCTTTGCCGAGCAAATGAGCCGCTGCCACGCCGGCACCGTGATGGGACGCAACAGCCTCTTGGCCGCGGCCGCCATGCGTGCGTACAGCTTCACCGACGAGGAGCACGCGGAGTTTGTGCGCCAAACCCTGCACCGCCTCGTCCTGCACGAAGTGGGACACACCCTCGGCATGAGCCACAACATGCACGCCAGCACGATGCTCAGCCCGGATGAGCTCAAGGACGCCGCGAAAGTGGCCGAGAACGGCATGTGCAACTCCGTCATGGAGTACCCGGCCATCAACTTTGCCCGGAACAAGTCGGAGCAAACGCGCTTCTACGACGACAGCCCAGGCCCTTACGACAAGTGGGTCATTGACTACGGCTACAGCGTGGGGCTTGACGATGCCGACGCGGAGGCGGCGCGGTTGAGCGCGATTTTGGAGCGCTCGACGGATCCGCTGCTGCAGTTTGGCAACGACGCGGACGACATGCGGAGCACGGGACGTGGCATCAACCCCGACGTGAACATCTACGACCTGAGCAGCGATCCGGTCGCGTACGCCGCCGAGCGTTGCGAGCTCGTCAACGACCTGCTCCCCTCCCTCGTCGAGAACTTCGCACCCGGCGTGGACAGCCATCAAGAGGTGCTTCGTGCGTACTACGCCTTGACCGGCGAATACGCCACCCAGCTGCGTGTGATGACGCGCCAAATCGGCGGCGTCCGCTACAACCGCGCCACCCCGGCCCAGCTCGACGGTGCCGCGCCCTACACCCCCGTGTCGGAGGCCGACCAAAAAGCCGCGATGAAAGCCCTGAGCACCTACGCGTTCGCGCCCAACGCGTTTGAAGCGCAGGCCGACGTCTTGGCCTACCTGCAAGCGCAGCGCCGCGGGTTTGGCTTCTTCGGTGGCGGCGAAGATCCTAAGGTTCACTCCCGCGTGGCCGGAGCGCAGCGAGGCGCCCTGTCGCACCTCGTGCACCCCAACGTGCTGATGCGCGTTCTGGACAGCGGACTTTACGGGAACACCTACGACCTCGCTGAGTACATGGACGACCTCACCGACGCCATCTTCAAGGCCGACCTCCGTTCGTCCGTCAACACCTACCGCCAGGGCTTGCAATTGATGTACGTCGAGGCGTTGATCAAGTCACTCGATGACAAGAGCCGACTGAACGGCGTGGCTCAGAGCGTGGTCTTGGCCCAGCTCCGTCGCATCGATCGCCAGCAACGCGACGCCTCATCGCCCGACGGCCTGACGCGAGCGCACCGCGCCCACGTGCGTCACCTCATCGACGTGGCGTTGGACCGATAAGCACGCGTTCGTCCACAGAATGTGCATAAGACGCGAAAGCGGGGCCCCGGCCCCGCTTTTTTTTGCCCCGTCCCCTGCCTAGCTTGAAGGCCATGGACGAAAGCCACAGGAAATTCACGGTCATGGGCGGAAGGTTGAAGCACGACGTGTGCGA
>JGI26086J50260_1002388_pt1 | contig 10098 bp, 8 predicted proteins | sample SaaInl3SG_22_DNA_FD_50260 | JGI IMG/M metagenome (IMG submission 50260)
CAGTTAGCTGATCAGGTGATGGCCCAGATGGATGCCCATATTGCTGCCCTGCCTGAGACTTCGCGCAAGGCGGCCAAACTGGCATGGCGCGATTATGGTGAGGTAATCTTATGCGATAGTGATGAAGAGGCCGCCAAAATTTCGGATGAATATGCAGCAGAGCATTTGGAAGTGCATACACGCCGTGATGACTGGTATGTAGAGAGATTAAAAAATTACGGCTCTTTATTCATTGGTGAGGAAACAACGGTAACCTATGGCGATAAATGCTCAGGCACAAATCATATTCTGCCAACAAAGGGCGCTGCACATTACACTGGTGGTCTATCCGTGCATAAATTTATGAAAATTGTAACTACCCAGCGGATGACACGCGAGGCTAACCGAGAGGTAGGTCAGGCAGCCGCTAGAATTTCCCGCCTTGAAGGTATGGAAGGGCATGCACGCTCAGCTGATATACGGTTGCGCAAATATTTCCCGGGTGAAAATTTTTCCAATTAGGCTGTTTTTAACAACCAACCTCTCAAAGGTGGCTAGAAAAGACCATGAAAGCACTAGTTTATAGCGGCACGATGCAATCTGAAATCCGTGAAATGGCACTGGCAGATATCGGTGCTGGCGAGGTCATAGTAGATGTGCATCAATGCGGGATTTGTGGCTCGGATATGCATGCATGGCATGGCCTTGATGACCGCAGAGTTCCGCCGCTAATCTTGGGGCATGAAGCCGTTGGTAGGGCGCGTGCAGGACGGTTTGCTGGTCAGCGAGTAGTGATAAATCCCCTTATGTCATGTGATAATTGCCATTTTTGCCGGACCGGGGCTGAACATCTTTGTGCTAGCCGGGAGCTGGTAGGCATGCGCGTTGCTGGCGCCTTTGCTGAGCAGGTAATTGTAAAAGAGGACAATCTAACCGTAATTTCAGACAATCTATCGGATAGTAATGCGGCATTGGCAGAACCGTTAGCGTGTGCGGTAAATGCAGCTCAGCTCGCTATAGCGCATATCCCTGATAGTACCGCAAATGTACATGTGCTTGGGGGAGGGGCTATCGGCCTCCTAGCAGCGATGGTGTTTTCCGCCAAAGGTTATTCCAATATCCACATCGCTGAAACAAACGCATTGCGTCGTAATATCCTAACCAAGATAGGGAATTTCAATGTCTATGATCCGCTAGCTCAGCGTTCAGATGACGGCCAGATTGATATTGTTTTGGATGCGGTTGGATCAGGGCGCAGCCGTGCCGCCGCGAGCGCTATGGTGCGCCCTGGCGGGGTTATCTCGCACATTGGATTGCAAGATAACGAAGCTGGGCTGGATACGCGGCGCATTACCCTCCAGCAAATTCATTTCACAGGTTCTTACTGCTATAGCCGTAATGATTTTGCGGATGCTGTACAATTGCTGGAAGATGGGTTTATTACCGGATCAGGATGGGTTGAGGTAAGAGGGCTGGAAGCTGGTGCCCAATCCTTTGTTGATATCCATGAAGGCAAAGCCCCTCCCAAAATTATCCTGAACATGTCTGCATAAAGGAGTTATTAGATGGCTTTATTATTGAAAATTAGAACAGCTTTCATCAGTTTTTTGGCTGGCGGCTTTATCTCTCTATCTGTTCCGGTGCAGGCAGATTTTCTGAACGGTCATGATTTAAACACCTATTGCAATTCAAAGTCGCCAAGTGATGATATGATTTGTATCGTTTATGTCACAGGCGCCTTTGATGCCTTTACCACAACAGACCTTATCAATCAAAAAACGCGGCAGGCAGAGGCCAATTTATGTCCACGCGAAGATGTCTCACCAGATGAATTGAAGCAGGTGACGTTGGACTGGCTAGCACGCCCAGAAAGCGACCATAATTTTGCAGCGACCTTGCTTGTGCTGGCGGCTTTTCAAGATAAATATGGCTGCGCGAAGTAGGCGCTTGGCAGTTGCCCTCGGTTGATATCTCAGTTGCCAAGACAGATGATGCAACGGCGATGCGCGCCATCGCGGCAGCTGCTTATCAGCCCTATATTGCTGAAATCGGTCGCCCACCAGCGCCAATGCTGGCTGATTTTGACGCTCATATAAACGAAGATATGTGCTTTGTTCTGCGGGTAGGGGGTGTTGTCTGCGGCTATGCTATCATCATCGAAAAGTCAGATGGGTATTGGCTGGAAAATATTGCGGTTCATCCAGAAAAGCAGGGATGCGGAAACGGGCTTGCTTTGCTAAAGGCAGTAGAAGATTACCTTGCTCCCCATGCCAGTTTCTATCAGCTTTATACAAATATTGCGATGCATAGCAATATTATCTGGTATCAACGGCTTGGTTTTAAAAAAATACGGAAAGTGCAGGAAGAAGGCTTTCGCCGGATTTATTTTAAAAAGAAACTTTAAGCTATAACGTATCACAAACAACTCTTAAAATATCAGCTTTTAAAAAAGCTAATAGACTTATTAAAGATGTTCATCGTATGAGTAAGGCAAGGGGCTACATTATCTTGAGCCTTACCTGATTTCTGCAAGTACGTTTTTGCTAAACATTCTTTAACCAATAGGTTTTATTGTCATGCTGACTTTTGCCTTAGCAGTCTTTTTGCTTATAGCCACCCCGGGTCCGGGCGTTTTGTCGACCGCAGGGGTAGGCTCAGCCTTTGGCTGGCGGCCAGGCCTGTCTTATGTTACGGGGCTGTGGGCTGGCACTAATCTGGTATCTTTGGCGATTATTACTGGCCTTGCTGCGATAATTTTTTCAGTACCAATTGTGCGCACAATTTTGCTGTTCGCCTCATCTGGATATCTAGGGTACTTGGCTTTGCGTATTGCGCTAGCGGGAAGTAAGATAAGCTTTATTACGGCTAATAAACCGCCCGGTTTTCTGTCAGGCCTATTTTTGCAGTTTATTAACCCAAAGGCCTATGCGGTTAATACAGCTTTATTTACCAGCTTTGCTTTCTACCCCCAGAATATTGCTTTTGAGCTAACCGCAAAGCTGATTATTATGAATATTATTTGGCTNCCTTTGCATCTGCTTTGGCTGTGGGCTGGGGTTAAGCTGCATTCGCTTAATCTGGCGCCAAAAACACAGAAAATGGTAAATATCATCATGGCCTTATCACTAACGGCTGTCGTCGGCCTGTCTCTTTACTCAGTTCTTGGCCAGAATATCTAACAGAATAGGGCAATGTAAGCGCAATGTGGAGCAATCTTTCAAATCCTGTTAAGGCTGGTTTTTGGATGCTAGGGGCGATGATTTCTTTCACGCTTATGGCGATATCTGGACGCTCGCTTGCTGAAAAGCTCGATACGTTTGAGATAATGACCTACCGTTCATTTATTGGGATCGCTATTGTTCTGTTTTTTGCTTACCGTGCTGGAACTCTAGGCCAGATTAGGACGCGCTATCTTAAGCTACATATCGTCCGCAATATATTTCATTTTACCGGCCAGAATCTGTGGTTTTTTGCTATCCTTTATGTCCCATTATCGCAAATGTTTGTGTTTGAGTTTTCAACACCTTTGTGGGTTGCGGTATGCGCGCCACTGGTTTTAGGGGAACGGTTAACGCTGGTGCGTTTTATGGCTGCCGCAATGGGTTTCTTTGGCATATTGGTTGTAGCGCGTCCTGATTTCTCTGATGTGAATCCGGCAATCATTGCAGCAGCTTTATGTGCTGTCGGGTTCGCGGGGGCAACGCTAGCAACCAAGATTCTAACGCGCACCGAGACCATCACCGCGATTTTGTTCTGGTTAACAGTCCTGCAAGCTGTCTTTGGAGTTGTTTGTGCAGGCTATGACGGCATTATGGATATTCCGCGTGGCAGTGAATGGTTATGGGTGGTTGTTATTGGAATTTGCGGACTTTGCGCACATTTTTGCATTACGACTGCCTTACAGCTTGCCCCTGCAACGATTGTGACGCCATTTGAGTTTTTGCGGCTGCCTCTTATTACCTTTGTTGGGGTAGTATTATATGGCGAAGCGCTAGAATGGCTGGTATTTTTAGGGGCGTTTATCGTGTTGTTGGCAAATATTATGAATATTCGTGCCGAAATGCGCGGCTCAAAATCAGCATTGGCCAAATGAATCTGCCGTTATATCGGCAGAAAATTTACAAAATTAACCTTTTTTGAGCGGATTATCTTTAGTCCTTTGTGCTACCTAAAAAAATAGCTGTTTTTTGCATAGATAATTTGACCTGAATTGCTTGCAAAATTAATGTAATAATTCAAACATGCCTCAATTATGAGTATCTCTTATTCGGTGAAGTAGCCAACATGACCCAGCATAAAATTAACACCTCTCAGAAAGTATCCGATGAGGTGAAAAAAACCACCTGTTATATGTGCGCCTGTAGATGCGGCATCAATGTGCATATGCGCGATGGCAAGGTTCGTTATATCGAAGGTAACCGCGATCACCCCGTTAATCAGGGCGTATTATGTGCCAAGGGCAGCGCGGGTATTATGCAGCATTATGCACCTTCGCGCCTGAACACCCCGATGCGTCGTGTCGGAGAGCGCGGGGAAGGGAAGTTTGAGCCCATAAGCTGGGAAGAAGCTCTAAGCACAGCAACTGAATGGCTAGCACCTATTCGAAAAGATGACCCATCTCGCCTAGCCTTTTTTACTGGCCGTGATCAATCACAAGGTCTAACGGGTTGGTGGGCACAGCAATTTGGCACGCAAAATTTTGCTGCCCATGGCGGCTTCTGTTCAGTCAATATGGCTGCCGCTGGTATTTATACAATGGGCGGCGCGTTCTGGGAGTTTGGCTCTCCTGACTGGGAACGTACTAAATTATTTATGATTTTCGGTGTCGCAGAAGATCATGACAGCAACCCGATTAAAATGGGGCTGTCCCGATTGAAGGAAAGAGAAGCAAAAATTATTGCCGTGAATCCTGTGCGCACTGGCTATAATGCGATTGCTGATGAATGGGTAGGCATTACCCCCGGAACAGATGGGTTGTTTGTATTGGCGCTAATCCATGAGTTGATGGGCGCTGGTAAGGTCGATATTGATTATCTCTGTCGTTATACCAACGCGCCTTGGCTGGTTATCGATAATCCGGGCGGCGCAGATGATGGCTTGTTTGCCCGTAATGAAGCTGGTGAGGCTCTTATTTGGGATAAAAAAGCAGATAAGCCATGTGCATATAGCGAAAAAGGCATCACACCAGAAATGGTAGCATCTGTAAGCTTGGCAGATGGACGGCGCGCACGCCCTGTCTTTGCGCTGATGGCAGATAAATATTTGGATGATAAATACAGCCCAGAAGCTGTGGCAGAGGCAACCGGCATTCCAGCTAGCCAGATTAAATCTATCGCCTATCAGCTAGCTAAAACTGCCTTTGAAGAAGAAATTGTCATCAAGCAGAAATGGACAGACTGGAAAGGCGAGACGCATAGCGAGATGCGAGGCCGTCCGGTGAGCTTTCATGCGATGCGCGGTATTTCGGCTCATTCAAACGGATTTCAGACTTGCCGTTCCATTCATTTACTGCAAATTTTATTAGGCTCAGTGGAATGTCCGGGTGGTTTCCGCTTCAAGCCGCCTTATCCAAAGCCGTCTAGTGCACATCCTGCACCTGGTCGACCAAAGGGGCCTGAAACGCCTCTGTCTGGGCCACCACTGGGCTATATTCATGGGCCTGAAGATCTGTTGGTAGAGGCAGATGGCAGTCCACAGCGTATTGATAAAGCCTATAGCTGGGATGCGCCGTTTTCAGCACATGGCATGATGCATATGGTAATATCCAATGCCTATGCAGGCGATCCTTATCCAGTAGATGTGCTGTTTATGTATATGGCTAATATGTCGTGGAATTCATCTATGAATTCTGGCGGTGTGATGGAAATGCTAAAAGCCAAAAATGAAGATGGGGAATATGTGATTCCGAAAATTATTTACTCGGATGCATATGAATCAGAAATGGTGGCCTTTGCCGATCTTATTTTGCCAGACACCACCTATTTAGAGCGCCATGACTGTATTTCTTTACTCGATAGGCCAATTTGTGAACCTGATGCGGTCGCAGATTCTATCCGCTGGCCAGTTGTAGAACCTGACCGTGATGTGCGCGGTTTTCAGTCGGTTTTGTTGGAGCTAGGCGGCAGGTTAGGTCTAAACGGCATGACAGGTGAGGATGGCAAGCCCCTATATAAAGATTACGCTGATTATATCATCAATCACCAGCGCAAACCCGGTATTGGTCCACTTGCAGGGTTTAGAGGAGAAGATGGCAGCCAGTCTGGGCGCGGTGATCCTAATCCTGGCCAGCTAGATGCTTATATTGATAATGGCGGCTTTTGGTCTGAAGAGTTGCCTGAGGCAGCGCGTTTTTATAAACACGCTAATCAAGATTATCAGGATTGGGCAGTCAAAATGGGCTTTTTTGATGCCCCGCAGCCTGTTACCTTCCAACTTTGGCTTGAACCTTTGGCAAAATTCCAGCTAGCGGCAAATGGGCATGGGGAACATATTCCCCCAGAGCATATCAAAGAACAGATCAAAGCCTGTTTTGACCCGTTGCCTGATTGGTATGCGCCGTTTGAAGGGGCGCGTCTAGATAACGTGAATGATTATCCCTATCATGCAATCACCCAACGTCCGGCAGCGATGTACCATAGCTGGGGATCGCAAAATAGCTGGCTTCGCCAAATTCACACGAAAAATCCCCTTTATGTGCCTGGTCCCATCTGTGATGAAGCAGGGCTGGTAGATGATGATTGGGCATGGGTTTCTTCCCATCACGGCAGAATAAAGGTGCAAATTAAGCGCATGGAGGCGGTGAATAACAAAACCATGTGGACTTGGAATGCTATTGGTAAGCGCCGCGGGGCATGGGCGTTGTCCCCAGATGCACCAGAAGCCAAGAAAGGCTTTTTGCTGAACCACCTAATTCATGAGTTACTGCCGGGTAAGGGAGATGGGCTTCGTTGGTCAAATTCTGACCCTATAACTGGACAGGCCGCATGGTATGATTTGCGGGTAAATATTGAAAAAGCTGAAGTAGGTGAGGGGGTCTCTGAGCCTGCGGTACCAGCCCAAGAGCCGTTGAAAGAAAACGGCCAAACCGAGCTTCGCTATGGACAGGAGTGGACATCATGACAAACCTACCCCAAGAGCCAAACAAAAAGCTGGGTTTGGTTATCGATCTTGATATTTGTGTTGGTTGCCACGCTTGTGCCGTGAATTGTAAAGAATGGAATACAGGCGGATATGGTAATGCGCTATCTGATCAGGATGCTTATGGTGCATCGCCTAGCGGCACGTGGCTAAACCGTATTCACAGCTTTGAGGCAATTCCGCAAGATGCACAAGGCCAGCCTGTACCGTCTGATGCGCGGATTGTGCATTTTCCAAAATCTTGTTTGCATTGTGATGATGCGCCTTGTGTTACAGTTTGCCCAACAGGGGCATCTTATAAACGGGCTGAGGACGGCATTGTACTGGTGAATGAGGATCATTGCATTGGGTGCGGGCTATGTGCATGGGCATGCGCCTATGGGGCACGCGAAATGGATGAAGCTGCCGGTGTTATGAAGAAATGCACCTTATGTGTTGACCGTATCTATAATGATAATTTGCCGGAAGAAGATCGCGAGCCTGCCTGTGTGCGAAGCTGTCCTGCTAATGCACGTCATTTTGGCGATCTAGCAGACCCGCATTCTGATGTATCTGTGATGGTAGCGGCGCGTGGCGGGGTTGATTTGATGCCAGAACAGGGTAATCGGCCAGTAAATAAGTATCTGCCGCCACGTCCAAAAACTTCTTCTTGTGCAAGCTCTAATGAGGAAGAAGCACCAAATCTGGTGAAATTGGCACAGGAAAACACACGCGGCGGTGCTGCGCAATCTGGCTTTTTGGGCTGGCTTGATAATGCGCTCTCGCGTATGTAATCGGTCTTAAAAAGCATTTTTCAATAGCGGAAAATTTTATCATGCATCCAGCTAAATCGGTTATTTTCTTTACCACTATTTCAGGCGCAGGCTTCGGGTTTATAGCGCTTTTATCGCTGGCAATATGTTTCGGGATTGCGGCATTTGATACTGCTTTATTTACAAGCGCGATTATCGCTGTTGGTTTAAGTAGCGCAGGGCTTATCTCTTCAACTTTTCATCTAGGTAATCCGCAACGTGCATGGCGTGCCCTAAGCCAGTATCAAAGCTCGTGGTTATCGCGCGAAGGGGTGTTATCGGTAATAACTTTAGCGGCCTTTGTGCTGTGGCTTGGCAGTGCTTTTGTTACTGGTCACGCACCTTTATGGATTGGCGCCGCTATTGCCATTTTGTGCGGGTTAACGATTTTTGCTACCGCGATGATTTATGCACAATTAAAGCCAGTGCCGCGCTGGCATAGTCATTTAACGCCTGCTAGCTACCTAGGCTTTGGTTTATCTAGCGGGATATTATTATTTGCATCCCTTACACCTAGTGTTACCGCGCTTGGCTATATCAGCATGGCCAGCCTTATCCTAGCATGGGCGATAAAGATGATGTGGTGGCAGCGTGCCGATAAAACAGGGCGGGATGCCGATGGTTCAACATTGGCAACGGCTACAGGTCTTACAGGCTATGCAAGCGTGAAACTATTTGAAGCCCCGCATTTGACTAAAAACTATCTAATGAAGGAAATGGTATTTGAAATTGGCCGCAAGCATGCCACAAAATTGCGCCGAATTTCGATGGGTTTAGGATTTGTTCTACCATTCATGTTGCTGATGTTAGCCGCGTTTTTTGGTGCGCCAATAATCATTTGTGCCAGCGCCGCTTTCCTTCTTCATATGACGGGATTGTTTGTGGAGCGTTGGTTATTCTTTGCTGAAGCTGAACATGTGGTTGCGCTCTATTACGGTAAATAGCTCGTCCTGCTAAAACCAAGGTAAAAGAAAAGCTGTATCTAAAGGCTAGATACAGCTTTTTTGTTTTCCTATTGCCTCAGTGTCTAGACATGCGCATCAAGCGTTTTGCGGAATTTATCCACAATTTCGTCGATATGTGAGCGTTCTGCAACAAAGGCAGGCGCTAAAATACCATTATCGCCTGTGAACTTCACATGCAGGCCGTTCCAGAACATATCCTTTTGCATCTGCGTGCCACGTCTGCCACCTACACCATCATGGTGCAATTCAACACCAGCCATCATACCATAGCCGCGTAAATCCTTCACCAGCTCATGGTCTTTCAATGACCAGACTGCATCCAGAAAATATTGCGACATATCTGCTGCGCGGTCAAACAAGCCTTCATCCTCATAGATTTTCTGTGTTGCAATACCAGCAGCACAGGCGGCAGGATGGGCAGAATAGGTGTATCCATGGAAAAACTCGATAGCATTTTCAGGAGAAGCGTTAGTTATCGTGTTGTAAATCTCATCCTTCACCGCAACCGCACCCATCGGAATAGCACCATTAGTAAGCGCCTTAGCCATCGTGATAATATCTGGCGTCACACCATAGGTTTCAGAAGCGAAGGCTTTGCCGGTGCGCCCAAAGCCTGTGATAACCTCATCAAACACCAGCAAGATGCCATGTTCGTCACAAATTTCACGAAGCCGCTTAAGATAGCCAATAGGCGGTACAAGTGTACCGGTTGAGCCAGCAATAGGTTCAACAAATACAGCTGCGATAGTGCTACCGCCATAAGTCTCACAGATGCGCACCAAATCTTCTGCTAATTCTGCACCTGTGTCTGGCTGACCTTTGGTAAAGGCCTGCTCTGGTGTGTGTGTATGGCGCATGGTAACGACATTTGGCAGGGTTACCGGGAATGTTTCTCTGTTTTTGACCATACCAGCTAGCGATACACCGCCCATATTCACGCCGTGATAAGCGCGCTCACGGCTAACAAAACGTAGCCGCTGAGATTGACCGTTTGCACGGTTATAGGCCATCACAATTTTCATTGCTGTTTCAACAGATTCTGAACCCGAATTTGTAAAAAACACGTGGTTTATGGGGTCAGGCAAAAGACGTGACACCCGCTCGGCTAATTCAAATGAGCCTGGATGGCCAAGCTGAAAATGCGGAATATAGTCATTTTCCAGCATCTGTTTATAAACCGCCTCAGCAATTTCAGTTCGGCCATGACCAGCGGGGGTGCAAAACAG
>JGI26086J50260_1002390_pt1 | contig 10095 bp, 7 predicted proteins | sample SaaInl3SG_22_DNA_FD_50260 | JGI IMG/M metagenome (IMG submission 50260)
TATTGTTATAAATTAGTTTGTTTTCCTTGATGATATTAAATGCATCTGAATCTGAAATGATGGCTGGATTTAATCCTTTGGTACGTTGCTTTTCAAAAAGAGGCTCGCCTGTTTCTGAATCAATTGCAATCCAATCACATTTTGTGGAACCACTGTCTATTATAAAAATCATATTTTAAATTTTAAAAAAAAATACTGCTAAGCGAGTAACAGTATTTTTTTGAAAATTATATAAGTTATAATACGCTGATATAGTGCGCTAAATCTACTAGTTTAGCAGAGTATCCGTATTCGTTGTCATACCAAGAAATCAATTTAACAAAATTGTCATTCAGTCCCATACTTGCGTTGGCATCAAATGTACTTGTCTTTGTTTCCGATACGAAATCTTGAGACACCACACCTTCTTCTGTGTACCCTAAAATTCCTTTTAATTCATTTTCTGAAGCATGCTTAATTGCAGCTTTGACGTCTTCAAAAGAAGCACCTTTTTCTAACCGACATGTTAAATCAACAACCGATACATCTACCGTTGGGACTCTAAAAGCCATCCCTGTTAATTTTCCATTTAGTTCTGGAATTACTTTTCCAACTGCTTTTGCAGCTCCTGTAGAAGCTGGTACAATGTTGTTTAATGACGCACGACCAAGTCTGTAATCTTTTCTAGAAGGTCCATCTACTGTAAATTGAGTTGCTGTTGCAGCATGAACAGTTGTCATAAGTCCTTCTACAATTCCAAAGTTATCATTGATGACTTTAGCAAGAGGTGCTAAACAGTTTGTTGTACATGATGCGTTTGAAACGATCGTGTGATCTGCTGTAATTTCATTGTGGTTTACCCCCATTACAAACATTGGTGCATCTGCCGATGGTGCAGAAATAGCAACTTTTTTAGCGCCGGCAGTGATATGCTTTTGAGCGCCTTCTAAATTTGTGAAGATTCCTGTACAGTCTAAAACAACATCTGCATTAACAGCGTCCCATTTTAGATCTTCTGGATTGCGTTCAGCAGAAACACGAATTTCATTTCCGTTGACTACTAAATTTCCATTTTTTACTTCAATACTTCCCTGAAACTGGCCGTGAACAGAATCGTATTTAAGAAGATAAGCTAAATGCTCAACGTCTAACAAATCATTGATTCCAACTACTTGTACATCAGATCTACCTGCAGCAATACGAAAAGCTATTCTTCCTATTCTACCAAATCCATTAATTCCAATTTTTACTTTTGACATTTTATTTTCTATTTTAATTAATTCGTTATTAAATACTCATGATGTCTGAGACTCTTAAAAGCTCAGCATCTATTGTTGAATGTCCTTTGACTGCCTTGTCAATAGGGTATAATTCTAATTTATTATTCACAGTTCCAACCATATAGTTTAATTTACCTTCTAATAAAGACTCCACAGCTTTAACACCCATTCGAGATGCTAATACTCTATCAAAACAAGACGGTGATCCTCCTCTTTGCATATGTCCTAAAACAGAAACTCGAACATCGTAACCTTCAAGATTTTCCTCAACATAATCTCTTAGTTCAAAAACATTTTTACCTGTTTTATCGCCTTCAGCAACCACCACTATGCTTGATGATTTCCCTGTGTGTTTACTTTTTTCTAATGATTCTAAAAGTCGATCTAATCCTAAATCTTCTTCAGGAACTAGGATTTCTTCTGCACCAGAACCCACTCCTGCATTTAAAGCGATATGACCTACATCGCGCCCCATGACTTCTACAAAAAACAAACGTCTATGAGAACTGGCTGTATCACGGATTTTATCAATCGCTTCTACCACTGTATTAAGAGCTGTATCGTATCCTAGTGTAAAGTTGGTTCCCACAATATCATTATCTATGGTACCAGGAATGCCTATGATAGGAAAGTTAAATTCCTCATTAAAAATCATACCTCCAGTAAACGTTCCATCACCACCAATTAATACCAAAGCATCAATCTTCTCTTTTTTCAGTTGTTCATATGCTTTTTTACGACCTTCTTTGGTTCTAAATTCTTCAGAACGTGCAGACTTTAAAAAAGTTCCTCCTTTGTTAATGATATGATTTACACTTCGTGCATTCAAAACTTTAAAGTCACCTTCTATCATTCCTTCATATCCCCTGTAAATGCCTATGCACTCAATATTGTGATATGCACAGGTACGTGCTACAGACCGTATTGCTGCATTCATTCCAGGAGAATCACCTCCAGAAGTCATTACACCAATTTTTTTTATATTATTTTCCATAATTATAATGGTTTAATTTTGTAAAATTAATAAACTTATAAGTTAAAAAAACGCAAGTAGGACTCTATTTTCATTTCTTCCTTTAAATTCAAACGTTTTCGTTAATAACTATTTGATTATAAAGCTAAAAAATTAATTATTAGTGGCTTCTAATAGGGTAATTTATTTGAAATTGATATAATTCGGAAGCCCTGAATCGGCTTCTTTTTTTGTGTTTTCAGTTTCAATTTCTTTATTTTTATTTATAAATAATTCCTCAAACAATTCTCTTAAGTTATCAAATTCTATATTATAAGATAATCCAATGCCTTGAGTATACCCTATTTGTTCTCCAAAATTTTGAATACTATTTTCTCTGTTGAAAAATTTAAGGGACAAAGTGCGGTCTTCATTAAGTAAGACTTCCACTTCAAAATTTCCTGCCACAGTAGTTTCACTCACTCCTCCAACAGGAACACCAACCTTGCCATTAATCAATACATTATCACTCAATTTAGTGGAGAATGTCACTCCTAAACGACTGTCCGTTTCATACTCTGGAGTGGTTTCTCCTAAATCGACATCAATTCCTAATTTTACTTTATTATCATCGTCTGAAAACAATTCGTTCAACATATTGGTGACTCCGTCCGAAACGAGTCCAAAAGCATCTTGTGAATCCAAAGTCAGTTCACTTCTAAATGACCCTGTTGCCAAAAGAGATAAAGCTTGAAATTGTCGTTGATCTTGATCTCTTAATCGATCTGCTAACTCACTATTGAGAGTCGAATTAACACTCGGAAATCGGATGTTGAAGTCCAAATCGGGCTGCTCTAATTCTCCTGTTAAATGAATTTCAACTTCTGTTGGAATGCTTTGATTAATTGGGTTATCTAATAGTGTAGAGGGGTTGACACTAATGCCATCATAAAGGGCTTTGATGTTTATTTCTGCACTTAGCGGATTTCCATCCCAAGCTAGGGTTCCATCTTTGACAACTTTAAATTGTTTTTGAATCATTTGCCCAAATGAAAAGTTATAAATCCCAGAGAGTACAATAAAATCTCCAAACATTTGAAACTTTCCTTTCGTATTAATTTGTGCCAACATACTTCCATTTCCACGACCCATAATGGAGCTTCCTGTCTGTTTATCAAACACAATTTCAATTTCAGCATTGTCGTTAATATCCATATTAAATTCCATTTCAACACCCGAAATATCGTCCACAACTAAGGTCTGATCCTTATTTTGATTCCATTTTTCTTCAGGACTGAGAAAATGGATGTAGGAGTTTTCCGTTAAAATTTCATTATCATTTAAAGGAATTTTAAAAAACGTTCCTTCTGAGGTTGTTACGTTTGCTTCGATAAACAATTGGTCTGTAGGTCCTAAAACATCAATNGATCCGTCCACAAAAGCAGTTCCGTAATAGATCGATTCTTCTTCTAAATCAGTGTTTAAAACCAATAAACGNTCCGANTCTATTTGAAGATCTAAAGCCCATTTTGAAAAATTATTATGACTGATGTTTCCACTCAGAGAGGCTTGGGTTTTAAAATCGACATCGGACATTAACGCTTTATCAAAAATAAAACTTTGTTTTTCTAGGTTGATTGCTGTATTATTTTGAAAGGCATAATCGACATTAAGATATGGAATTGCAAGCCCTCCTTTATTAAGACTTAGAAATCCTTCTATTTGAGGTTTTTCTAGTCGCCCACTCACATTTGCAACTCCCGAAACATCTCCTCGTATGTTGGTAATCACTCCATCCCCAAACGGATTCAAGGGTTCTAAAATAAATTCGTCAAAATCAATCTCTAGATTCAGTTCTGAATTTTCTCCAGACACATCCAAAGAACCAACAACTTTTAACGACTCCAAATCACCTTCTTTTAAAGATACATTGACGTCATAATTTGTCAATGATTGATTACCTTGAATGTCCGCTTTAAAAGATCCTAAATTAAATTCATTTACCGATAAATCATCAATAATTAAACTGGATTTTGGAAAGTACACACTTTCTAATTGAGTTATATTTAATTGTCCATTCAGATTACCACCTAGTTTTAAATCTTTAATTGTAGGAGTTATTTTGGCTAAATCAACATTTGTAAAATTAAGATTAACATCCTTATTCTGACTTCCTACAATAGCCCCTTTTAAAAGGATGTCTTCATTGGCGTAAGACATATTTATATTGTCTATAATTAGTTTTTCAAATGCTCTGTCAAATACAATTTTGTTTTGTTTGTCTTGATTCCTATTTATCAACCAAGGAGTGTTTTTAAAATTAACTTCCGATTTTTTCAGACCAACAACCGATTTATTGTTTTCATCAATAGTGTAATAGAGATTTAAATCAAATGCATCTTTAGAATCCGTACCGCCTTTAAATTCAGACTTAACATACAAAGTGTCGTTTAGCGTTACATTAATCAGACTAAATTCCGATGCGTTGTAGTAAGGAGTCGCCAAACTATCAACCTCAACATAAGAATTAAATAATGGGTTGTCATTAATCAGTTGCACTTCAATCTTACTTGCAAAGAAGTCTTCTAATCGTATGTTTGGAGATCGAAATGTTAGGTTGAAATTTTTAGGATTGCTTTCCACCCTACCTCTTATAAAAGTATTCGATCCTAGTTTTAATTCGGGTGAAAAAATTTCAACAATTTTATTATAAATTTTAAAATTAAAATTAAAATATTGACCTTCGTTAACCTTATAGGGTTTATACTTGGTATAAATATCTCCAAGTGCATTTCTCAATAAATTAGGCAATTGGTTAATCGCAAATTTTCCTTTTAAATTTCCTTGAACAATTTCTGGAGAATTAACTCGAATAGTTCTCAGGTTGTTGTTCCCAAATTCAGAAGTAATCTCAAAGTCTTTGAAAGCATAGTAATCATTTTGGTTTTGATACAGTGCATTTTTAAATTTAATTGTCCCATACACATCGTCAATCGTAGTGCCTTTCATGTCCATTGTCATTTGTCCATTCAAAATAGAGAGACTGTCACGCTGAACAAAATTTAAAGCATTCAAATTGGCATATTCAATCGCAGCAGAAAAATCATAAATATTTTCTTGTTTAGAAAAATCAATAAGCCCTTCAAAATTGAATTTCATATTTGGATCATCAATATCTAATTGGCCATTAAATATTTTGTTTTTAATCACTCCTGATATTTGTATATCAGAATAGATATACTCTTGAAAAGCAAACGAATCAAAGGTTCCTTTGATATTAGAGTTGATGGTTTCTTTATTAAAACCACGACCTTCAACACTTAGAGTCGAGGTTACCAACCCAATCTTTTGCTCTCCCATCAAATGACCTAAATCAAAATCTGTAAACCGAACCTGACCAACATAAGAGTTGTTATCTATTGCGTTCATTTGATCTAAATTCAAATCCACAAAAAGGGTTCCGATATCAGTCTCAATATCCATAACTGTTTTAATTGCTGCATTTGAAACCTTTACAGTTCCTCTCATATCAAAACGTCCAAGAGATCCAAAATCAGATGGGAGGGTGTTTCCCAAAACCCTTGGTAGTAGAATTTTTAAATCGGAATAGTTAGATGCTACTTGATGAAAATATGCATCCATTTTAAAATTTTCTGAGGTAGATTTAAATAAATTTTTAAATTGAATTTTCCCGACTACAGATGTATTATCAGTGGTTATTATATCAAAATTTTCTAGCAATAAGTCATTCAGTGTTCCTGAAAAAACAGTGTTTAAATCTGCTTTTTGGTTGGTTCCAAATTCATTATAAAACACATTTAACTCTTCGAGATCTATAGTACTATTTTTAAAAAATCCAGAAATATTAACTTTCTCCAGAAAATCTTTGAAATCTTTTCGGTCGTAATCAAACTGAACTTGACCAAAAAGTGTAGAATGCTCAGTTTTAATTTCTAATCCCTCAAACATCATTTGAGTTAAAGAGTACGAAAAATCAGTTTGTAGGACTTGGATTTGAGCGCCTCTTGTATCTTTAAAACTTAGATTTTTGATTGCAGTTTTGATGTCTGTGCCTGAAATTAAAAAATCAGAAGCGCACAAATTAAGATTATAAAAATCTAAAACTTTAGGAGTATTTAAATTTTCATCTGTTAATAAAAATTTACTATCATGAATTCGAATTTCGCTGGATGACAGAAGAAATTTATTGGGGTTCAAAGTCGGATTTTTCTGATCAAATTTATGTACAAAAACATCTAAATTTGAATCCGATTCGCCCTGATAACTTTTAATATGAAAAATAAGATCGTATAAATCGATATCTCCAAATGTGAGTTTATTCTCAGCAAGTTTAACAAAACTTAAGATTGATGTGTTTAATTCTGCTGCTGAAATCAAAGTTTCTTCGTAATGATCTTTTATGAGTATATTTTTGAGTTCTACATCACCATTAAACTGAAGCCCTACTTTTTCTATTTTAATAGCAGTCCCATACGTCTCATTAATTAAATTAGTAGCATAGTTTCCAAGACCTGTTTGGACACTTGGAATGGACAGTACAAAAACAAATAGCAAAAATAACAACACAAGGGCTGTTACAAATTTTATCAGTATTTTAAAATATTTATTGATACGCGAAATCTATTATAGTTAGAATTTACCTATTTACACTAAAATTTAAACTACCCAAAGCATTTATTTTAGTGCTATTTTTTTTATTTCTTTGCAGTCATCCTGTAAATGGATGAATTTAATAGTTTTTATATTATACAAATTAAACGAATATTATCGCTAAAACGTGTTAATGAGTTCAAAAAATACATACATTTTAGGAATTGAATCGTCTTGTGACGATACGGCGGCGGCTATTCTATGCAATGGAAAAGTATTGAGTAATGTAATTGCCAACCAAGCAATCCATGAAAAATATGGTGGTGTTGTCCCTGAATTGGCTTCTAGAGCACATCAACAAAATATCGTACCTGTGGTCGATCAAGCGATCAAACAAGCCGGAATTACGCTGGAAGATCTTAGCGCCGTGGCGTTTACACAAGGCCCTGGACTAATGGGGTCTTTGTTGGTAGGAACGTCCTTTGCTAAGTCATTGGCATACGGACTCAACATTCCTTTGATTGATGTCAACCATATGCAAGCACATATTTTGGCTCACTTTATAGAAAAAGAAGGCTCTGAAAAACCCGCATTTCCTTTTTTAGCAATGACCATTTCTGGAGGACACACACAAATTGTGCGTGTTGATGATTATTTTAAAATGACGGTGATTGGAGAAACTATTGATGATGCTGTTGGAGAAGCGTTTGATAAAAGTGGTAAAATTTTAGGACTCGGCTATCCTGCAGGTCCCGAAATAGATAAACGTGCAAAACTAGGCAACCCAAAAGCGTTCAAATTTACCAAGCCCAAAGTGGTTGGACTCAATTTTAGTTTTTCAGGGTTAAAAACAGCGGTTCTGTATTTCGTACAAAAAAAACTAAAAGAAAATCCTCAATTTATTAATGAAAACCTAAATGATGTGTGTGCGTCCATCCAATATACCATTGTAGGGATTTTGATGGATAAACTAAAAATAGCTGTTAAAGAAACAGGCATCAACCGTATCGCAATTGGTGGTGGTGTTTCTGCAAATTCGGGAGTCAGAAACGCTTTAAAACAAGCTGAAAACAGTCATGGCTGGACCTCCTTTATACCCCCTTTTGAATTCACAACCGATAATGCTGCGATGATTGCTATTGTAGGCCATTTAAAATATTTGAATAAGGAATATGCCGATCAAACTGTGATGGCTACGGCTCGACTTAAACTATAACTCAAATGCAATTATTTTACAATTCAGAGATGGATACGTCCATAAAAACTTTTAACTTTTCAAAAGATGAAAGTCGTCATATTGTAAAAGTGTTAAGGAAATCTACAGGAGATCTCCTCACAATTACCAATGGAAAAGGTTGGATATTTGAAGCAGAAGTGATCGTTCCAAACCATAACAAATGTGTTGTTAGCATTTTAAAATCAACTTTTGAAACTCCTAGACCCTATACAATCCATCTGGTTCCAAACCATAACAAATGTGTTGTTAGCATTTTAAAATCAACTTTTGAAACTCCTAGACCCTATACAATCCATCTGGCCGTTGCTCCCACAAAAATGAACGACCGCTACGAATGGTTTATTGAAAAAGCGACTGAAATAGGCGTGGATATAATCACACCAATTATTTGTCAGAATAGTGAACGGAAAATCATCAAAACAGAACGATTTGAAAAAATCCTACAATCTGCGATGAAACAATCGCTTCACTCCTATATACCAACCTTGGCACCTGCCATTGGGTTTTCTGAATTTATAAAAATGCCTCAAGAAGGAACTACATTTATTGCACACTGCGAAGATGGAGAGAAATTAAAATTTAAAGATCAAATTGAAGCTAAGAAATCAATCACAATATTAATTGGCCCAGAGGGTGATTTTAGTCCTAAAGAAATTGAGTTGGCTTTGAAACATCAGTATATTCCTGTATCTTTAGGAACATCTAGACTTCGCACCGAAACGGCTGGAATTGTTGCGGGGCACACAATTCAACTTTGTAATGAATAAACGCTGTTTATATATCTTTTTAATTTTAGGGATTCAATTTTGTGGAAGCCAAAACTTAGCCGTTTTGAAATATAATGGCGGTGGCGACTGGTATAGCAACCCAACAGCATTAAAAAATTTAATTCAGTTTTGTAATTCCAACATTCAAACGGCGATAGACATTAAACCCTATACGGTAGAAGTGGGCAGTGTGGCTATTTTTGAATATCCGTTTATTCATATGACTGGTCATGGAAATGTGGTATTTTCTGAGTCTGAGTCAAATAACTTAAGAGCTTATCTATTATCTGGAGGGTTTTTACATATTGATGATAATTATGGAATGAAACCCTATGTTTTGGAGGCCTTAAAAACAGTATTTCCAGACAAAGAGATGAGNGAAATTCCTTTGACACATCCTATATATAANACTGNNTTTTCGTTTCCTAACGGCTTGCCAAAAATTCACGAACACGATGGTTTGGCTCCCAAAGCCTTGGGCTATTTTCACGAAGGAAAACTTGTCTTACTATTCACTTTTGAAAGCGATTTAGGCGATGGTTGGGAAGATGCAAATGTGCATAACGATCCCGAAGTAGTGCGATTGAAAGCCTTAAAAATGGGTGCAAATATTATTAAATACGCTTTCGAAAACTAGAAAACCCATGCAGTTAAATCATTACACTTCTAAGTTTACAAAGCAACAGTTTCCAATAGTTTTAATAAGCGACAATGTATCCCATGCTGCCAATTTAGGGAGCTTATTTAGAACTGCCGATGCCTTTGGAATTGAACGTTTAATTCTTGGGGGGTCTGTTGTGGAGCTGGGTCGGAAATTTTCAAAAACATCTCGAGCAACCGAACACTCAGTAGTATATGAACAAATTGAATCCTTGTCTGGGAAAATTCAAGAATTAAAGGCCGAAAATTACACGCTTATTGCACTTGAAATTACAGAAAAAAGTATTCCAATATCGGAATTAAAACTAGAAAAAAAATCTAAAATAGCGATTGTTATAGGCGATGAAAATCATGGCGTTTCAGCATCTATTTTAGAACAATGTGACACTGTGGTACATATTGAAATGTATGGTCAAAACAGCAGTATGAATGTGGTTCAAGCCACAAGTATTGCATTGTATGAGTTTACCAGAAAACTATCAACAAATAGCGGATTTTAAGTGAACACAAACCTTCTCAATAGCGCTGTACAAGAGTTTATAAACAAGCATATAAACTCCAATATTCAAGAATTAGTTCTAAAAGGAAGTCCTTTTGAGGGGCTAGATA
>JGI26086J50260_1002399_pt1 | contig 10061 bp, 10 predicted proteins | sample SaaInl3SG_22_DNA_FD_50260 | JGI IMG/M metagenome (IMG submission 50260)
ACATATAGAAGACCACCAAAAAGCCATTTCAGAACTTTATAGGGTTATGAAGCCAGGGGGTTGGGGCATTTTTCAAGTTCCACAGGAACTCCAAAGAGAAACGACTTTTGAAGACAACAGCATTAGAGATCCCAAAGAAAGGGCGGCTATTTTTGGTCAATATGACCATGTAAGGGTGTACGGAAAAGATTATGGAAACTTTTTAACTGCAGCAGGATTTGAGTTTGATGCAATAGACTACACCAAGGTGTTGGGCCCAGAAAAAGTAGCCCAATACGGACTGGCAGCAGGAGAGCTTATTCCGCTTGTTCGTAAACCGATTGTTTGAATCCATCACTCATATACTGATCGAGGGCTCCGTCTGCATTTACATAAACCAAATAAACCTCAATTTCTTCAAGGGTGGCCGCAACTGCTATGGCCTTTTCATAACCCATGGCCATAAAAGCTGTGGCATAACCATCTGCCAAAGCACAAGTAGGAGCCAATACACTCGCAGCAAGCGTAGTGCTGTTCTCAGAATAGCCTGTAAGTGGGTTAATGGTGTGGACAAATTTTTCACCCGTTTCCGGATCTACCCTAAATTTTCTATAATTGCCAGAAGAGGCCAGCGCCCTATCTTTTAATTGTACTTTAACTATTGGATTGTTTCGGTCTTCATTTTTAGGGTGGTCTATACCTACAAGCCACTGCTTTTCAGAAATGGTATTGCGCCCTTTGGCCACCAATTCTCCGCCCAATTCAATGAGGTAATCAGCGACACCCAAACGATCTAAAACAAGGGCAATTCTATCTAAGGTATAGCCTTTAGCAATGGCATTAAAATCAAAGTATATGGCTGGATCGTTTTTCTCGATTTTACCGGAAGGCAACAGGGAAACTTTAGAAAATCCTACATAAGCCATAAGACTGTCTACACGATCGGGAGTCATTTCCAAAGCCTTCTCTGGGCCAAAACCCCAAGCGTTCACCAACGGACCAACAGTAGGGTCAAAATACCCTCCACTAGCCTTGTAAACCAACCCAGAGAGCTCAAACACTTCTCTAAACATAGGCTCAACTATAACAGCTGAATCTCCCCTATTAATTCTAGAAATATCAGAATCCGGCCAGTAGGTAGACATGGACTGGTTCACCACTTGCAAAAGAGAGTCCATAGCCGCTCTAGTGAGTAAGGGTGTTTTACTAATATAACTTATACCGTAAGTAGTCCCTAAGGCACCTCCCTGCAATATTTGTTTTTCAGGAGTCTTTGGACCGCTATTACAAGCTATAAACAATAAAAACATTCCTAATAATACAACACTATTTTTCATCAGATACTGGAATTAGGCCCGCATAGGTTACCGTATAGGGGGCGTTTAAATACAAAGGTAAGCTAGGGTCTTCAATATTGTGTAAACCCACGCCTGCATAATAGGTATGGGCTTCAAATTTATCTGCGTGGGCTTTCATTTTAGCAGCAGTCTCAGCATCCATTTCATGGGGATTATCTGGATATACTACCGCACGTACCAAAATAAAGTGAAGCACTTTGTCTTTAAGACACACGAACTGAGGGTGTTTTTTAAGCTGGCTGTTTACTGCCATAAACTCATAACCGGATTCTTCAAGAGACTTACCCACGATGTTCATGGCTAAGTTGTGTAATTCTTGTGGGCTTAAGGGCGTCATAGATTAGTGTTAAGGGTAAAAAAAAAAGCCGATACGAGTATCGGCTTTTATAAAAAGGTTTAACCTCCAAAATCATCAAAGCGAATATGCTCGTCTGGAATTCCGTAGTCTTCACCCATCTTTTGAACCGCTTGGTTCATGAGTGGTGGGCCACAGAAATACAATTCAATATCTTCAGGAGATTCGTGATTACTCAAATACTGGTCAATCACACAATTGTGGATGAATCCAACAAATCCGTCTCCATCTGCATCTATATCTCCTTTTACTTTCCAATTGTCTTCCTCCATGGGCTCCGAAAGCGCCATATAAAACTTGAAATTTGGAAATTCCGCTTCTAATTTTTTAAAGTGATCAATATAGAATAATTCTCTTTTAGAACGACCTCCATACCAGTAAGTCACCTTTCTATTGGTCTTTAATGTTTTGAATAAGTGGTATAAATGCGAACGCATAGGAGCCATTCCTGCTCCACCACCTACATAAAGCATTTCAGAATCTGATTCATTGATAAAGAATTCACCGTAAGGTCCAGAAATCACCACGTCGTCTCCTGGTTTTAAACCAAAAATATAAGAAGAGGCTACTCCTGGATTAACATCCATCCATCCGTTTTTAGCCCTGTCCCATGGTGGAGTAGCAATACGAACATTCAACATAATTTCTCTACCTTCTGCTGGGAATGAAGCCATTGAATAGGCTCTTTCCACTAACTCTGGATTTTTCATTACTAGTGGCCATAAGTTAAACTTATCCCACTCCGCTTGGAATTTATCTGGAGTCTCGTGCTCCTCAGGGTGTGCAGTAATGTCTATGTCTGCATATTTTACCTCACAGGCAGGAATTTCTATTTGAATATACCCACCAGCCTTGTAATTCATGTCTTCTGGAATCTCTACCACAAATTCTTTAATAAAAGAAGCCACATTGTAGTTTCTAACTACTTTTCCTGGCCATTTTTTAATACCAAAAACTTCTTCTGGGATGGTTATATCCATGTCTTGCTTCACCTTCACTTGGCAAGCCAAACGAGCTCCAGCTGTCAATTCTCTTTTAGAGAAATGAGGGGTCTCGGTAGGTAGGGCTTCTCCCCCTCCAGAATTCACATGACACTCGCACTGAATACAAGTACCTCCACCTCCACAGGCAGAAGGCAAGAATACTTTTTGATTTCCTAGAGTAGACAATAAGGTGCCTCCAGAGGCCACTTCAATTTTCTTTTCTCCATTAATGGTGATCGTTACAGGACCAGATGGTGATAATTTTTCTTTGGTAAACAATAAAACACTGACCAAAAGTAATAAGAGTACTAAAAAAGCAACAACAGTAATGCTAATGGTTCCTATGGTAGTGGTAGCTAAAATCATACTTATTCGTTTATTAGGTTATTAGTAGCAGGCGTTTCTTCCTGAACTGTTCCGTTTTCTTTTTGGGTAAGGTCTTGCTGAGTGGCATCGGCCGTAAGGCCAGACACTTCTTGAGTAGGCGCTACAGCAACCACTTCTTCTTGTGGTGCAGCTTCATCTCCTCCTGTCAACATTCCTCCAAAACTCATAAAACCAATGGCCATAAGACCCGTGATAATAAAAGTAATTCCAAGACCTCTAAGTGGAGCAGGTACGTTTGAATACCTGATTTTCTCTCTAATGGCAGCAATGGCTAAGATGGCTAAAAACCAACCAATACCAGAAGACAAACCGTAGTTAAAGGCCAATCCTAGGGTTTGAATGTCTCTAGATTGCATGAATAAGGATCCTCCAAGAATGGCACAATTTACCGCAATTAGAGGTAAGAAAATTCCCAAGGAATTGTACAGAGAAGGGCTGAATTTCTCTACTACTATTTCCACCAACTGTACCATAGTAGCTATGGTTGCGATGAATAATATAAAAGATAAAAAGCTCAAATTATAATCTGCGTATTCAGGGCCCAACCAGGCCAAAGCACCGTCTCTTAAAAGATACTGATCCAATAGCCAGTTCAGAGGAACGGTTACGGCCAATACAAATATTACGGCTGCGCCAAGTCCTACTGCTGTAGTTACTTTTTTGGAAACCGCTAGGTAAGAACACATCCCTAGGAATGTAGCAAATACCATATTGTCAATAAAGATGGACTTAAAAAATAATTCTATGTGTTCTAACATGATCTAGTCTGTATAATTGTTAGTTTTCTTCGATTAATGCAGGGTTTCTTGAACGTTGTACCCAAATAATAATTCCTACAACGATTAGGGCCATTGGAGACAACAACATAAAACCGTTGTTCTCNTANCCAAATGCGTANAATCCTGTTTTTTCAATAGGATCTCCCAATACTTTTATGCCCAANAGTGTTCCTGAGCCCAATAGTTCTCTGAAGAAACCAATGACTACTAGGATAAATCCGTAACCAGCAGCATTTCCAATACCGTCTAAAAAAGATCGTTTGGGTCCATTGGCCAATGCAAAAGCTTCAAAACGTCCCATGATAATACAGTTGGTGATAATAAGCCCAACGAATACTGACAGTGTTTTACTCAATTCATAGGCAAAGGCTTTTAGTACTTGATCTACTACAATTACCAAGGTAGCTACTACAACCAATTGAACAATAATTCTGATTTTAGATGGAATAATGTTTCTCATTAAAGAGATCACTACATTTCCCATTCCCATAACAAACAGTACCGATACGGCCATTACAATTGACGCTTCTAATTCTGCGGTGATAGCCAAAGCAGAACATATTCCCAATACCTGAATGGTAATAGGGTTATTGTCTGCTAAAGGATCTAGAATTAGAGCGGCGTCTTTTTTTGAAAGAATTCCCATGTTGTATTAATTAGATGCTATGGTTTGTAAAAAAGGTTTGTACAGTGAAATGCTTTGCTTGATCATTGCAGAAACACCGTCTCCAGTGATAGTTGCACCAGCAAGCGCGTCTACCTCGTTGTCTGTTTTGAGTTCATTGGCTGGATCATTATTCCCCTTTGCCACTGATATTCCAACATAATTACCGTTGTTTAAAATAGACTCTCCAATAAAATCATCCATGAAATAACGCTGCTTAATATTGGCACCCAATCCAGGTGTTTCTCCTTTATGGTCAAAATATACGCCTTGAACAATCATATTCTTATCTACAGCAACAAAACCCCAAATGGCGTCCCACAGTCCTTTACCTCTCATAGGAATAATATAAAATTCCTTGTTGTCTTTTTCACCAACAAAAACAGGTAGTCTTCTGGTCTTACCTGCCTTTGCATTGCTCTCTTCTTTTTTGAGATCTATCAGGTATGCAGCGTCATTGGAAGTAACCTTATCTCCTTCTAAAACCAACTGATCCTTAATATAGTATTAAATGCCTCAGCTACTTTATCTGTACCAATAAAGGAAACAGAACCTGAACCTTCGTTCTCGTTCACACCCATGGCATAGAGAATGTTTTGTTGCTTCTCCAAACGCTCATTTTCACTGATTTTGGCGCTTAACGCCGATGCCAAAAAGGCCAATAACGCCCCTACAATTACTACCATCACAGCAGCAAAAGCAATCGTGTATGTATTTTTATCTGTATTAATTGCCATAACTAAACTGTTTCTACATTTAATGTTTTAAGGACACCATTTTTAGCGCGCTTTAAACGTTTTTTAATATTTCCTTGAACCACATAATGGTCAATAGTAGGTGCAAATACATTCATTAATAGAATGGCTAAGAACACGCCTTCTGGATAGGCTGGGTTAAATACCCTGATGAGCACAGAGATAAACCCAATAAAGAATCCGTAATACCATTTTCCTTTATTTGTTTGAGAACCAGTCACCGGATCTGTGGCCATATAAACAATACCAAAGGCCAAACCACCCACAATTAAGTGCTGCCAAAAAGCAAAGCTCATTAATCCGTAAAATTTACTGCTTTCAGTGATCCATCCTGCGTCTACTACCCCGTTAAAAATTAACCCCATAGTCAGTGCACCCAAAATGGCACTTAACATAATCCTCCAGCTGGCAATCTTAGTAAAAACTAAGAAAAGACCGCCTAACAAGATGAGGAAAGTAGAGGTTTCTCCTACAGAACCTGGAATAAAACCAAAGAACATTTCAGAGATAGAATAACTGTATTCAGATCCCCTTCCCTGAGCCAAATACCCCAAAATGGTTTCTCCTGAAATAGCGTCTACAGTTCCAGCCCTTTCTACTGCTTCGTGCACCCAAACTTTGTCTCCACTCATCCAAGTAGGATATGCAAAGAACAAGAAAGCCCTGATCGTTAAGGCTGGATTTAGAATATTCATTCCAGTTCCACCAAATACTTCTTTTCCTATCACTACACCAAATACCACTGCAACGGCTAACATCCATAAAGGAGTGTCTACTGGTACAATTAACGGCACTAACATTCCAGTTACTAGGTATCCTTCTTCTACCTCATGACCTTTAATCACAGCGAAAACGAATTCTACAGCTAGACCTACTCCATAAGACACCACCACTAAAGGAAGAACGGTTAAGGCGCCCATCCAAAAATTGTCAAAAGTGAGGAAATTACCTAAAATATCTAGTGTTCTTGGGGTACCGTTTGCAGCGTCAACCGCCGAATAATGTTGGTAACCCGCATTGAACATTCCAAAAATCAACACAGGAATAAGGGCTGTTATGACCGTATTCATGGTTCTCTTTAAATCATCTGCAACCCTAATATGGCCACCAGAATGGGTGGTTTCATTAGGGGTATACAAGAAAGTATGCAATGCATTAAACGCTGGAGCAACCTTCTTTCCTTTTAATTGCTCTTTAATTTCGTGTAATTTGTTCTTAAAGCTCATATTAACCTATTTCTTTTTGTAAAAAGTCCAATCCTTCTCTAATAATTTGTTGGTGCGGTTGTTTCGATACACACAAACTCAGTCAAGGCAAAGTCCTCTGGTGCCACCTCATACAAACCTAAGTTTTCCATTTCATCCAAATCTTTCACCATACAGGCCTTTAAAAGTTGTAAGGGATAAATATCTAAAGGAAATACTTCTTCATAACCTCCGGTCACAACAAAAGCCCTGTGCTCCCCATTGGTGTTAGTGTCTAAATCGTATTTTTTCTTTGGAAACAACCAAGAGAATGTCAATGCTCTTGTGGTAGACACCTTATTAAAAACTGGTTTGTTCCATCCAAAAAACTCATAATCATCTCCCTCTGGAAGCGCTACCACACTGTTATTTTTATAACCCAAATGCCCGTCTGCACTACTCGTCTTTCCAGTGAGTACGTCTCCGTTTATCAACCTATAATTATCTATAGTGGTTCCAGCACTTTTTAATATCGGGGCCAACTCTGCACCAATAAGTGCGGAGAAATATTGTGGGTTTTCTATTACTGAACCACCTAGAGAGAACGTTCTAGAGGCATTAAAAACACCTGTTTCTAAAAGATTCCCTAAAATCAATAAGTCCTGAGCAGCTAACGTCCATACTACTTCTCCTTTATTAATAGGATCAATTTTATTGATCTGAGTACCCACCAAACCTGCTGGGTGTGGACCAGATACCACATGTACCTCACAATCCTTAAGACCTGCCATTGGGGCGTTGTTTCCAGAAACGGACACATGAACTTTAGCTGTTGTTAAGGCGGCTAAAGCAGTTACTGCCTTTTGTAACAAAACCTCTTGACCTGAAAGCACATAATCCAAATCGGCTGCTAGTGGGGCTGTGTTATGGGCAGAGATAAAAATAGCCTTTGGTGCTTGTGATGGGTCTGCCACTATATCGTATGGTCTTTGCTTTACAAAAGGCCAAAAACCACTGGCCAGTAAATAAGTTTTAATTTCTTCTGAAGATGCTTTAGAAACATCTAAAACAGGGTGCGTTACAGGCGTCTGGTCTGCTCCAGGGGTTATGGTCAAAGAAATGATCCTTCTTCTAGCGCCGCGCTCTACAGTAGTAAGCACACCACTCACAGGAGAAACTACTTTAACGGCTTCGTTGTTTTTATCGAAAAACAACGGCCCTCCAGCTTGAACCTCACCGCCTTCTTTAACAATTAATTTGGGTGTTAAACCGTGAAAATCTTCTAATGAAACCTTATATGTTGCACTTAACTTGGTTGGATTGGTTTGCGCCTTAGCAGCACCTACCAATTTAATATCCAATCCTTTCTTAATTCGGATGTCTTTAGACATATGTTCAATAACCTTAGGTTAATAAAAATTCAGCGCAAATTTACCACATAAAGAAAAGTTTTCATAATAATTAACGATAAATTTAAGAGATTCGTTCAACGGGTTTTAAAAAGACCTATTTTGTTTATCTTTAAACCACAAAATACCCGCTAAATGCCTGATTTAATTAAACATTTTAAATTTTTGCTCTCCGTGTCTCTCTTGGGGTTTTGCTTACAATTAACAGCCCAAAGATTGGAAGAAGTCAGTCCTCCAGCCTCACTGAGGACCCTTATTTTTAAAAGTGGTCAAGAAGACCAATTTCCCATCATAAAACTGGGGGAAAGCATTCGCTTACAATTCGACGATCTTCGGGCAAATGAAGAAGACTACTACTTTAAAATCATACACTGCACCGCACAATGGACGCCTTCTGATTTATTAAAATCACAATACTTAGATGGCTTAGACAACCAGCGCATAATAGATCACAAAAATAGCTATAATACTCTAGTGCCCTATTCCCACTTTAACTTAGTTATCCCAAATGAAAATCTGCGCCTAAAGTTGTCTGGAAACTATATGCTACAAGTATTTAACACTTACGATGAGATTCAATTCTCCAGAAGGTTTTTAGTGTACGAAGACCTAGTTGGGGTCCAAGCAGCCATTAAAAGGAGTAGGACTTTAGCCTACCTCAATAGCAAACAGGTGTTACAGTTTAGCGTAAACACTCAAAATATAAACCTCAACCAACCTGCCAAAGAACTGGAAATAGTTTTACTCAAAAACTACCAATGGAATACCCAGATAAGTGGGATCCAACCCATGTTTAACAATGGAAACACACTGGTGTACGACTACGACCAACCCACCAGCTTTTGGGGTGGAAATGAGTACTTGAATTTTGACACCAAAGACATGAGGGCTGCGACTGCAGCCATTCAAGAAGTCCGTCTAGAAGATATATACGAGCATTATTTGTACCCCAACACCCCAAGAAACAATAAACCCTACACCTATTTTCCAGATGTAAATGGAGACTTCATACCTAGAACGCTTCAAGGCGCACTCCCTGAAAGAGAAGGAGATTATACCTGGGTTCATTTTAGTTTAAAACCTAATGGCAAAGGCAATTCAGAGACCTATATTTATGTATTGGGGAAATTCAACAACTATACGCCTAGTCCAGAATACTTAATGACCTACAATGCCACTCAGAAAATGTATCAGGCACGAATTTTATTCAAACAAGGTTTTTATAACTACAGTTATGCGTTGAGCCCTGTCCTTTATGAAACTGGTTTTTCAGACACCTCTCTTGAAAACGAGACATATTTAGACGAAAACGGTATTGACGGAAATTTTCATTTCACTGAAAACCAATACCAAATACTTGTCTACTTCAAGGGATTTTTGGACCAACACCAAAGGTTGGTTGGTATTGGCAGTGCAAACTCCATGAATATTAACGACCAATAATTAAAGGTTTTGCTGTACTGTACTTCCTTGCTCAAAACAGCCACAATCCAAATATTAAGACACCCAACCAATAAGTGTCCAGTGTGGGCTTAAAGAAGTTCACATGAGAGTGGTTGCAATTTTTTAGGCTCCATATTATTTGTACTTTTGTAAAAGATTAAAATTTTAAAGAAAATATTACCACTATGGGCAAAGGCTTTTTTCAAGTACCAGTAGCATACAACGAACCAATTAAAACATTCGCTCCCGGATCACCAGAGCGCGAAGCAGTTTTAGCACAATACAAATCTTATTACCATGGAACGGTAGACGTTCCTATGTATATAAACGGAAAAGAGGTGCGCACTGGAAACACCAGAAACATGACGCCTCCACACGACCATAAACACGTTGTGGGACAGTACCATATAGGGGAACAAAAACATGTTCAAGAAGCCATTGACACTGCTCTTGAAGCTAGAACCCAGTGGGCTGCTATGCCATGGGAACAAAGGGCCGCAATATTTTTAAAAGCAGCTGAATTATTGGCGGGACCCTACAGGGCTAAAATTAATGCCGCTACCATGATAGCGCAGTCTAAAACCATTCACCAAGCTGAAATAGATGCAGCCTGTGAGTTTATAGACTTCTTGAGATTCAATGTCTCTTATATGCAAGAAATCTACGAGCAGCAACCAGAATCTGCAGAGGGTATCTGGAACCGTGTTGAATACAGGCCATTAGAAGGCTTTGTCTATGCCATTACCCCGTTTAACTTTACGGCTA
>JGI26086J50260_1002412_pt1 | contig 10039 bp, 10 predicted proteins | sample SaaInl3SG_22_DNA_FD_50260 | JGI IMG/M metagenome (IMG submission 50260)
GGTAAGTCATTTGACCTGCGCCAAAACAGCTTCCGGGATGAGCGTCAGGACATCGTTGCGTCAACCAACGCCGCCCTCGACTATCTAGAGTCCCTGCACACGCAGTTTGGCGACTGGCATCTTGCCCTCGCCGCCTATAACTGGGGACAAGGCAATGTACGTCGTGCGATTGCGCGAAACAAGCGCGCCAAGAAGCCCACGGGCTACCTCCACCTGCGTATGCCAGCGGAAACACGTCTGTACATACCCAAATTACAAGCGGTTGAGCAGATNATCCGCAACCCCGGCGCTTATGGCCTGACCCTACCCGTAATACCGAACCACCCCTATTTCGAAGTAGTCAACATTGACAGCGACATTGATGTCGCGCTGGTCGCCAAGCTCGCTGGTATTGAAGAGTCGGCCTTCCGCGCCCTAAACCCCGCGTTACGCCAGCCCGTCATTTTCGCAAATGGCACACCGCAGATTCTGTTGCCTTGGGATAACGCCTCTGAGTTCAAATTGCGCCTCGCGGCCTACAACGACCAACTCGCCACTTGGACCGCTTGGATTGTAAGAAGGAGTGAGACGCCAGCCAAAATTNCCAAGCGCGTCGGCATGAACGAGAAGGAATTGCGCAAGGTTAATAATATTCCGCCTCGCATGATCGTTCGCAAAGGCTCCACGCTACTGATACGAAAGAAGAAAGACTCTGGTAAAGATGTATCGGCGCGGGTTGCCGATAATGCGCGTTTGGCACTGACTCCTCAGTTCAGCAAGCTAAAAATCAGGGTCAAGCGCGGCGATACGCTGTCGGGCATCGCAAGACGGTACGGCGCGAGAGTGTCGTCCATCATGAAGTGGAACAACCTGAAAAACCCGAGGCACCTGCGCGCGGGTCAGACACTCATTGTGCGGGTACGCTGATAGGGACTAGCGCCTATCGATGAACGAGTGGGCGATGGTGCCCAAGTCCACATACTCTAACTCGCTGCCGACGGGCACACCGCGTGACAAACGTGTGACCTTGATGGGTAAATCCCTCAGCGCTTGAGCGATCACATGCGCCGTCGCTTCACCCTCGGCGGTGAAATTAGTNGCCAAAATCACCTCTTGAATANGGCTNTNGCCACCACCCTCGTCTTCATGGTGCGGCGACTGACTGTGCGACACCGACGGGTTCAGTCGGTCAAACAGCCGTTGTAAACCGATCTCTCTGGGACCGACACCATCCAGCGGGCTTAGCTTCCCCATCAACACNAAATACAAGCCCTTGAAGGCGCGCGTGCGCTCCAAAGCTGACTGGTCAGCCGGCGTCTCCACAACGCACAACTGCGTGCGATCACGGCTGCTATCACTGCACGTGGCGCAAAGCGGCTCCTCAGTCAGGGTGTAGCAGCTCTCACAGTGCCGCAAGCGCGCCACCGCATGATCAAGCGCCCGAGCGAGTGTTTTTGCACCTGCCGTGTCTTGCTGCATCAAATGAAAGGCCATCCGAGCAGCGGACTTACTCCCCACCCCGGGCAGGCACTGCAACGCCTGTGTGAGGCTCTCTAAAGCGGATGGTTTAGCCATGTAAGGTATCACTGGCGACGCAAATCGCCACGGTGTTTAGTCTCAGAAGGGCAGCTTCATGCCGCCCATACCGCCCATACCAGGCATGCCCGCGGTGATTTTCCCCAGTTTTTCTTCAGACGTCGCCTCTGCATTGCGCACCGCATCGTTGAAAGCGGCTGCAACCAAGTCTTCGAGCATCTCTTTGTCATCCGCCAACAACGAGGGATCAATCTCCACGCGCTTGACGTCGTACTTGCAAGTCATTTGCACCTTCACCAAGCCAGAGCCTGCTTGACCACTGACCTCAATGTTGGCCAGTTCGGCTTGCGCCTTCTTCAGGTTGTCTTGCATTGCTTGGGCTTGCTTCATCAAGCCTGCCATTTGACCTTTGTTAAACATAGGGTTCCCTTATTAGTTGGAAAAAATAGAAATAGATGACGTTAAGCCGCGTCAACCGGCTTCAAGGTACCAGCTACTATGCTGCCGCCAAACTCACGCATCATCTGCTGCACAAACTCGTCCGCAAGTATCACCTCTTCAGCCGCATGTAGGCGTTGTGCTTGGCCTAAGGCCAAGCGCTTCGCAGGTGTATCTTGCACCAAACCAAGCTCAATACCGAGCTGAACATCAAACCCGCAAGCCAATAATGCCGCTTGCAACCGCTCGCTGTTAGCCCCTTGATTAAGCGACTCCCGCTCGATACGGAGCAACCAATGCACGGGTGCTTTTTGCGCATCGATTGCAAGCAACTGCGACTGCAACGCCAACTCCCGCACCAATGCTGTCACGTGCGCACCAGCAACCAGTTGCTGCACAACCTCATACCAATGATCGCCCTCTGGGGTTGGCTGCCAATCTGCGGTAGGTGCACTCGCTGCTTGGCGCACATCACCCTCTGTCCCGTCTTCGGCTGCGGCTGCGGCTGTTGCGCCGACGGCGCTGGGTAGTGATGCCGTGGCCTCAGCCGACGGCTGACTGGTATGCCCATTCAACGCAACCGTGCGGCGCGACCCAACGGGGTCTTCGCTTGCAACGCGAACAGGCACCGTCAAAAAGGCAGGTAGTACCTCATCAGCGGCCGGTTGCGGTGTGGTTTGAATAACATCTGGATCAACGTCAAACGGCGGCTCTCCGTGCTCGGACACCACGTCTGACGTTGAGGTTAAGGCCGCCTCCGTATCGCCTGAATCAGGCGCCGGTGGCTCATTAAACGTCAGTTTTGGGCTTTTTTTTTCCGCTGTGCGCTGTACGGCACCGGGCTTAAACGCCAGCAGGCGCAGCAGCACCATGGTGAGTGCCGCGTACTCATCTGGCGCAAGCCCGAGGTCAGCGCGACCATGAATACACAAGCTGTACAGCAGTTGCGTCTCGTCTGCAGGCATCGCCTGTGCCAGCGCATGCATCGCCTCATAATCCGGGTCAGCACTGTCACCCTGCCCCGTGACCTGCATGACCGCCATGCGCTGCAACGTCGACGCCATTTCCTCTAACGTCGTCGCCGCGCTCAGCCCCTGCAAGCGGGCCTCATCAACCATCGCCACCACACGGGCCCCATCGTTGTGGGCCAAACTCTCTATTAACCCAAACACGTGCGCCCTATCCACTGCACCCAGCATCTTGCGAACGGGCTCCTCGTTTAATTGACCGGCTCCGTAGGCAATGGCTTGATCTGTCAAACTCAGTGCGTCTCGCATAGACCCCTGCGCAGCACGCCCGATGTAGCGCAACGCACCGACCTCAAACGGCACCTGCTCATCGTTCAAAACCGACGTGAGGTGCGACACCACGGTATCCGCCGGCATCGGGCGCAAATTAAACTGCAAACACCGCGACAGCACCGTAACCGGCACTTTTTGAGGGTCCGTTGTTGCCAATACAAACTTCAGGTACTCGGGGGGCTCCTCCAGTGTTTTCAACATCGCGTTAAACGCGGTGTTGGTCAACATATGAACCTCGTCGATCATGAACACCTTGAAACGCCCCTGAACGGGCTTGTACACCGCCTGCTCTAGCAGGCTTTGCACCTCATCAACACCGCGGTTAGAGGCGGCATCGAGCTCGGTATAGTCGACAAAACGCCCTTGATCGATATCGACACACGCTTGGCAAACGCCACAGGGCTCAGCCGTGATGTCCCCTTGCCCATCGGCGCCCAAGCAATTGAGCGACTTCGCAAGGATTCGAGAGACCGTTGTTTTGCCGACGCCCCGGGTACCCGTGAACAAATAAGCATGGTGCAACCGCTGCGACGTTAACGCGTTAGCCAGCGCCTGTACGACGTGCTCCTGCCCGACCAATTCCGAAAAATTGCGAGGTCTGTATTTGCGAGCAAGAACCGTATAAGCCATATTGNGGTNCATTCTATTCGGTCTGGATACCGATACGCATCGGCTCCGGGAATTCACCACCTCCCTCNGACAGCCTCGCCTCGGNTGGTTACAATAGGGCTGACGGGCCTTCCCGCATAGTGAAGCGGCCAACCGGGTCAGGTGGGGAACCAAGCAGCCCTAACTGTGAATCTAGTGCCGGGGTCAAGGCTCGTCACCCTTTTTCTCGCAAGTTATTGGCAATCAATGACTTAGAGCCGGATAGGGATGGCGATTGGCGGTTTTGTGTCACCTTTATCCCGTCACAGCCCATGCCAACGCCTACAGGTCTCTTTGAACGCAACGGTCACTACTACCTGCGTCTCACCACTCAAGCATCGGTTGNTCACAAGGCAANGNTGTGTCCAGCTTATGCGCTTGGCGATGGGCTTGACTATGCGCTTGAAAAACCGTTCGCTAAATATTCTCTGGCCGCCAATTAATTGCCACAGTTAATTCAGTTACACCCTATCTTTTTTGCGGAGTAAACTGATGTTATGCAAAATGACGAAAGCCAAACCGTTAAGAGTCTCCACAATATTGTGTACTGCAGCCGGGCAGTACATAGCGTGGACAACGAGGCGCTCGAAAAGATAATTGCTACCGCCAGACACCACAACCCGAGATTTGGTATCACTGGGTTATTGGTCTTTGGTAGCGGTGTGTTTTTCCAATGGTTGGAAGGTCCAAAAGACAACGTGACCAGCTTGTTTACGATGATTTCTGCAGACGCTCGCCATTCTGATGTTGTGCTTCTNACTCAAGAGGATGAGTTTCGCGAAAGGCTGTTTCCCAACTGGGACATGGAGCTGGTGGAGGCTGAAGATATCAGCGCCGTTCTAGAGGACGCCATGCATGAGGCCACAGACCCAAGGCAAAAAGATACCTTGTCTAATATGTTGCGGGAACTTAACAAGAGCCCACTTGGCTCGCAGAACAACTAACTATTGCTGATGCAGACGGTGCTACACGGATTTTTCTCATGTCGGGTCATGGTCGCATGGCTATCGCTGGCGCTGCTCCCNTTCAGTGAGCTGCGTCTCGCGCAGGCAGACACCTACGCCGTGCAGTCAGCCAAGCACACATTCCACGTGAATAAAGTGCTAGATGGTCTTGAGAACCCATGGTCCANGGCCTTCTTGCCGGACGGTCGCATGTTGATCACAGAGCGCGCAGGTCGCTTACGACTCGTCACAAAATCATTCCAGCTACACCCGACCCCCATTGCAGGTTTGCCGAAGATCAAGGCAGCAGGCCAGGGTGGCTTATTCGATGTTGCGATCCATCCCGACTATGCAGCCAACGGCTGGATCTATTGGGCTTACAACGAACCAGGGGCCGGTGGCTGGGGTACCGCTTTGGCACGGGGNAANTTACAAGNCACACAGATGACGTCGGTAGAGGTCTTGTTCAGCATGCGTCCCAAATCACGTAAGAATCAGCATTTTGGTGGTCGCATCGTGTTCGGCACCGGTGGCTTCGTGTACTTGACCCTTGGCGACCGGGGGGACAGGGATCGAGCGCAAAAAATGGATGACCACGCTGGGTCCGTCATTCGTCTGCACGAGGATGGCCGTGTGCCGGAAGACAACCCCTTCGTGANACTAAAAGGTGCTTTGCCAGAAAAATGGACATTGGGTAACCGCAACATTCAGGGTGCTGCGCTACACCCTNAAACAGGCAAGCTGTGGACCCACGAACATGGCCCTCAAGGCGGTGATGAGGTTAACCTGATGTCCGCGGGNAAAAACTACGGCTGGCCAGTCGTCACTCANGGCGCGAACTATGGTCTTGGCACGAAGATCGGCGAAGGTCNAACCAAGGCCGGCATGGCGCAGGCTTTGAAAATATGGGTGCCCTCGATTGCCCCNTCGGGAATGGCGTTTGTAAATAGCCAAGAATTNCCTGAATGGTCAGGCAACCTACTCGTTGGTTCACTGCGTGCACAAACACTGGTAAGACTTGAGCTNGACGGCGACGCCGTCGTTGGNGAAGAGCGCTTGCTCGTTGGTCAGATTGGCAGAATTCGGGATGTACGCGTCGCTGAGGACGGCTTGATTTACCTACTCACGGACGCCCCAAACGGTGCCCTTTTTCAATTAACGCGCACGCGACGTTAAGGGTGGTAGCGCNCAGCTACCAAGCAAGGCCATGCAGATACGGCGGTTCTTCTGCTTCGATACCCCAGAGCATAACGACCTACTTCTGACTTAAGTCGGCAGCCGGCTCGAATATGGGTAGGCGTTTTTCAAAATTTGCTTTGACCGCTTCCATTTGATTAGCGGTGCCAATCAGACCCGCCTGCAGCGATGCCTCTAAGGCTAACCCTGTGCGCTCATCTGCATGCCAGGCCCGCTCGTACAGCAACTTGCTCGCTCGCACGGCATCAGGGCTTTTGCCCGCGATTTCTTCGGCCAGGGCCATCGCTGCAGCGAAGGGGTCATCGGCTACACGGGTCACCATACCCACATCTTTCGCCTGATGGCCGTTGAGCACGCGCCCCGTAAACGTCAGCTCTTTCGCCAAATCCATTGGCATCAGATCCCGTAGTGTTTGAGTCATGCTCATGTCGGGCACCAATCCCCACTTCACCTCCATGATGGACATTTTGATGTCCGGAGCCGCGATGCGAATGTCCGCGCCAAGGGCAATTTGGCAGCCACCACCAAACACCACACCGTGCAATGAGGCGATAACCGGCATGGGCAGGCGTTTCCATACCAAGGCCGGACGCTGCGCTCGGTTCTCGATTTGTCCATCCTTAGCCAACAACGAACTCGTATCGGCGTGGGATTGACGAGAGCCGTCTGACATGGAGGCAAAGTTCGCCATGTCCAAGCCCGCACAAAAGCCACGACCATTACCGGAGAGCACCACAGCGGACACATCGCTCGCATTGGCTAAGGATTGGCCGGCCGCAATAATCGCGTCGAACATGTCATGACTTAGCGCGTTATATTTCTCTGCGCGATTCAAACGCACATCGGCGATGCCGTTGCTCACCTCGATTGTTACTAAATCGGTGTTCATAAGCCTCTCCCAGTAGTTCAAATTTACGCGACTAAAGGCACGCACTCCACGACAGATGAAGTCTGATAGCGGATGCGACCACAACCAAGCGATCGGTTGACTGACACACCATAATTTTATAAGCGGTCACCATAGCTCCACAAGGGTGTTTGCATAAGAATGCCTCGCGGGGGCATCACGTGAAGCGAGCAGTTACCCGTGCGACAGTTCGTTTTCCGTAACACGCTACGCTGATGGCTACGACTTTTTGAGACGATCTATGGCACTCAACTTCCTTGCAAATCAAGATCAACCGTCGCGTAGCGGACGCACACTGGATATGATCGACCCCGCTCTCGGGATCGCCTTCGACACTATTCCGCAATCGGACGCGAGTGACATTGATGAGGCGGTATCAGCGGCGCAAGCCTGCTGGACGGGCTCTTGGCAAAAAACAAGTGCGGCCGAACGGGGCCGACTGCTAATGGCGTGGTCACGTGCCGTACACGCACATGTGGACGAGTTAGCGGCGTTGGAGCAAAAAGACTGTGGCAAACCCACTAAGCAGGCACTTGCAGATGCCAACGCACTCGTCCGTTACCTAGAGTTCTATGCCGGCGCAGCGGACAAGTTAATGGGCGAGACCATTCCCTACCAAAACGGCTATAGCGTTCTGACTTGGCGTGAACCGCACGGCGTGACGGGGCACATCGTTCCATGGAACTACCCGATGCAAATTTTTGGACGTTGTGTCGGCGGCGCATTGGCCGCGGGCAACGTCTGCGTCGTGAAGCCAGCTGAGGATGCATGCCTGTCGCTGCTACGTGTTGCTCAATTAGGTCGCGAGGTTGGTCTGCCAGCAGGCGCGCTAAACATCGTGTGCGGCTTGGGCCATGAGGTCGGTGACGCCTTGGTGCGGCACCCTGGCATTGAACACATTAGTTTCACCGGGAGCCCGACCATCGGTACGCTCATTCAGCAAGTTGCCGCACAAAGGCACTGCCCGGTCACCCTAGAGTTGGGCGGAAAGAGTCCGCAAATTGTCTTCGCCGACGCCGACTTGGATGCGGCTATCCCGGTCGTGGTGAACGCCATTGTTCAAAATGCCGGGCAGACCTGCTCGGCCGGATCACGCCTGTTAATTGAGCGCTCTATTTATGAGCCCTTGCTGGCGCGCTTAGCGACCGTCTTCTCCGGCTTGCGCGCTGGCGCGCCCGCGATGGACTTAGATCTTGGCCCCCTGATCCGTGCTAGCCAACTGGAACGGGTTCAGGCCTTTTTAAAGCAAGCCGAAGCCGATGGTATCGCTACGGTTGCCACGGGTAAGGTCGTTGCGGAGGCCCCAGCAACGGGGTACTTTCAGGCACCCGTACTTTTGCGGGATGTACCGCTACAACATAGGTTAGCGCAAGAGGAGGTGTTCGGCCCTGTCCTTTCTGCGATGCCATTTGATGACGAGGCGCAGGCTGTCGAACAGGCAAATGCAACACAGTTTGGACTGGTCGCAGGCGTCTGGACGCGCGATGGCAGTCGACAATTTAGGATGGCGAAGCAGGTCCGTAGCGGGCAGGTATTTATCAACAACTACGGCGCAGGTGGCGGGGTTGAACTGCCCTTTGGTGGCGTTAAGTCAAGCGGCCATGGCCGTGAGAAGGGTTTTGAGGCGCTTTACGGTTTCACCACCTTAAAAACCGTTGCATTTCACCACGGCTGAAGGCCCCAATCAAAGCCGCTCAGCCACCAGCGGTGTGCCTGATCAGGCTAGCACTGCAAACAGGGCCGGCTTCACGTCGGTAAAGCTCCTCGCTGATCAGATCATTTATCAACAGGACCCGCCCTGCGATGAAACTATCTGCAACGGCACCATCCCTCGCCGGCGAAGCAGCAAGGGACGGTCCGCGACATTAATCAATCACGGTTTAGCGACAGTGACTGTAATGGTTTTGCTCATTGCATCGCCATAGGATTGATGGGCGCCGTTACCGAACTGCAGGGTTAATTGATGCTGGCCCGGTGAGAGCTCCAAGGTGGTTTCGGTTTGCCCTTTTCCGAAATGTAGATTTTGAGCATCAGCGGGAATGGATGTCCCCTTGGGAAGCGCGCCTCCGTCAATGATGAGGTGATGGTGTCCCAATTCTGGGCTCATGTTGCCAACGGGGCCAATCTGCTTACCCGTCAGGCCAAACACCAGTTTCACAGGACTTTGTACCGTCTGGTTTTGAGGTGGCGAGACGAAGAACACGCCCGCAGGCTCGCTCTCGGCGTGTGCAATGGACGACACCGCTACGACAGCGGAGGCAAGGATGAGGCGGCAAGGGAAGTTCATAAGCGTAAATATAGTTATAAAGTACTAAATTTAACACATTTCTATTTATCATTAGTCCCTAAGACCCATATCACTCAAGGTTCTCTTGAGATGAAAGATAGGCTTGTGTTCGGTTCAACGACCTTGCTGCTTAAGGCACTACAAACGGTGTCCGACATCAATCGCTGCTCAGCCAAGTAACCTAACAACTTAGAAAACAAAACCGGTTCAACCTGCGCCAAGCTCTTATGCATTTGCGCCGTTTTGGACATACAGTTCACCGACCGACCTAACTCCTCACTCAGCAGGTCATTCACCAGCATCACCTGCCCTGCAATAAAGCTATCCGTGGCACCTGCATCAAGCAGTGGTCCCCCTTCTGCGCCCTCTCCCTCTAAATAAAAGGCTCGTACTGCGGAGGGAAGCGTCTGTGGTATTTTCATGGAGCGTTGTCATTTACGTGATATNNAAAGTAGCTATTTAGTACTTTTTTACGCAATGTAACAGGCTAGCCCGCCTGCTGACAAGTGGGGAATAGCATGAGTTCCGCACAAAATTCAAGCGCGTGCACCCAACCGGGTTGGTAGCGCATCGGCCCGACCTGCTATACGACGGTCAATGCAGAACGCAACTAAGCAAGCGCGGCCACCACCTGTTAGATGAGAGCAGAGAGCAGAGAGCAAACGTACTTGATATCCGAGAAAGCTCCGGAAGGGCGTACGCTGCGTATTCAATTCAAAACTTTAAAAAAACGAAGACAACTCACTACGGGTCTACGCGACGAATTGGCGCATTCACGCGATAAATCTCCTCTACGCGCAGC
>JGI26086J50260_1002427_pt1 | contig 10002 bp, 18 predicted proteins | sample SaaInl3SG_22_DNA_FD_50260 | JGI IMG/M metagenome (IMG submission 50260)
TGAACTTCAGTAGGAACTAATCCTACTAGCTTACCTGTCTTATCATCTTTAGACATAGCACCTAAATGCTGCCAACCATTATTAGCTCCGTCAATAGGTATAGGTAAGTGAGTATAGAAGTCACCTTCAGATTGCGAGTACTTATACCACTCAATACAACAAGCTAGAAACGAAATAGGTTTCTCAGCTTCATGCATAAATATTTTACGTTCACCGAACTCAATTATACTATCGATGTTCTGTTGAGTCCACATAGCGCGATCTTCAAGCGTCATCTTATCAACTGAGATAGTATCAAGCTCTTCTTGCTCTAACACACTCCGATAATCAGTAGTGACCCACTCAGGAATCTCATCGATATTATATGACTGATTAAAAGAACAAGCCGTATGAACACCTAACCAAAAGCTAGCAGTACTATTAAATTGTTTACCTTTAGCAAATAACAATTGACCACGGGCAATATCAGAGCCTTGGAAGTTAAAGAATGGTTCTGAATAGTAAAGCCTACCTCGATAGTCTGCATCAAGATAAAAACTAAATTCAGTATCAATCCATTTGTTAGCTATAGCCATTACTTCTTTTACTTCTCTATTCTTAGACGACTGTCGTTGATAGAGCTTTTCGTTTTCAGCTTTATCTTCACCATTGAATTCTTCTGTTTGAATAAAAGAATCCCATTGAGAGAGGATAGCGTCATGCACATCTTTATTTATAAGCCATCTAGTTGCTTGCAGTTTATCTATTGCTTTAACAAAGGGTGCGTTTAAGTATTTAATAAACTTCTTTTCTTTAGACTTATCCCAGGTCTTAATAACACTCTTATCGTTGTTTTGAATAAGACTAGTAATTGGTGGGATAATACTATCTGTCATACAAATAGTTTTGCCAGCAACTGCTTCCATATCACCCCACTTAGGGGTAGCATGAATGGTTACTGGCTTACGACTCTTCATGTGTCCTACTGATATCGTTAAATACCCACACATTACAAAGCCTTCAATTATTAAATCACCTACTCTAACATGATCCCTGAAGTTAACATTAGTACTATCCCAGCTTTCAACAATATATTTACCTATTGCCATTGAAGCTTGTGTAATAGCAGTCTCACCTTCAGTTTTACTACGTTTAAAGCATCGTTGTATAAACTTCCTAGCATAGTTAATCATATCTTCAGCTAAGAAGTCTAGCATATCAACACCATCAGTGTCAATCATACGCATTAGTTGTACGTTACGTCTTGGCTTAACCCCAAGGTCTTCGCCACGGATTTTATTTAAGAGATATTGTTTAATATCTTCCATTTGTCCTCTCAATCTGTCTTGTGTTGACGTATCATGTTCTTTTCATTAAGTATTTTAAATGCATCAAGGTATTTCTCTTCGCCCTTACACACCACAACTTCTTTGATGCCAGATTGCAGGATAAGCTTAGTACATTCCATACAAGGCGACACCGTAGTGTATAAGGTAGAGCCCAATCCGCTACCTCCATCACGCGCCAGCTTACAAATAGCATTAGATTCAGCGTGAATAACATAAGGTAGAGTGCTACCAGTGTTAGGGTTTTTACAATCATTTGGAAAGCCGCTTGGAGTTCCGTTCCAACCCATCGAAATAATATTTCCATCTTTAACAATAATAGCTCCTACTTTAGTGTCATCATCATAAGACATTTCGCTAATCCGTTTAGCAATGTCCATATACATACTATCATATCTATCTTGCTTTAAGTTCTTGGCCATTGAGTATCTCCTCAATCTTATTAGCACGCATAATAGCCTGACTACGATACTTATTACGTTCCTTAGTCATAGCTTCAAGCTGTTCGTTTAATACAGTAACCGAATTAAGATAATGACGATTAAGATCTCTTAACTCTGCTAATTCCATATGTAGTTCTTCGTAGTTCATGATAACACCTCGAAATCAATTGCATTTCCATTACAATAAGATAGTCTAGTTGTATTATGATCGTATTTAGCCTGACCTGCAGGACCTGTTTTACCAGTGAAACGACTTTTAAGAACAATAAAGTTAATAGTGTTTCTAATTTGTTCATCTTCATTAGCCATATCTCTAGCAAATCCAATAATATCAAATGAGATTTGTTTAATACTACCTGAACCTTTGATATCATCCATACTAGGTAGCTTACCTTGTTCAAAGGTAGTACCGCCACCTTGTACTTTTCTAAGGTGACTAATAACACCAAGCCATATGTTATGTTTCTTAGTAATCTTAAGAAGATCAGACATAACTTTATCAATAGCTTCGTTACCAGTATAGCCTTCAGCACCTTCTGATACTGCAATAGTGATATGATCAAGGATAAGATATTTACAGCCCATTAAAGCCATATATTCTATCTTGTCAATAAGCGATTCATCACCAACAGAACCTTGATGATCAAGAAGAACTAATCGATTTGATTCAAACACATCACGACTAGCTTGCTCTTGTTCTTCTAAAGGCACATCATTTTCTTGTAGATTCTTCTTAAGTTTCATCTGGATAAACTTCTCTGCAGTATCACCAACAGACTCTTCAAGTGAAATCATACCAATATTATAACTAGTTTTGTCCAATAAGTCAAGTACTATTTCTTTAATCACCGTACTTTTACCTGAACCAGTACCACTAGTAAACAAAGTTATTTCACCAAAGCGCATACCTTTAGTTTTATCATTGATGCCTTGTAAGCAATTAGGATATGCTACAGACTCAGTAGATAGTCTAGATAAGTATTGTTCCCATACAGGCTCATGACCTACAACAATACCTGCAGGGCTATACGGTTGTGCATCCCAAATAGAACGCATGATACCATCTTTACCTGATGCTAAGTACAGTTCACAGGGATCTTTAGCAACAGTACCTAGCGAGGCTATCTTTACTTTATCGATACCAATAATATTAGCCGCTTCTTTTATTGCTTTCTTTCCTGCAGCATCATTATCGAAGAACAATACGACTTCTTCAAAAGATCTAATCCATTCTCTTGCATACAACAAACTCTTAAGGTTACTTGCTGAGGCAACAGAAATTGCTGGATAGATTTTATTATAGTGATCCAACGAGGCTTGTGCAACGGACATCGCATCGAATTCACCTTCAGTAATGACAAGTCGTTTACCTCCCATTCCAAAGCTTTGACAACCAAAAGGCCAAACATCTTTAAAGTCTCCTACTGTTTTAAATTGCTTAGGTAATGTCCTTACTTTATAAGCAACCAATTCATTATCTTTATAGTATGGATAGTTATATGCATTAATATTTCTGTCGCTGTCATAGTTAACTCTTACACCGTAATGTTCAGCAACTGTTTTAGTGATACGTCTTTCTTGACAACCACGACTATCACCGAGATTAGCTATGAATAAATCAAGGCTGGTATTATTACTATCTAAGGGCATTTCATTTTCACTTTCATTATCAATGTTACGTTCATAATGGTTACATACATAACAGTAACCGTGTCCATCATCATAGATAGCAAAGCCATCACTGCTAGGACAAGCAGGACACTTTGTTTTACCTATCTCTTTACTCTCCGTATATTCGTTTTTCTTTAGCATAACGAGCCGCCTTTCGTTTATATCTTGCTACACTAGATTTACTTACACGTTGTTTCTTTACGTCTTTAAATGATTGAAGTTCTTTTTCCTCAATTTCCCAAGGATCTTTTTCAGGAATATTTTTCTGCGATCTCAACTTGTCTCTCCATGTCCTTCATTGCAGGTTTAAATCTAATTTCATGAACCCATTTATTATACCAATCATCTGAGCATAACGCATGAGTATTCATTATCATGTAGGCTTCCATATAGCTTAAGTCACCCTTCATAGGGCAAGAAAACAATATATTGAAATCAAAGTTTTCTTTACCAACAGTTTCAATCTCTTTATTAAGATCTGAAGAAGAGCTAGTATAACCTTTCCAGCTAGTATGTAGTGTCTTAACACCAATATAGCGTTTATTATTACGTTTGTCAGTAATAACATATAAGAAGCCATGATGTGACTCATCAAAACATTCTTTATTAATAATGTTCCAATGATTTTCTACTTCGATATGACCTCTTTGATCATCTGCTATTGTTGGGGTCTTGCCTTGATAAAAGAAAACAGTAATTGGACCTTTAAATCCTTTCTTTAGTTTAAAGCGTGACTTGTTTCTACGCTTACAACGTATTTCACCGTGTTCTTTAGTGATTATTCCACACCAATCGTTAGCATCGAATTGAGTGACACGCTCTACTTGAATGTTATGCCACCGTTCATGATTATTAAATCTTAAAGTAGTCATCTTGACTCCTTAATATGTGAATACCATTAGCTGTTTCCAACAGTTTTTCTTTCCAGTTAGAACCTCCATACTTAGCTCGGTATGCTGCAAAGACTCTTTGTTTACGTCTTGCCATAGGCACTCCACTAAGCATCTTCTCTGCTTTCTTAGGACCAATCTTAGGTAGTCCAGGAAGATTATCTGTAGGATCTCCTTTAAGCATTTGAGTCCAGTAAAACAAGTCTGCTTTATCAACATCAATATCATAGAAAGTTTCTTTCTTAGGATTATAATGTTTACCTGGAATACAGTCAAGGTCTTTATCGATATGAACTACTGTAAAGTCTTGATTAAGACTAGCACACTCGGTAGCTTTAATACGTACCATATCGTCTGCTTCCATACCATGTGAAGGGATAGCTAGCTCTTTCTCTACAATCATATCCATTAATGGTCTGAAAAGTTTAGCTTTTTCTGGTGGATCTTTACGATTACTCTTATACTCTGGACAAAGCTTATAACGAAAGTTATCTTTACCTCCGCAATAAATTACTTTTTCATCAGCCCAAACAGGGTCTATCCAATAAGTGTTAAGAATATTATCGTAGTTCTTAAATGCAGCATCAAGATTTGGTTGATCCCATGCTGATTGATAGATACAACTATCAGCGTCTACAATTGCTATCATTATTCATGTCCTTTTTCTTGCCAATAATCATTCCATGCCATCGCTAAGTCTTCCATGACTTGAGCATCAGTATGCATAGGAAGTAAATCTCTATAATCCCACATTGTATTGCAAAGCTCTGGTAAAGTTTCACAAGAGCCAATTATATTATTTACTTCAGCCCAGAACTCATCTTCGAGTTCTATAAGGTGGTTCTTTAATTTACCCATAACGTTTCCTTTCTAATGAACGTCTGCGTAACAGTCACCAATGACACCATCGCCATCCATACACTGTACATTNAATTGTTTAGGTGCTTCTTTAAATGCTTCAATACATATTTCTTTAACACGTTCTGCATCAGACTCTTTAACAACCCATGCCATNTCATCATGATAGAAGATAACAGGGTATGCATCTAGATTTTCATACGCTATCTTGTGCATAGCATAACCTACAGCNGCCTTACAAGTAATTGCTTCAGCACTTTGTAGTAGATAGTTTAGTGATTGATGAGCAGAACCAACATAGACACGGCGACCATCAAGACCAGGAATAAATGAAGAACCATAGCCAGAACTAGTTTGGTTGTATATCTGATCCAGCTTCGCTTTGATTCGTCCAAGTCCAGGGATTGCTGATTGGTATTTCTTCTTGGAAGATTCCCCTGCCTTAGCATCAGGTTTACCTGTGAGGATAGAACCCAACTTCTTACCACCGCCACCAAACAGATAAGCGTATAGCCAACGTTTAGCATCACCTCTGCTGCTACCCAGAATGTTTGCGTTATAAGAGTGAATGTCACCGCTTGTTACCTCCTCAGTAAAGCTATCATCACCTATATAATGGCATAATGCTCTCATCTGATTACCAGCTGAGTCAGCACCTACTACCTTATAACCTTCTTCACAGATAAATAGACTACGCATCTCTTTACCCCATGCGGCTTCAACACTAGGTAGATTAGTAATTACTTCATGCCGAGATCTGAAAGTTGGTGTACCGATAACCCACATTTTACCGTGAAGTCTACCGTTATCTACAGATTCAAGCCAACCTCTTAAGATAGAACGCCTTGATCTTGTTGTATAATATCTATCAATATCTTTACCGATATCACCTAGTAATTCTAAGCTAGTACTTGTTAACTTAGGGCTAGTCTTGATAAACTCATANCCCAATTTCTTATAGTTCCAGTCATCAGGCTTCCATCCGATAGAGAACAGATACTCTTTAACTTCTTCCATATTACCTAGAGTTACTTGTGTCTGATAACTACGCTGAAATTCTTTCTCAGGTGGCCATTCCATCTCATCAGGCTCTTCACCATTAAGATACTCAGTTAGTAATCGTTTAGTAACAGCGGTAAACTTACCTGCCTTAGTGTACTTAGCAAGCTTCGGTTGTTTATCTACCCATATAGTCATTTCAGGTAGCTTTGGATGTACACGGGATTCAATTGNTTCAATCTCAGCACACATCTTATCGTCAAGAGCGTTAGCTGCTTNAACATCGAACAGCCATCCCTTGTCTCTTACACGAGCTTCGAATATTGCAGCATCATGTTCAGCACGAAGACCTAAAGAAATCAATGGCTTAGTAGACGATTGATCTTTAAATTCCTGCATTAATATTTCAAAGACTTTTGTATTTAACTCTACATCTCTTACACAGTAAGTAAGCATTTCTTTAGAGTAATTATCCCAGTCATTGAATTCTAGCTTAGAGAATCCAAGGTGTTCACCCCATCCTGCTAAGCCATGCTTATGGTTGCGCTTGTAGTTAAGCGTTTGACTCATGACCCATGTATCATAAAGTTTCTTATGAAAGAAGTCTTTACCAGTCAATTGTTTGAGCACTAGTAAATCATAACCGATTATGTTATGACCCACTAATGCATCTGCTCGTTCCATGAAAGATAAGCCTTCCTCAATAGACATACAGTTATCATCATAGTCAGAGCATTTATATATTAACTTTGTATCGATATCTTGGATGACTAAGCACCATATTTTAGTAGCTTTAATGCCATCTGTTTCGATATCAAAAGTTAGTTTCATTTTGGATCCTTTCCATTTTCACATACAGGACAGACAAAGTTTGATGTTAGAAAATCTAATGCACCCTGTCTGTATTCTTTATTACACTTATCACATCTTGTAATATCCGGTGTGAGTTCAAAGAAATTAATTTCTTTTAGAGAATCATTCGTAACATTAAAGATTGACTTAACATACTTACTCATATACTGGATAATAGACATCACCATTCTCTCTTATCTTTGAGTCTTCATACTCTGCTACAAAGCGTCTGTAAAACTCTTGGTTAGCACCTGTTAATGCACCCATAATATCATTACAAGTTTGATACCTAAGTCCTTGATCTTTAACGTAATAATGTATCATAACAGCAATAAGATATTGAAGCTCACCTGCTGTTTGAGGTGGACTATCTTCAATAGCTGATTCAACAAACATTAACTTTTGACGATCATCTTTAGTAATATAAGGCATAGTTATTCCTTTCTAGAGTTCACTTATGTCGTCTTCCCAATCAATATCTAAAAGTTCAGATAGATATTCTGCAACGTTTGCTTCTATACTTCCTGTAAGATTGAATACAACTGAATTGTAATCATTAGAATAGAGATTTAAATCAGTAACCCCTTCTTCAGCTAGCTTAACGAAAACATCGGCTGCTTTACGAGCGTTCTTGGTGTAACTATCAAAACGTAATCTCATTTTATTCTCCTCAATAATAATAAATAATAGCTTCAAGACATTCATTAAGAGTAAAATGTTTTTCTGTATAAATACTCTCATAGAATGGGTGTATTAAGTCGTCTTTGTCTGCCCATAAGATAATTACTTTATTTTTCATATGAGCAAACATAAGCTCCATAGAAGTACCAGTACCACGACCGCTACTTCTGCGTACATCAGCAAGAACCACCGTACTGTTAGCGATATCTTGCATGTCCATTTTGAATATGCGTCTACAAGTAGATTGTACAGGTGTTTGAGTTTCACCAAGATAAAGTTCATCATGAAAAGAAACTCTACGAGTTGGATTTAACGAATTGATTTCTAGTAGACTCAGTTTCTTCTCGGCTTTCTCTCGCCAAGATAGCATCCGATCCCTTGTGCAGTCCTCCATTGGTCCTGCTAGATAAACGTAGTTCTTCATTGTCATACCTTTCCGAGCTAATAATATACGTCTTTAAATCTTCCATTGTCCTTACTAAGTGAATATAATGATGTCCTCCTGGAACACCCTTGGTAGTCATCTCAGACCAGTAATCAATAGCCCTAGTGAGTTGTATGATTGTCTGCTCTAAGCTCTCTCTTAGCGTCATTAATTCCATTTTGAAGAGTATCCTTTACTGTTTGTTCTATTGATACAGTGCCTTCTTCATCTACAAAGATAAGTTCATCTTCCATAAGTTGAAAACACCCACCAGAAAACTGAAGGAAAATAAGTAGATAAGAGAGTTTGTCACCAATTAGTTCTTCTAACTCTTCTCCACCGAAGTCTGCCCATAGAGAAACAATAGACAACTCTAATAAGAGCTGTCCATCGTCCTCAAGTTCAACTTCAACTTTCTTTTCATTAAGTTTTGATTTGAAGTCGATTATATCTGCCATTAAAAGTCAGCCGTAGCTTCTTCNTTGCTATCGCTCTCAATGATTTCAAAATCAGTACTGGAATCTGGTACATATACTTTTAAGTCTGTAACCTGTACCTTTGAAAGAATACTTGCTACACCTTTACGACCAGCAACATCGTAAGGATACTGAAATAACATTACATTACCTACAGANCCATTACCAATAGATCCACTCTCAATCTTTTGTTTGTTACCATCAAGAACATCTGGTGCTGTATTACGTTCACCATCTTTCTTAATTGCTTTACGCTTAACATTGGCTTTGTAGTATGTTCCGTTATCTCCTTCCTCGGATTTAACAGGTAAGTAATACTCTTTCTTCCAAGCATCAGCTACTTTCTTATCGTTGGTGCGGATCTGTAGCTCCCATTGAAGTGTACCAAATGGCTCTACAGGCTTGTCTAGTTTAGCCCAATGCATTTCCGCATCACGAATAATTACTGTACGTTTTTCATTAATCATTGAATAATTCCTCAATCTCTGTAAGTGTTTCTTTAAGGGTTGTGGCATCCATGCCATTGTTAATCATCAAGTAAGATAAGTACCAAAATACTTTACCTAGCTCTTGATTCTTAGCATCTTTCTTTCCGTAGCGCATAAGGTACTTGTAGATTTGACCTATAAGGTGTGCCTCACTGCCACTGAAATCAGTAAGCATATAGTCCATCATCTGCATATACTGTAGACCTGGAACTATTTCCTTGTAGTGTTTAGGACTGACTGCTGTCCATACTTTTTCTTCCATCTTATTTCCTTTCTAAGACATAGCGTAAGCGGTAAGACAAGCGGCACTCCAGATTAAACCGATTATCCATAAGACATCAATTGTTTTCATTATTCTTCTCCATAGAGTTCTAACCTTTCTCGTTGTTCTCTAGTTGTGTTGAAGTCTGGTTCTTGTTGTTGTACTGTCCAGCTCTTATTACAGCTATCACAGTACCAATGCTCTGTATCATCGACTATAAATAATCTTTCAGGATTACACATTATTATATTCNTCTTTTTCTTTTGGAACGGCAAAACCAAAAACATATATTTTGTGTTTGTCTTCATCATCAGTATAATCATGATTTACATATATTTCTTTGGGACAATTCTCTATCCAATCCCAAAACTGTTTATCTATTGTTTCAACCATTATCTTTTTCTTTCTGCTTATACGCTCTAAGTTTATTATTAAGCCACAATACAAGAGGCATTTCACGCTCGCTTTCAGGCAGCTCATCAAGAATAACTTGTAATACTTTTTGATTGAGCAATTCTACGCTACTTAAAGTCATTGTTTAGTCCCTTCTTTAATGCTTCTTTCCACGTTGTAGTTTATGTCTTCGAGTGTAGATAAGACTATTAACATCGCTACGATCAAGACCAATGTCTC
>JGI26086J50260_1002434_pt1 | contig 9989 bp, 6 predicted proteins | sample SaaInl3SG_22_DNA_FD_50260 | JGI IMG/M metagenome (IMG submission 50260)
CCACCGCCGCCAGTGTTAGCTTCTCCGCTCTGGGGGTCAGTAGGGTCTGCCCCACCGTCTCCACCGCCACCAGCGCCTCCAGCTCCTGGAGTACCGCCTGAGCGACCGCCACCACCTCCACCACCAGCGCGTGTGACTGACGACCCTGTGATTGACGAGGCAACACCGTCACCGCCAGCAGTTCCTGAACTTGCTGGACCAGCATCAACACCTTGTTCGCTTGCGCCGCCACCACCAGCACCAGTAGAGCCGCTTCCTGAATTACCTCCTCTAAAACCTTGATTTAGTGTCCCAGAGCCGCCGTTACCAGAGTCAGCACCTCCACCACCAGACCCGCCTGTAGCAGCAGCACCTTGAGGCCCGTTAGCGTCCCCACCACCCCCACCCGTAGAAACAACCGAGGCAAAAGAAGAGTCAAATCCGTTAGCGGCTGTTTCCGTTGTGCTGTCGGCACCTGTTGCACCAGCCCCGACGGTCACTGCAAGGATGTTTCCAGCTGCCAAAGTCAAAGTCGACTCCGCTGAAGCTCCTCCACCAGAAGATTCTCCACTTACCGATGAGCGATATCCGCCAGCACCTCCACCACCAGCGTTTTGGTATCCAGCGCCTGCGCCACCGCCAGCAATTACCAAATACTCAAAATCGTAGACAGGTATGTATTCAGGGTTGTTTAAATTCCACACCGAATCTGTGGCGTTCCACTTGTAGCGGTCGTACACCTGTCCTGATGTGGGTGAGTCTGGGAAGTCGAGTGCCATATTTTTCCTAGCTAAAAGTTACCGTGTCTGTACCAGAAGTAAACGTAGTTATATTATACCCACCTGATGTGGTGGTGTTAAATACTAAACCAGGGCCAGTACTGATGGATTTTGTTTCTGGGTACTTAATAATCACAACACCAGAGCCACCCGAACCACCACTAGTCACGCCTACGGTGCCTTGATATCCAGCAGCACCGCCCCCACCGCCTGTATTCGGGTCTCCTGGCTGTGCCGATGCTGCGTAAGAACCATCGCCCCCGCCACCAGAGCCGCCAGTTCCAGCTGCCCTTGGGCCGCGCTGGTCACCAGCACCTCCACCTCCACCACCTCGTGTCACAGCGGTGCCCGTGATTGATGAAGATACACCGCTTCCACCGTTTCCACCGTTAGAGGACGTGGAATCTGCTCCGTCTGAGCCAGCCCCACCACCTCCGCCTCCAACGCCGTAAGTAGCGGAATCTGTGGTACCGTCACCGCCAGCAAAACCTTGCCCCGTAGCACCCGCAGCTCCCGTGCCCAGGGCGTAGCCACCTCCACCAGAACCGTGTCCTGAGGTGGGGGAACCAGAACCATCACCACCACCAAGCGAGGTTACAGATGCAAATATTGTTTCTGTCCCAGAGTTGCCAACTATGGTGTTTGCGGCAACACCTGTTCCGCCACCTCCAATAGACACAGATAAAATTTCTCCAGAAACAATTTTTAGTGGGCTCTCAGCGCTCTCTCCTCCACCAGAAGATTCTCCACTTACCGATGAGCGATATCCGCCAGCACCTCCACCACCTGCTTCGTAGGCTGCTCCACCTCCGCCACCAATAACAAGATATTCAACTTCAAAATTTTTAGGCTCAGCGTTCCAAGCCCACTTAGAGCCGTCCCAGGCCCATTCGTTAAAGGCTTGGCCGCTTACTGGGCTCGTTGGGAATTCAATAGCTGCCATTACACGCCTATCGTTACTGTGTCGGTTCCAGCAGTAAATGTGGTTACTTTGTATGCCCCAACAGTTGCAGTGGAGCTGGTCAAGCCAGCCCCTACGGTAAGAGAGTAGTTTACGGGGTACTTAACAATTACAACCCCAGAGCCTCCAGCGTAGCGGGGCTGACCATTGCCACCGCCACCTCCGCCTCCACCGCCTGTGTTCGGGGAGCCAGCAGAACCAGCAATGTTGCCGCTGCCTCCGTTTCCACCTCCGCCATTTCCTCCAGACGCAGATGAAGTAGTGTTTTGGCTACCACCACCTCCACCACCAGCACGTGTGACGGATGAGCCAGTTATGGAAGATGTGGCTCCGTCGCCTCCAGAACCTCCGTTGTTGGAAGAGCCAGCGTCAGTGCCAGGTCTAGTGGCACCTCCACCTCCACCGCCAGCGGCTCCCCCAGCAGTGTTTCCTTCTCCTCCAGGAAAACCTTGCGACCCTATTGCGGAGCCTCCAGAGTTAAACTCGGAGCCTCCACCTCCAGAGCCACCCTCTAGCCCATCATTGCCAGAACCTTTGTAGCCACCACCTCCGCCTCCGAAAGCGGTTACGCTTAAGAATGAGGAGTCGCCACCAGTTGTGCCGTTTGCGTTATCCCCACTAGCAGCAGGCCCGCCTCCGCCAACGGTCACAGAAAAATTATTTAGGGTCTTTATTTCTTCAGTCAGGTAGCCACCTGCACCGCCACCTCCACCTCCAGTGGAGCCACCTCCGCCTCCACCGCCAATGACGAGGTATTCAAAACCGTATTTTTGAACACCCTCAATGTTCCAAACTTGGCGCAAGCCATCGTAGACGAACAGGTCGAATATCTGTCCGTTCTCGGGGGAACTCGGGAATTCGAGGGCGGCCATTACGCCTCCAGGCCGAAAGCGACCCTTACTTCTTCAACGGTAAGGCCGAGCTCTTGGAGTTTGGCGATTGCGGAGGCTTTGGCGTCTGCTTTTGCTTGCGCTTCAGCAGCGATTTCAGCTTGTACGTCAGGCCACAGTGCTTCCAGCTCTGCTTCGGTGGGCTTAGTTGTGTCAGACAACCAGGTTAGCCCCGAATAGTTGTAACCGTCGAGAGTCCACTCGGCGTCGGGGTAACGCTTAGTAAGTATCTGTTTGATATTCATTAGCCTGCCACCTCCAAAAGAGTGATACTTGAAGAAGCCGAAGAGTCTGTAGTTCCGTTTACCTCTGTATTCCCAGCAGCAGCCCTATTGACCTGAATTTTATAAGTCACAGGTGAAGTAGTCGATGGGCTATCTAGATTCACAATCGGAACATGGCTTTGAAAAAGCGAAGTAACACCTTGCGACCAAGCGGTTTGATTGTTGACCGCACCACCAGCACCTTGAGCCAAATTTGTTGAATTGCGAACTAAGTTCATAGCCCAAAAACCACTACCACTGTCGTTTTGAATATGAACCTGAGCGATAACTAGAATCTTGCTAGAGGTAGACCTTGGTGTAATCGTTGCAGAAAGACCAGTTACATCAACGAATGTTGCGCTAGGAGTTGTAAAGGGGTCCGTCTTAGTCGTGGACACAACCTGCAAAACAGAACCAGCAATAGACCCACCAATAGCCGAAACCCACTGGGCGGTCGTGCCGTCATCGTAGTAAATAAAGGTTTTACCTGTGGCAGAGTCAAACCAAAGCTGACCTTGGTAGCCATCGGGTGAGGCTTCACCAACAAAGACCTGAGGTCCGTTTGCCGCGACCCACTGCTGGGATGTTCCGTCGTCATAGTAGACGTACATGTTTCCGTTGTCGGAATCCCACCACAGGTCGCCTTCACTGGGTGAGCCTGGGGCTGTGGCCGAAACACTTACGTTTGAGCCAGCGCCTTCTGGTCCCGTAGCTCCAGTAGGNCCAGTNGGTCCTTCGTCTCCAGCAGGACCAGTTGGTCCTGTTACCACACTGTCAGCTCCTGTTGGNCCTGTCGGTCCNGTAGGTCCTGCAGGTCCTTGGATGGCCCCAACNCTGTTCCACTGTGACCCATCCCACACGTACAGTTCGCCGTCTGCATCGACAACGTAACCGTCACCAGTGGTTGCACCAACGGGCAAATCTCCAACGGTGGCAACGTTACCTTTAAGGTTTACCGCTGTTCCGTCTTCTCCAGAGGGACCAGTGGGNCCTTGAATTCCTTCAGGTCCTGTAGGTCCTGTTTGCCCGAGAGGNCCAGTTGCTCCCGCAGGTCCCGTAGGTCCTGTAGGTCCACCACTCGGNCCAGTCGGNCCTGTGGGNCCCGTAGCTCCTGTGTCACCTGTTCCACCTGTTGGCCCAAGTGCTCCAGTTGGTCCTGTGGGTCCAGTAATAAGACCAGAGCTGTTCCACTGTGCGCCGTCCCAAACATAAAGTTCTCCGTCGGCTACAACTGTGTAAGCGTCGCTTACGGTGTTGCCCGAACCTGGGAGGCTTGCAACATCAGCAACTTCACCAAGATAGTTAACGGCAGCAGCATCGTTGCCTGTTGCTCCCGTAGGTCCCGTCGGTCCTGTCGGTCCTGTAGGTCCCGTAGCTCCGTCAGGTCCTGTGGGCCCAGCGATTGTGCTATCTGCCCCTGTAGGTCCTGTAGGTCCAGCATCTCCCGTGGGGCCTGTTGCTCCGACAGGTCCTGTTGCTCCTTCTGGTCCAGTNGGCCCTGTNGGTCCTCCTTCAGGTCCAGTCGCTCCAGTNGCACCTGTAGGTCCAGTAACTTCTGGTCCCGTAGCTCCCGTAGAGCCAGTCGCACCTGTGGGACCTGTCGGTCCCTGAACAGGACCAGCGTTTGCCCACTCTTGGTTGAGGTCAGACCAAATGTATAGGTCCCCCTGGACAAGGTATCCATCTCCAACATTTCCGAGGGGGTTGTCGGCTTCAAGGAACTCTACGGTGGCGTAGGTGCCCAGGATGTTGACACCAGAGCCTTGAGCACCAGTAGGTCCTGTGACACCAATAATTCCTTGCGGCCCCGTAGGCCCAGTCGGACCAACTCCGATGTAGGCAAGCTGCTCCCACCCGCCTGAGCCTGCGTAAAAGTAAACTTCTCCTGTGCTTACTTTTACCCAAATGAACCCTACTTCGGGGAACTCGGGCTGNGCNTCTTGATAGAAAACTCTATTTGGACCCTGAAGTTCGTAAACCAGGGACATCGAGAAGAAAGCGTCGTTTGTGTCCGATANAACATAAACTTGGTCGTTCTCTTCAACAACAAAGCGGAAAGTTTCGAAAGACTGCCCAGCTTCAATAGCCAGGTTTGCAGCAAGATAAANTCTGCTTGACTCGCTGGACGTCCCAGAGGGCTGAATGTAAATTGTTACCGTGGAGACGGCAAGCTCAGTGTTTGCGGCGATGACTGAGGCAACACCAGTAGTGGTTACAGCTGGTAGAGCTGTAGCCTGATTTGCTAGTGGGTTGGTTGTACCAACGCGAGTTACAGCCATGCTGAAGCCACCGTCACTTTCCTGACAATTCTATTATCTAGTTTACTACAGAACATTGTATGTCACTCCTACGCCGAGCCCTGAATTTGGTAGGGTTTCTGGCCGTTCATGGGGAAGTATGCCAGTCTGTTTGCGCCCCCGTGCAAACTGTGCGTTGTGTCATAGTCATCGGTTTGACCTGTGGTGCTTAGGAGGGCAAAAGAATTGTCTACCATCCAACCTTGCACCTGGGCAGGAGTCCAGTCTGGGTGNACTTGCAGTAGAAGGGCACACATCCCAGCTACTTGGGGGGCNGCCATTGAAGTGCCTGAAAGAATCTGTTGTTTATATCCGTTGTTTAAATAGTAATCAATACTAGAAGCATCGATATTAGTAATGCTCATCGCGCTAATAATTCTATCTCCAGCAGCGTACATGGTAACTCCTGGGCCAGAGTCACTATATACCGACTTGGCTTCTACACCGCCAATAAAGTTTGTCCCAAAAGCTCCAACTTGGAACCCAGGGTTGTTTCCGCAGTGGGGTGCTCCGCCGCGATGGTANTAAAAATCNGAAAGACCTGTAGCGGTGATGAAGTTGTCGTAGTCTGGCCCACCAGAGATGTCGTGTTTGACGTTGCCATTNCCTGCAGCATTGACAACAACTANCCCAGCGTTTGCGAGTTGCGATACGTCAGCATTTACTGAGGCAACGGGGTAGTTAAAAACATATGTATCTGTGTCAGAGAGTTGACCAGTTAGCCCTTTTGCTGGGTCCTTAATGGCGTCCGTATGCGGGGTTCCTCGATACTCTCCACCAGTGACTGGGTAGTACGTAGACTTATTTAAAGTTAAGGAGTCGTTGCTGGTGTCCCAATAGATAACGTATCCCCAGCTGTTTACGACAACTGTGGGGTTCCCGTTGGTTTTGTTGTTGTGCCACCCAAGGATGCAGTCGAACGCGTCAGCAGCGCTTATTCCTGGAACTGGGTCCGTAGGCCCCTCCAGACCATTTAATTTTATGGAATAAATGTTTGCATTTTTTGCCCAGCCAAAAGTTTTGCCCGCAACGGTTCCAGCGACGTGGGTTCCGTGTCCGTCGTAGTCAACGTAAAAACCTGCTGGCATAGAACCAGAAACTCCACTTGCAGAATACCAATCAATCTGCTGCACTCGGCTGCTGCCCTCGGCGTCTTGGAACTCTGGGTGGTCAGCCTGTATCCCGCTGTCAACAATAACAACGTCAACATCGGTACCATCTAATACGTAGTCGTAGGTGCCTCCTGGGTCATTTGCCGAGGTACCGAAAACATTAGTTTCTTCGATGTGACGAAGAAGACCCCAATTTTGTTTTTCCCCTGTTTCCGTGGTCAGCTTATTAAAGTTTCCGTCTTGGATAGCCAGCTTGACGGGTTTAAATTCAGAAATATCTTCTACCGCTTCAACTCTGGGGTCTTCCCTGAGCAGCTGAGCTTCTCCCTCTGTCAACCAGTACTCTGTGTTGCGAGAGTTGTTGCTTCGGGCATTGGCAACATNTACAGGGCGAGCTGGGACTTGCTCAGAAAGCTCTTCGTCTGCGGTGAGCTCGTGCCAGACTGATACTGTGGTTTCGTAGTCTGGAGTTGTTACTGTGTATTTCTTTTCATCCGCCACTGTCTACTCCTAGATGGCGGTCAAAGACTTGATAGTAAGTGTCCCAACCATTCCTGAGTGAACTTGACAAATGTACTGCCACGTAGAAGCACTGGTAATCGGAACACTCCAGTACACGATTCCGCTTGTTTGCGCTTGAGCACCAGAGCCCGTAGTTACGGTTCCGTCATCAGCGATGTGGGTAATTCCTGTGCTGATATTCGCAAATCCTCCGCCCGAGTTTTCTTGGATGAGGAACGGGTGTGAGGCAGAGACGTTAGTTAGGTCGAAAGCAAGGGTGGCACCACCTAGTGCGTGGACGTTAGGGTTGTCTCCCGAATAGTGGCTATTGAACTGATAAGCGGTCGACCCATTGCTTAACACATCAAGAGTTGCAATAGCGTTGATTGCTGGTCCTTGTGGCCCAGTGGGACCAGTTGCGCCAGTTGGACCTGTGGGACCAGTAATTGCCGTATCTACAGCTTCCCAAGCAGAACCTGTGTAGTAATAAGCTCCGCCTTCGTCTGAGTTGTAGACCACTGCTCCAGTGCTGGAAACAAGGGACGAAAGCTCTGCGTTAGTTTTTGACACCAACTTCATTGGAGCATCGTTGATAATTTCGTCAACGGGGTCCAAAGTAATTGTTGTTGGCGAAACTAGTGAATAGGTGCCCGTAAGGCTTGAAGGTGCAGCAATCGAGTTGGACTCAATAGCGGTTACGGCAAGTGTTTGCGTGCTTGCGTTAAAAGTGATGCCAGCGTTGGTTTTACCGCCAATAGTTCCCGTTGCGTCTTCATATAGGCCAACAAAAGTAGTTGCATCAGTGGTATTTTGAACATCAATGGCTCCACCGCCTGGACCAGTAGGCCCCGTTGCCCCAGTCGGGCCTGTAGGACCTCCGCTAGGGCCAGTAGGGCCAGTAGGACCAGTTACAGCGTCACCTTGAGGGCCAGTAGCACCGTCATCTCCTGCGGGGCCAGTTGGTCCAGTGGGTCCAGTTGCACCATCACCAGCCCCTGTGCCCACAAGGGTCCAGTCTTCACTAGTTAGAACCTCAAGGGCATTAAACTCGGTGTTGTATCGAAGATAGCCTTCCTCAGCATCGTCTCTACGGTCTGAAGTAACCCCTTTATCGACATAAACAGTGTTGTTTACACCACGAATTACTTTATTGGTGAAAGTTTGAGCTAAATCGCCCTGCCCAACAACATCGTCCTGAATAAGGCCGTACAGACTAAAAGAAACATTTTCTGTCGTAGTTGTAACAAAGACTCCATCTCCCGCGTTAACGGCAAATCTAAATGTCTCAAAGCTTTGCCCTAACCCAATAGTTAGATTATTTGCAATGTATACGTAGGAACCTTCAGTGTCGGCACCAGACGGAACTACATAGATATCAACTTTAGGAATTGGCGTTGCTGCAGGTGAAATGTTGGTAACAATAACTGAAACCAGGTAGCTCTGTTGAAATGTGAACAGACCCGTTTCGGTGTTGGCGGCGGGGCGTGCCGCAGCCAGTCTCTGAATTGCCATATACGGCCTCCCTTACGCCTGAGCCTCAGCCCACGACAATCTAGCTGAACAGAGCGTCTGCTCTCCTGTAAGACGCGCTACTGCAACCGTAAGAATGTCTGGGCCGTCAGGGAACACCGAGTCACCACCGAGGATTGAGTTGGACAACTCAAACAAGTCACTGACGTCTACGTTGGTAGCTTGTTCCTCACCTTGGTTACCAGATGCTTTAAAGTTATACACCTGAATTCCACCAGAAATGGTGTCATTTGATGTGTGCTCAACCACCTGCACCAGCGAGGGGGACTCTACTGGGACGAAGTTGAGGTTGTTAAGACGTCCATTAAGCAGAACCTTAACGTCGACCAGTTGGTCTGTCTGAACACCGACTTCTTGAAGTCGCAACTGCATTCGGTTGATGATGTCGCGGTCACCTAGGGCTCCTGTCAAACCTTCGGATACCGAGGGGCTCAATCGGATGGAGATGAGTGGCTGGTAGTTTGCACCAGAGGTGTTGTTTAGCGACCCCTGCGGTGACAGCTTGTACTGCGACTGCGAGTTTCCGCTGTTGAAGAAGTCGATAATATTCCGCTGGAAGAACGAGTTCTGTGGGTTGCTGATGGTGCTCGAACTACGCTGGAAGCTGTACTGGTAGTAACGGAACGTGTTTGCGTCAACAACCTGGTTGACTTGAACAACACCAGCATACGCTAGATAGTTGCTGTACTGCGAGCTTACACTCATGAGCACGTAGTCCCCAACGGACAAGTTGTGGTTCCCGCTGGTGTCAACTGTGACTCGGTAGTTTGACTTTGCCATGTTGGTGATGGGAACTTCAACTCGCGTTGCGTCAGCTGCACTAAATGCCAAAGCAATGTTGTTGTCATCTACAGTTTTAATAAAGTAAGTTGCCTCATTTATTAGGTAATCCTGCGGATAATACACGGTCCGTCTAGTTCGAGGGTTCTGCGTATTGCTTTGAGGCAGACCGTTTGAGCCGAGGCCAACAAACTGGACCGAGTCTCCGCTAGTAAAGCCGTGAGACGGAATGTTGATGACGTCAGTAATGCGGTTCAAGGCATTTGAGCCAAATGTCTTTGAAGTCGTGCCACCAATGGTAAGTGTCTGGCTAGACCTGGTGAACAAGTATGCTCTGTCGTCGTCGAACTCACCATCCATGATGACCGATGTACCCCAGTGGAACAGCGACGGAATGTATGTCGGGTTCTCAAAGGTTGTTACTTCGTAACGAGCTGGCAAGTTACCAGAGCGGAAGTAAGACTCAAAGAGTTCGTTGTTGTGTGTGAACTCGTGGGTGTACTGGACTTGACCAGAAACTGTCTTAAATCCGAAGCGAATCTTACCCGCACCGTACCAAGAGTAGTCCATGTAAATCATCTGAATCTTGGACAGGTCAATGTTGTAGCCTGTCGGCCCCGTTCCATCACAGGGGTCAAGGCTCCAGTCTTCTTGTGGAATCTTGGTGTCTACAGTGAGAGTACCGATAATTCCAGTCTTAGCTGGTGTGAATGAGTGGACATCTGTTGTGCCCTGCGTTGAAAGGTTGACATTTGCAACAGCATCGGGGCTTGCTTTCAACTTAAAGGTGTTGTTAGTCAAAACGTCTACATAGTATGTACGACCGTTTACCAACCCACCAATAGGCTCACCATCAATAGAGTTGTAAACCACGGGAATGTCTTGTGTGAACCCGTG
>JGI26086J50260_1002440_pt1 | contig 9971 bp, 11 predicted proteins | sample SaaInl3SG_22_DNA_FD_50260 | JGI IMG/M metagenome (IMG submission 50260)
CTCGCGCCCCCTTGGTATTGGTGTTTTCGTCGGTCGTTAACGCCTGTTTCGGAGAAATAAGTGAATCAAGTCATTTTAGTTGTTCACCTTCTGGTGGCGCTTGCGATTATTGGCCTCATATTGCTGCAGCGCGGCAAGGGCGCCGACATGGGCGCATCGTTTGGCGGTGGCTCGTCACAAACGGTATTTGGCTCATCGGGCGGTGGTAACGTTTTGACATCGGCGACGGGGTGGCTCTCTGCGCTGTTTTTTGCGACGAGCTTTGGTCTTGCGATGATCGCGGACCAACAATTTGCGGACACAGACGATTTAGGGTTCGAAGTGCCTTTGGGTGCAGTTGAAGCTCAACCCTTGGCTCCTGCGGGTGATCTACCCCTCGCGGATGAGCCAATTGATAGTTCCGATTTTAGCGATCTTCCGATCGACTGAATCAAAAAATTGCGGGAGTGGTGGAATTGGTAGACACGCTATCTTGAGGGGGTAGTGGCCTATGGCTGTGCGGGTTCAAGTCCCGCCTTCCGCACCATCTTAAAGGGGAGCAATAACGCTAAGTTGTTGCTCCCTTTTTTGTTTTCGGACCCAGAAACCATTCTTGTCCTGAGTGACGCCCTTGATCTAGCTTTCTGGACGGCTTGCAATAGCGGGTTCGGCAGCATCATCTTTCACTGAGTTGTTTCGCTTTTCGGACGCTAGCCTTTGTGTCGCGACAGCAGCGCCCTAGCTGTTGCTGAATAACGATCTCTGCGCACTGGGACTTGAGATGTTCGTATTGACCGATGGTACAACTATTTCCAACTAAACCGAGGTCAAAAAGGCAGTTACAGACCACCTAACGGAGTCAGCGGCACTGAAGATCAATTGCTGAGGCTTGCGACTTCTGATATATCGTTCTAGAGGTAAGATGACAGTCACCGTGGCCCTGTCTCTGCAGATTCACTTTTTCCAAATTGGCTTCTGATGTGTCCGGCAGGGAACGACTACAGCAGCTGACACGGTTCCTGCTGCCGGGGGGCGTTTTCGGGAGGATCAACGATTGCGATGAATAATAAAATTGATATGTACATCGTATGTGAGCTGATCGTGTTTTTTTTCGCATTATCGGTCATATTTCACACGGTAACGGTGGCTCAGTTGGGCGGGTCGTTGTTGGTTTCTCCTGATGCGGTCGTTGTCACGCAGGAGCTCATTTTGTATCGCGCAGCGCTGACCGGGTTTTTATTACTACTGTATGTGAGTTGTCGCGTCTTTAAAAAAAGTACGGCGCTAATTTTGAAGATCACTGCACTCATATCGTGGGTGGCATTCATTGAAGATTTGATTGCAATGGATGATGTGTTCTTCACACCTAAACTCATCACCGGGCAAATAACGCAAACACTGAGGCCCATTTATCTCATGGCCATTCTTTACATGGCATTCCGAGCATCCGATCGAGAGGTTGGGTATGCGGCGTCATGACCCCTCGAAACCTAGTGACAGCCTGTCGCCCTCTGAAATAAGGGCGCTAAGCGAGTCGGATTTTCGGCGAGGCAATCTGATATCAAGAGCACTTGCTGCAAGAACACCTGCGTTCCGTCTTTATTGGGCGCTGTTTACTGTTGTTGTTTTGGGCTACATCATTGCACACTCGAGCGGCTATCTATCCGGCTATCTCGCTTTCGGTTGGACAGGGAAATTTTACGATTTTCAGATGCATCAAGTCCGATTCCTGATGACCGCTACGATGCTCGCGTGTGGCTACCTTTGGCTGGCTCTAGGGAGGGAGATGGTCCATCTGCTCGTCTGCTACTTTGCCTTGTGCTTGTATTTTGCGGGCACAGGTCTTGCTCGCTTAGAGGTCGCTATGGGTGACACGCCTAATTTTATATTTCTCTCGTTTTTTCTTGTCTTTCATTGCACGTGTTTGTCGCTGTTACTTCTGTTGGTCAGAGAGGAGATCAGATCTGATGTCTTCGCTCATCAGGCCCAATGACCTCACCTGACTTGGCAAATTGAGTTTTGGTGTGTTGTCACAAGGTAGATGTCTCAAGGTAGATAAAGAGCGAAAAGTGGGGCGCTGTGCCGACACGGTCTAAGAGGTGTGCCAATTCGGTCTAAGCGGTACGCCGAGACGCTCTAAAAGGCGCATGAGCGACCTTTGTTGCGCCTGTGGTCACGATCGCTAGCTCTTGAAGAGACCTCAGGATTAACCATGGTCTTCATTTCCAGAACGTTCCCGTTGGGGTCCGTAATGAAGAACGTTTCTTGCTCGAATTCTGTGCCCTTGAATCGTCGGTACGGAGGGTCTANGTAATCATGATCCGATTGTTCTATACGTTGCTTTAGGCTGTTGAAATCNGACTCAGACATGTGTGCGCCAAAGTGAGGCACACTGACCGCACCCATATCGACATCGTGGCGCACGNCGGGCAGCCGCTCGGTGCTCTGATGCAGCGTCAGCTCGTTGCCCCAAAAATCGACGTCAACCCATCGACCTTGCTCACTGTTNCCCGTTTGGCAGCCGAGTATTTCAGTGTAGAAGTGGACAGTGGTCGCAAGGTCCCCCGCGGGAACCGCTAAGTGGAAAATTTGTGACATAGCATCTTCATTCTCTGTATAAAACGCTTACATTTTACCATTTTTTTATCTTAACCGCGCGGGTAACGAAGCGCTCCTGCGCGAGGACATTAACAGACGTATTGCGACCACAGCTGACCCTCCATCAGTCGGTGAGCGAGGCAACTTTGCTCCCTAACCGACGGGCAGACGTCCATTTACCGCCAAAAACATTGATGAGCTGATCAATGATCTCGATCTCCGAGTCACGGCTTGCCGNACTTATATTTGANAAAGACTCGCTCCGCCTTCTCNCAATGGGTCTGACGCCTGAGTAACTGGATTCGATATCTGAACGGTCTATTTGATGCGTCATGTACTGGTTATAAATCGCCAGTAAATAGTCGATCTCTTGTTCACTGCACACAATGGGTTCGGCGAGATCATGTGCGTGCTCGGTGGTCCCGAATAAGGTGCGTCCTTGTCCGATCGGTATTGCGAAAACGATGCGCTGGTCGGCCGCTGTCTGAAACACCAAGGCGTGTTTTAAGTCGACTCTGAGAATCAGGTGTGAGCCTCTGACATGCTCTAGCTCGAAGGCTGACGAAATGCCTGACCGCTCAAGTAGTGAGGAGGCCCAGGGGCCGGCTGCATTGATCACGCGGTCAAACTTTTGCAATGTGCCATTAATGTCGAGGAATCCGGTGGTGTCGATGCGCGAGATAGGTGTGTGTTCGTGCAGTGAAACACCACGGTGTTTTGCTTCTTCAACCAGCGTCTGAGCGAGATCCTCGTCATTCATGACGACATCGCAGTAACTCACGGCCCCGCGAAGACCGGTTGACCTGAGCCCCGGGAATGCCTTCGTTACCTCGGCCACGCTATGGAGACAACTCTTTCCCACAGAAAATCGCCCGGCAAGCCATTGATATAAAGTCGCTCCTGAATACAAGACCAGTCTCCCTCGCGGTGAGTCTCCATATATCGGGAAGAAAAATCGTTCAACACGGGTGGCGTCAGGTGCGAGCTGCTGCCATTCGTCACGCTCGAGCAGGGCTTCGCGCACCAGACCAAAGTGACCTTGTTCTAGGTANCGAATGCCACCGTGGAGCATCCGCGACGACTTGCGACTTGTCTCTGCGAAGGCGAGCCCCGAGTCAAAGAGCATGACCTCGTGCCCGCGAGCCGCACACGCTGCGGCAATAGAGGTTCCATTAACGCCTGCGCCGACGATGCCAATGCGTTTTTTTGCCACAGTTAATGCTCGTTTAGACTTGAATGTAGCGCCAACGATAACCGATCTAATGTTGCTGTTTTATGTGCAGAGGATGTTTTTTTCGCGTCGATTTTATACCGCGCAAAGAGCACCTTTTTTTTTGGCGAAAATGAGCAACGATAAGGCCGTTGTTGTGCNGCCCAAAAGTGCCAAAAATAACCGTAATTNCCAGTGCGATTTTTCTGGCGTTTACCCCTGTTTATGGCGTTAAAATGGCGGCCGATTAACAACAAAAATAATGAAGCAGGACAGTCCTATGAGTGAACGAGCAGGGCGACGAAAAACAGGCGGTAGAGCTGGTCGAAGAGAGGCCAGAGCGAACTCTGCTCCAGTGGCGGCGCCGTTTATCAAGCGCAAAATTCCCTACATGGAAATATTGAGCGAGGAGGGCCTCCAGCTCATTGAGCGTAATGCCGACAGACTTCTTGAAGAAATTGGTATCGACTTCCTCGATGATCCTGAGGTCTTGGAGTTGTTTAAAGCCGCTGGCGCAAGTGTCGACGGTACACGCGTGCGTTTTCCGCGCGGGATGTGTCGAGAGATCATTCAAAATAGTGCGCCGTCCGAGTACGTCCAGCATGCGCGCAATCCTGCGCGCAACGTGACGATTGGTGGCAGGAATACGGTTTTAGTCCCCGCGTACGGGTCACCCTTTGCGCACGACTTGGACAATGGACGCCGGTATTCAACGATTGAAGATTTCCGAAACTTCGTAAAACTCGCTTATATGGCGCCCGGACTTCACCACTCAGGCGGTACGGTGTGTGAGCCCGTGGACCTGCCGGTCAACAAGCGTCATTACGACATGGTTTACAGTCACTTTAAGTACAGCGATAAGCCACTCATGGGGTCGGTGACACACTGGCGACGTGCCCAGGATTCTGTTGATATGGCCAAACTGGTCTTCGGTGCAGAGTTCGTTGACCAAAACTGTGTGTTCACGAGCCTCATTAATGTGAACTCGCCGATGGTGTTCGATGGGACCATGCTGGGTTCGCTGAAGGTTTACGCCCGCAATAATCAGTCATGCGTCGTTTCGCCCTTCATATTAGCCGGTGCGATGTCCCCAGTGACGGTCACGGCGACCTGTACGCAAATTTTGGCGGAAGCGATGGCGGGTATCGCGCTGACCCAGCTGATACGCCCCGGTTGTCCGGTCGTCTTTGGAACGTTCGCTGCCGCGGTGTCGATGGCAACAGGTGCGCCCACGTTTGGAACGCCAGAGCCCACTCAAGTCATTTACGCAACTGCGGCGCTTGCACGGCGTTTAGGCGTTCCGTACCGCAGTGGTGGCGGTCTCTGTGGATCAAAGCTTCCCGATGCGCAGGCCGCCTATGAAGCGGCCAACACCCTACAGACTGCGGCACTTGCTGGCGTTAATTTTATGCTGCACACCGCCGGTTGGCTCGAGGGCGGTCTCGCGATGGGCTATGAGAAATTTGTGATGGATTGCGACCAGGCGAGCATGATCGCGGTGTTACTCGAAGGAATGGACCTTTCTGAAAATGCGCAGGCGATTGAGGCATTTGAGGAGGTTGGGCCGGGTAAACACTTCCTGGGGTCGGCACATACATTAGCCAACTTTGAGTCGGCGTTTTATCGCTCGACCGTTGCCGATAACAATAGCTTTGAGCAGTGGTCTGCGGAGGGCAGTTTAGATGCCGCGCAGCGGGCAAATGGGATCTGGAAAAAAATGTTGGCGGACTATGAAGCGCCTGCACTTGATCCGGCGATTGACGACGCGCTATTGGATTTTATGGCGCGTGAAAAAGCATCTTTCGCCGACCGAGACTACTAGGCGATTTTAGGGGAGATAGACGCAATGTCGGACGAAGAAGACATTATCCTGTCAGCGCTTTCTGACGAAGACCTCGTGTTGCAAATGCACGACGATTTGTACGATGGGCTGAAAGAGGAAATAGCAGAGGGTACTGAGATTTTGCTGGATCGTGGTTGGTCCGCAGAAAAGGTCCTCAGTTCCGCACTTGTTGACGGAATGACGGTCGTCGGGATCGATTTTCGCGACGGAATTTTATTTGTACCGGAAGTCCTTCTTGCGGCCAATGCGATGAAAGGTGGAATGTCGATTCTTCGGCCTTTGCTGGCTGAAACAGGTGCAAAACCTGTTGGGACCATGGTGATTGGTACTGTGAAAGGCGATATCCACGACATTGGCAAAAATCTGGTTGCAATGATGCTCGAAGGTGCAGGCTTTGATGTTTATGACATCGGGATTAACAATGCGGTAGAGGACTACGTTGCCGCGCTTGAGCGTCACAAGCCGGATATTTTAGGAATGTCGGCGCTGCTGACGACTACCATGCCCTACATGAAGGTCGTCATTGATGCCCTGAAGGAGAAGGGCCTTCGCGATGACTATATTGTTATGGTGGGGGGGGCACCCTTGAACGAGGAATTCGGCGAGGCTGTCGGTGCAGACGCCTACTGCAGAGATGCTGCCGAAGCGGCCACCACGGCTGTTCGTCTCGTTCAAGAGCGGCGTCTTGCAAATGGCTAATTTCTATTGTCGCGCCTCCTAGTCATCGGCTGTGGTGCGCTCGCGGCTGAGTTGGCTGCGCTGAAGCGGGCCAATAGCTGGGATCAGATCGATATTCAGTGTCTGGATGCGGCGCTGCACAACAGGCCGGAGCGCATCGCGGCGCGGCTAGAGTCATTGCTCGCTGATCAATGCGGCAACTACGATCGCTTTTTTATTGCTTATGCCGATTGCGGCACCGGTGGAGGTGTCGATGAGGTCGCGCGAAAATTTGGCGCAGAGCGTTTGCCTGGCGCACATTGCTATGAGTTTTATGCCTCGAGTGCCGTGTTCCACGCGCTTTCTGACGCCGAGCCCGGAACCTTTTATCTTACCGATTTTTTAGCCAAACACTTTGACCGGCTGGTAGTTGCCGATTTGAAATTGGACAAGCACCCTGAGCTTGAGCCACAGCTGTTTGGGCATTACCGCAAAGTGGTATATCTGGCGCAAGTGCATGACGATACATTGCGCGCAAGTGCAACGCGCGCGGCAGCGCGATTAGGCCTTCCACTTGAAATTATTGAGACCGGGTACGGACAGTTGGCTTCCTCGTTGCAGGAGCAGGTTGTTCGGATGATTCCTTAAAGGGGTAAAGCGTTTGCAGAGAATTGACGTGTACTGGCGAGATATTCCATCACAAGTCCAGATAAAGCGAGGTCGTGAACGGGGTAAGTATTTACTTGAGCATCGGTTCCAAGCGGCGATTGACCGTGCGGCTATGCGCGCCGATAAGGGGGGCAGCGACGCCTACCTTGACGAATGGCGCAGAGTGACCTCGTCGATTGAGTCCAGTCTGTCACCTCAAGAGCTTGCGCAACAAATAGGTCAGGGCATTGAGAGCGAGGTGTCGGATGAGACGCTTAAAGCGCTCATTGCTAATAAAGGGTTCGAAGACGCACGATAGCGTCGTTGAGGTAAGCGGCGTGTTCTTGAACACGCGAAGAACGACCGCAATGTTTGTATCGGCGGCATAACAATGAGCCCTAGGGCTGACAATAAAAATTGCACGTAACCGTCATGGGGGATCGTGCTGGAGACACTCATGACGACAACCATTATTAGCTCGGCTTCTCGAGAAGTTCATATGGGTTTTGACAAGCCCTTTATAGTCATCGGCGAGCGTATTAACCCCACCGGTCGTAAAATTCTTGCTGAAGAAATGAAAAATGGGGACTACAGCCGGGTTGAAGCGGACGCGCTTGCTCAAGTTGCGGCCGGGGCTCAAATGCTCGATGTCAATGCCGGTATTCCCTTAGCCGATGAGCCGCGAATTCTGGCCGAAGCGATACAGTTAGTGCAGTCAATTACGGACGTGCCGCTGAGTATTGATTCGTCGATTGTTGAAGCGCTTGAAGCGGGGCTGTCGGTCTATCAAGGGAAGGCTTTGGTAAATTCAGTGACAGGTGAGGACGAAGTGCTCGAGCGTGTCTTGCCGCTTGTCGCGAAATACGGTGCCGCGGTCGTGGCTATTTCAAACGATGAGACCGGCATTTCTGAAGATCCAAACGTACGCTTTGCAGTGGCCAAAAAGATTGTTGAACGTGCTGCTGATTATGGGATATCCCACGAAGACGTTGTTGTAGATCCTTTAGTGATGCCAATTGGCGCGATCAATACCGCAGGTGTTCAGGTCATGGAGCTGGTTCGTCGACTTCGCACTGATCTTAAAGTGAATACGACCTGCGGCGCGTCCAATGTAAGCTTCGGTCTGCCTAATAGGAACGGGATCAATGCGGCGTTTTTGACGATGGCCATGGGCGCCGGTATGACCTCTGCGATTACCAGTCCATTGCACCCGGAGGTGATGCAAGCCGTTCGCGGCGGTGATGTGATGATGGGACACGACCCGAACTGTGCAAACTGGATCAAGGCGTATAGAGATCCCGCGGCCGAAGGTACTGGCGGAGGTCGTCGTGGACGAGCCGGTCGTCGAAGAGGTAATGCATAAGACGTGTCTAGCGAGCAGATCAAGGTTCTATTTCTTCCATCGGGTAAGCGAGGTGAGTTTCCAAAGCACACGCAGCTTCTGGACGCGGCTCGTACCCTAGGGGTTGATATCGACTCGGTTTGTGGTGGTCGTGGCTTGTGTGGCCGTTGTCAGATTGCCTGTATGTCAGGGCACTTCCAAAAGCACAATATGACTTCTAGCCCAGAACATCTCTCTGCGCTTGTCGCTACGGAAATCAAGTTCAATGAGCGCAAAGGCCCGCTGCCAGAGGGCCGCAGGCTGAGCTGTCACGCCGAGTTGCTGGACGATGTGATTATCGATGTGCCACCTGAAAGCCAGGTGCACCGTCAGATCATTCGTAAAGACGCGGAGCACCGAGATATTCAGCTCAGCACCGCGACTCGACTGTACTTTGTGACACTGGTGGAGTCCTCGTTGGAGGATGCACGTGGAGAGGCGAGGTTGCTTTTCGATGCGCTTGAGGCTGATTGGGGTCTCACGAATCTGGGTATCGAGACCTCGGAACTCGTTAAGCTTCAGTCAGTATTAGCCACTGGGGACAGGGGTGTAACGGTTGCCGTCTTTGAGTCGAATCAGATTGTCGGTGTATGGTCTGGCTTGTTTGATGCGGCGCGTGGTGTTGCGGTTGATGTGGGCTCTACAACGGTCGCAGCGCATTTATGCGATCTTGCGACGGGTGATGTTTTATCCTCAGCAAGTGTCATGAACCCCCAGATTCCGTTTGGTGAAGATCTGATGAGTCGCGTGTCATATATCATGATGCATCCAGAGGGTGCTGAAGCGATGACCCAGGCCATTCAGTCGGCGCTCAGCAAGTTGTTNGTCGAACTGACAGAGCAGCTGGGCGAGACAACCGATAACATTTTAGAGATCTCGTTGGTCGCAAATCCGATCATGCATCACCTTGTCTTAGGTATTAACCCCATAAATTTAGGGGGTGCGCCGTTTGCGCTGACATTGGATGAAGCCGTAACGCTTAAGGCCAGTGACTTAGGACTTAATGTGCACCTGCAGGCGCGATTGTTCGTTTTGCCCTGCATCGCGGGGCATGTCGGTGCAGATACGGCGGGTGTGATCTTGGCTGAGGCGCCAGATCGAGAAAAAGCGATGAGCCTTATCGTTGATGTGGGTACGAATGCCGAAATTGTTTTAGGTAACGAAGATCGCCTTCTTGTGTGTTCAAGTCCCACTGGTCCGGCGTTTGAAGGGGGTGAAATCAGCGCCGGTCAGCGAGCGACAGCCGGTGCCATTGAACGTGTCCGGATTGATCGAGAGACTCTTGAACCCCGATTCAAAGTGATTGGTTCAGATTTGTGGTCCACCGAGCAGGGCTTTGAGTCCTCGACAAAAGGTCTCAATATTACGGGGATTTGCGGTTCCGGCATCATTGAGGTGATCGCCGAAATGTTTCTCGCCGGGATCATCACCCAAGACGGTATTGTCGATGGAGCGCTTGCCGAACAGACAGAGCGAGTTCGTTCTAATGGACGAACATGGTCGTACGTTTTACATTTTTCCCAACACGAATCGCAGCGTGACATCGTTGTGACACAGAACGATGTGAGACAGATCCAGCTTGCGAAAGCGGCGCTCTATGCCGGGATTAAGCTCCTCATGGATAAGATGGGGGTGGCGACCGTCGATCGCATTCG
>JGI26086J50260_1002444_pt1 | contig 9954 bp, 8 predicted proteins | sample SaaInl3SG_22_DNA_FD_50260 | JGI IMG/M metagenome (IMG submission 50260)
TTTCAAAATGATTTGCGTATCCATGATCAACCATTACTGAAAAAAGCACTAGAAAGTGGTTCAGTAGTGGGGCTTTTTGTATTTGATGAGGCTTGGTTTGATCTCAATAATTTTGGGTTCAAAAAGAAAAGTAATCCTTGGTTGTCTTTTTTATATGATACATTGCTTGATTTAAATCAGCAACTGAATACATTGAATATTCCGCTTCTTGTAAAAAAAGGGGACTTTGATTTTATATTAAAAGAATTGATTAGAGAACTTAATATTGAATCTATATATTTTGAAAAACTACCTGGTGAGGAGGAAAGAAAAAGATATGATTTCATTTCCACCTTAAACATACCAACCTATCATGAGGAAATGAAACCACTTTACAAAACACATATGCTGCCTTTTTCAATAGATGATTTACCATTTGTTTTTACACAGTTTAGACATAAAATCGAACGATTTCCTGTTAATTTTAAAGAGTGCGACACTTTAGTTCAACAACCGAAAATATCTTTAGAAAGCGATATTCCGAATTTAGATGATCTGAATATTTTACAAATCAATCACTACATCCAACCTGGTGAAACTGCAGCATTAAACCATTTAACAAATTATTTATTTAATGATCAACTTGCAAAAACATACAAAGAAACTCGCAATGGTATGTTGAATTTTAATGATTCCACGAAATTTTCAGCTTATCTCTCAATGGGTGCATTATCAGTTAATCGTATTATGAATGAAGTTAAAAAGTATGAAGCAACTTATGTTAAAAATGATTCGACTTATTGGATTTATTTTGAGTTACTATGGCGTGATTACTTTTATTTTACTCACAAAAAATATCACAATCGTATTTTCAATAAAGAAGGGTTTTCACAATCACATCATATTTCTCCTAATCAATATTTTATAACAGCATGGAAAGAGGGAAAAACAGGGTATCCACTCATTGATGCAAATATGAGGCAACTTGTTCAAACTGGATATATGTCGAATAGAGGAAGACAAAATGTTGCTAATTTTTTAACGAAATTTTTAAATCAAGATTGGCGTATCGGTGCTGCATTTTTTGAATCCTATTTGATTGATTATGACGTTTCTTCTAATACCCTCAATTGGCTCTATAACGCAGGGCTAGGAAATGATCCTCGAGAAAATAGAATGTTTAACTACATCACGCAAGGAGAACGTTATGATAAAAACTGTCAGTTTTTAGATGTTTTTTTACCCGAAATAAAAGATGTTCCGAATCCATTAAAATATAAAATAAGTGAATTCTCAGAAAAAGAACGTATTGTATATGGTATTCTATCCTAAACCTGTAAAAAAGTGAGCCGCTCATGAAAACTTTATTATTGTTTCCATTTCAACTGAATCAAACATATATTAATCATCTCAATATTGAATTTGATGAAATTATTGTATTTGAGCATCTATCTTTTTATAAGAGACATCTATATCATAAAAAAAGAATTGCACTTCATCATAGTGCAATACTACATTTTATTGACACATATCAAAAAACATATCCTTTGAATTACCTTTTGATTGAAGATTTAAATACATTCTATGAGACATACAATCACGCACAAACGTATGTATTTTTACCTAATGATTACGCTGATTTTAACTTTATAAAACCATTAACGAATGTTACATATGTTGATGATCCATTATTTATAGTATCGAGAGATGAATGGAAAGTTTTACTTTCTAAACAACCATGGAAAATGGATACAATATACAGAAAGCTTCGACACAAACATCAAATTTTAATGCATCATGATTTACCTATTGGCGGTAAATTTTCCTTTGACGGGGATAATAGGAAACCCTTTAAAAAGGGATTGCGTTTTCATGAACCTTTAACCTTTGAAATCGATGTTTTAACGCAACAATCAATTGATTGGACAAACGCTTTATTTAGTGATCATCCAGGTAATTTGGATACGTTTATTTATCCTGTTTCTCACGCTCAAGCAAATCAAGCACTCACACATTTTATTGATTACAGACTATCAACGTTTGGTGATCATCAAGATGTCATGATTAAACATGAGCCTTTCATGTCGCATGCGCTTATTTCTTCTTCTTTAAATTTAGGTCTACTCAGTCCCATGGAAGTGATTAAAGCAGTCGAACAAGCGTATCATGATGGCGTCTGTGAAATTCAACCTGCTGAAGGCTTCATCAGACAAGTTCTTGGTTGGCGGGAATACATCCGTGGCGTGTATTTAAATACACCGGATTATCATGACAAAAACACTTTAAAACATCATCACTCTTTACCTGCTTTTTATTGGAGTGCAAAAACAGATTTATCCTGTTTATCACATACCATTGAAGAAACTTTAGAAAATGGATATAACCATCATATTCAAAGACTTATGATTTTATCCAATTATGCGAATCTTATAGGTGTCAACCCGATTGAAGTCAATGATTGGTTTAATAGCCTGTATATTGATTCATTTGATTGGGTTGTGACACCCAATGTTATGGGAATGGGGTTATATGCTGACGGTGGCTTAATGTCAACAAAACCATATATATCTGGTGCGTCTTATATCAAGAAAATGAGTAACTATTGTGAGGGTTGTAAATACGATCCAACCATAAAAACTGGTGAAAAGGCTTGTCCGTTTAACGGTTTGTATTGGAATTTCATAGACAAACATAAAGATACTTTAAAATCTAACCCTAGAATGTCCATGATGGTTAACTTATTAGATAAAATGGATCGTGAAACAAAACAAAATCACATTTTAAATGCCAATAAACATTTAGGAAACATGAAATAAAAAAAGACCTCTGTTTGATCATGAGAACAGAGGTCTTTTTTAATATTTATGTCTTTCTTAAATTATATTTTTCAGCACATTAACCATTTCAACCGCGGATAAAGCAGCATCAAAACCTTTATTGCCAGCTTTTGTTCCAGCGCGTTCAATTGCTTGTTCGATAGAATCAGTTGTGAGAACTGCGTTAATGACTGGGACACCACTTTCAAGAGACACTTTCGCAATACCACCCGTTACTTCGTTAGCAACCATATCAAAGTGTGGTGTTGCACCACGGATGACTGCACCGCATGCAATAATCGCATCATATGATTGTAATTCTGCCACTTTTTTAACTGCCAGTGGAATTTCATATGCGCCAGGTACTGCAACAACTGTGATGTCTTTTTCATCAACACCGTGTCTGATTAAACCATCTTTTGCACCTTCAACAAGTTGTTTAACAATCATCTCATTAAAACGACTCATCACGATCGCAACTTTTAAACCTTTACCCATGTAATTTCCTTCAATTGTTTTCATCTCTACTCCTTTATGTCGAGCATATGCCCAAGTTTTTGTTTTTTTGTTTTTAAATAAAATTCATTTCTTTCATTATGATTCATTTGAATCGATACTCGGTCAGAAATTTTAATGCCATAGCCTTCTAGTCCAACAATTTTTCTTGGATTGTTCGTCATTAATCTTATCGATTTCACGCCTAAATCCGCTAAAATCTGTGCACCAATACCATAATCTCTTAAATCATCTTTAAAGCCTAATTTTAAATTAGCTTCAACGGTATCATACCCTTGATCTTGAAGATGGTATGCTTTAATTTTATTAATTAACCCAATCCCTCTGCCTTCTTGTCTCATATATAAAACAATGCCTAATCCCTCTTCTTCAATCGTATGCATCGCTGCATGAAGTTGATCTCCACAATCACAGCGTAAAGATCCAAATGCATCTCCCGTTAAACACTCAGAGTGTACTCTTACTAAAACATCTTCTTTACCCTTAACATCACCTTTTACAAGTGCAACGTGATGTTCTTTATTTAATATATTTTCATACCCAACCATTTCAAATTCACCCGAAATGGTTGGCATCACTGCACTTGCTGAACGTGTAATATAGGTTTCTTTTTTTCTTTTATATTCGATTAAATCTTGAATTGAAATGATTTTCAATTGATGTTTTTCTTTATAAATCATTAAATCATCAAGTCTTGCCATGGATCCATCATCATTCATAATTTCACAAATGACACCAACAGGTTTTAATCCAGCAAGTAATGCAAGATCAATACTTGCTTCAGTATGGCCAGCACGTTTTAATACACCACCTTCTTGAGCAATGAGGGGAAAGATATGTCCAGGCTTTCTAAAGTCTCGATCAGTAGCTTTATCATGAGCCAACATTTGAATTGTATGTGCGCGTTCTTTTGCAGATATACCAGTTGTTGTATCTATGGCATCAACTGATACTGTAAAATTCGTTCTAAACACATCGGTATTTTTCTTAACCATTTCATCTAAACCTAGATTTTGAGCATTTGATTCTTTGAGTGGAACACAAATGAGTCCTTTACCATAAGTCGCCATAAAATTGACATCTTCAGGTTTCACTTTTTCTGCTGCCATGACAAGATCACCTTCATTTTCTCGATCTTCATCATCAACGACAATGACCATCTTACCTAATTGAATATCTAAGATTGCATCTTCAATGGTATTAAGTTTAATCGCCATCATCTTCTCATTTCTCCTTTGTTAAATTTTCTTTAGTCGGTTGTAATAACTTTTCAACGTATTTAATCATCATGTCCATTTCTAAATTGACATGATCACCTATTTTTTTAGATAGTAGCGTTGTTTGGTCTTTTGTATGCGGGATAATAGAAACAGAAACACCTTTATCAGTTAATCTTGAAATTGTTAAACTAATCCCATCAATCGCGATGGATCCCTTTAAAATACAATATTTTCTTAAATGATCCGGTACATCAATGTCCACCCATGTAGCATTATCTTCAACAAACGTTTTTGAAATGGTACCTACGTCATCTATATGACCAGAAACCATATGACCTCCAAAGCGATCTCCCATTGCCATCGCTTTTTCTAGATTTACCTTTGATCCGACGTCTAAACTTCCTAAATTAGATCTTCTTAGTGATTCTGCCATCACATCAACTGTATAGGCGGTATCTTTTAACGTCGTGACTGTAAGGCATAGCCCATTGGCTGCAATCGAATCACCAATGTGAACATCTTCTAAAATGGATGTTTCGATGGTGATTTGTTGAGAGTTAGATCCTTTTTTTATCTTTGTGATTGTTCCGACATCTTGAATAATTCCTGTAAACATAATTATTTTCTCCCAGTAATTTTTATATTGTCATCAAAAATTTGAAATGATACATCATTTAATTCAAGTGCTTCACTCATATTTGAAATGTTTAAATGTTGAAGTGTTTGTGTGCCACCAATAAACTTTGGTGCAATATATGCTTGTACTTCATCAAATAATTGATCTCTTATAAAACTTTCATGAAGTGTTTTACCACCTTCAACCATCATATTTTGAATNCCTAGTTTGTGCACTTTGTTTAATACATCTTTTAAGTCGACNGCCTCNTCTTTAAGATCAACATAAATAACCCGGTTACCAAAATGTTCAATCTTTTTTTGCTTATCTTCAGACATCAATGAGGTGATGATCCAAGTTTCTANTTCATCTTGAATGACGTGGCGATTCATAGGTATATCCCCTTTTGGATCTAAAATGATNCTAATCGGTTGTTTTCCTGTATAGTGTTCTAATCTTATATTGAGCTTCGGATCATCTTGAATCACAGTATTGAGTCCAACCATNATGGCTTGATAATGTGATCTTGTAACATGTACATCATTTCTAGAACTTTCGTTAGTAATCCATGCACTATCAAAATGATCNGTTGCATATTTCCCATCTAGNGTCAGTGCCATCTTTAATAAGACATATGGTCTATCTTTTGTAATNTAATGATAAAAGTGTTTGTTGANATGATCACTCTCATCTTGACATAAGCCAAGATGAACTTGAATACCGGCATCTGTTAACATTTGGATGCCTTTACCAGATACTAATGGATTTGGATCTGATGACGCAATATAAATTTCTTTGATCCCTTTTTCAATGATTTTTTTAGCACATGATCCTGTTTTTCCTTCATGACTGCATGGTTCTAATGTCACATACATCGTTGCACCTGTAACATCTTCTTTAGCGTTTAAAAAAGCATTAATTTCAGCATGAGCNTGTCCGTATTGTTGATGATATCCTTCACCAATNATCTCATTATTTTTTACAATGATTGCGCCAACAAGAGGATTAGGTTTAACATGAAGTCCTCCTTTTTTTGCAAGTTCTAGTGCTTTATTCATGTAAATTTCATTCATGATTCACTCCTAATAAAAATAAAAATGCCCATTTTCAGGGCATAGTAAAGTAAAAAATAAGGTTAAAAAACCATATCTTCTCCCATCCAGACTATACTGTCGGTTTTGGAATTTCACCAAATCCTGCCCGTAGGCTCGCGGACTTTACCGCCGATCGGGAATTGCACCCTGCCCTGAAGATTGTATTACATGTGTAGTATAACATAACACATAAAAAAAAAGCGATAACTTATCTATCGCTTTTTAAATATGTTAAATATTAGGATGCTANCACAGAAGCAATTCTTTCTGAGATGGTTGGATGATTATAATAGAGTTTNACATATAGTGGATGNGGCGTAAGATTTGAAAAATTTTCAACAGCTAATACTTTAAGNGCNCTAATCATTGCTTCTTTAGAAGTATGTTTTGCTGCAAATGCATCTGCTTTATATTCAAATTGTCTTGAAATATAATTAGAAATAAGTCCGATGAGTGTATCTACTGGCGATAATACGATGGCCATTAATATGATTGCAAATCCAAAGTGAATGCTAGAAAGATTAAATGCGGTATGTAACTCAACTGTTGTTAAAATCAATCCTAAAATAGAAACATAGATACCAATCACAAATAATTGCTGAAATAATAGTTTAAATGTATCTTTGTGCGTTGCATGTCCAAGTTCGTGTGCTAAAACTGCTAATATTTGATCTTCTGATGATTTTTCAATGAGTGTATCAAATAAAACAACTTCTTTAGTTTTACCAAGTCCACTAAAAAACGCATTGAGTTTGGTTGATCTCTTAGAACCGTCCATCACATAAATACGTTTCACTTCAAATCCTAATTTTGAAGCGAGTCCATCTATGTTTGTTTTTAAAGGTCCTTCTTCTAGTAACGTGAGCTTATTAAATAATCTCACAAATAGACCATTAAATAAGAATAAACCTAACATGACNACAAATATGATGACATACGCACCTATGACAAAGTTCCAAATATTTTCTTTTAGTGCATCATAGATCACAAAAAGTAAACTNATGATCCCACCACCAAAAACAATCGTGAGGATCAAACTTTTGATTTTATCAGAGANNAATAGTTTTTTGGTAACCTTATTAAAACCAAATGNTTCTTCAATTTTAAAAATACGNTAATAACTAAATGGAATCCCTATTAAAAATGTGATTAAAAAATAGGCAAACAGAAACAAAAGATTTTGNAATAATAAACTCGATGTCATCTCAACCATCAATGTTTCGATTGCACCAAATACACCNAGTGCTAAAAGTAAAACCATCAATAACGTAGAGACNGTATTAGAAACAAGTCCAAACTTAAAATTTGCCATCGAATANGATAGCCATTTTGAATATTTTTCATCATCATACAANCCTTGAACATTTTCGGGAATTGGTTGATTCTTATAACGATAGTTTAAGATTGAAACAATGAGTTCAAAAGCAAACATTGCTAAAATAAGTCCAATGACTAAATAAAAGTATGTATTCATCATAAATCTCCTAATTTTTTAATATTATAGCATAGAATAAATCCATAAATTATCATAAAGTATAAATCCTTCTAATGAGATACCTTTTTCATCCATTCACATGTTATAATATGTTTAACTGAGGTCTTTATGTTATCATTTTTTTTCGTCAATGCATGGCCATATTATCTTTTTTATGTTGTGACCATATTATGGATTGCTGAGTTTGTCATTTTTCCATCTCATCTAAAAAAACAATCCAAACAAGAGAAAAAAAGTTTTTTCTTTATCTTACAATTTATTTTACTTATTATTCTACTTAACTTTTTTCTCGGTTGGCTTCAAATTGGGACAATTGACAATCAATTCACACAAAACATCCTCAACTATGTCGGCATCACATTATATATCCTTGGTTTATTGTTACGATATGTTTCAATCATTCATTTAGGACGTTTTTTCACGAGAAATGTTGCCGTATCAGAGAGCCATGAACTCATTTCAAGTGGACCTTATAAAATTTTAAGACATCCGTTATATTTAGGTTTATTTCTTTTATCAACAAGTGTCCCTTTATTTTTTAGTAATATCATATTAACGCCAATCGCATATTTACTGATGGGTTATATATTAAATCACAGAATGACCCTTGAAGAACACATTTTAGAGTCATCATTAGGTCAGACTTATAAAAATTGGAAAAAGTCTAGATACAAATTTATACCATTCATTTATTAGGAGGAAGCATGAAAGAAATTGTCATCATTGGTGGTGGATTAGGCGGGATGAGTGCCGCAATTACACTTGCAAAACATAAAGATTTTCATATTACATTGATTGAAAAAAATCCACATTTAGGTGGAAAATTAAACGTGCTTGAACAAGACGGGTTTTCTTTTGATTTAGGACCCTCTATCTTTACAATGCCTCAATATTTTGATTCATTATTTGAAATGCACGGTAAAAAAAGAGANGATTACTTTAAACTTGTTTCAGTNGCTCCACATTGGAGAAACTTTTTTGAAGATGGNAATGTTATAGATTTAACAGATACCTTGGAAGGCATGAAAGANTTAGATAATATTTCTGAAAAAGATTATCAAGAACTACAAGCTTTTTACAAATATACTGAAAAATTATATGATTTTACCAATGACATTTTATTTAAAAACCAAGCAGAAACGATTCTNCAAACTTTAAAGTATTATAACCCTTTAAAAATATTTAAAGATAGTGATTATTTTAGAACTATGGATGAAGGGATAAGAAAATATATTTCNAANCCTTATTTAGTCGATATTATGAACTATTTTATTAAATACGTTGGATCGAACCCTTATGANGCACCAGCAGTCATGAATTTACTTCCTTATATCCAGTGGAAATTTGGATTATGGTATGTAGAGGGTGGTATGTATCAAGCATCTATTGGCATGCAAAAATTGATTTCTGAACTTAATATTACTGTCAAAACAAATACTGAATTATTAAATGTTGATAAACAAAAAGGAAAAATTGTTTCTGTGACATTAAGTGATGGTTCAACCTTAAAAGTAGATGCCGTTGTATCCAACATGGAAGCTATTCCTTTTTATGAAAAAATTACGAAAGAATCCGATCAAAAACTATCCTCTTTAAAGAAAAAATATGGTCCAGCATGTTCAGGATTTGCTTTGCATCTAGGTGTTGATAAACAGTATCCTCAACTTGCACACCATAACTTCTTCTTTTCTGAGGACTTAAAACAGAACTTTGAAAATATCTTTAAAAAACATAAACTTTCTGGAGATCCAACCATTTATTTAGTGGCTCCAATGAAAACAGATCCTTCTCAAGGTCCTAAAGGTCATGAAATTATTAAAATTTTACCTCACATTTCTGTCATGAATGGTGATCAAGCCTTCACGAAAGAAGAATATGTTCAATTTGAAGAAGCTGTCCTAACAAAATTAGAGCGTATGGGTCTTACCGATTTAAGAAAGCACATTGTTTCTAAAGAATTATGGACGCCTGAAATCATTCAACAAAAGTATTATTCGAATAAGGGTTCGATTTATGGAGTTGAGGCAAACCGTAAAATGAATTTAGGATTTAAAGTTCCTAAAACTTCTACTTTTTACGACAACTTATTCTTTGTCGGTGGATCTACCAATCCTGGTGGAGGGATGCCAATGGTCGTATTATCTGGTCAACAAGTCGAAAAACATGTCTTAAGGAGCTTCAAATGAGTAAAGTTGTCTTAATTGGAACCGGATTTGTT